>Ga0228711_1004229_pt1 | contig 22155 bp, 9 predicted proteins | sample MedpolnodulmetaG_2_FD_177996 | JGI IMG/M metagenome (GOLD analysis project Ga0228711, IMG submission 177996) | Root nodule microbial communities from Medicago polymorpha collected in Santa Monica, California, United States - brown nodules | ecosystem: Host-associated > Plants > Roots > Nodule...
TTGGATTCAATCTCTATGCAAATTCAAAAACTGTTGCATTTAGTGCTGGCATAAGCTTAATGAGCCACATGGTGGTGGTTTGATTAGGTCACATATGATGTCAGGGACTTAAAACAATAATTTTTAAATTTGCAGGGACTGAATTTGAACACAAAAAACTTACAGGGATCAAAACCAAAAACACTAGAATTGCAGGGACTAAAACTTGTTTATACCTTGTGTTTTTGTGAAGGAATTGAAGCTTGTAATTTGATATTTTTGTTTTTGGTTTAAATTCTAAAGTGTATTTTTTGAGTAGTGTTTTTGTTGTTGATTAAGACAAATTGAATGTAGTTGCTTGTGATAAATTGATTTGATTATTTTGGTTTAGTTTTGGAGAATGGTTTTACTGATTGGTGTTTTATTGTTTTTAGAAAAATAAATGTAGGTAAGAGTGGGAATGGGAGTTCAGATGCTAAAGATGGGGATTCTCCTCATCAATCTCAACCTAATGGACCCCAGCAAGAATCTAAACTGGAACTGTTTGGTTTTGATTCCCTTGTCAACATTCTTGGTCTCAAAAGGTACTTCACTTGCTAGCTACACTCTGAATCGCTATTCTTGTAATGCTGTTTGATGTCGTTTGAAGTTTGTAAACTATTGCTGTTATTCTTGTTGTGTTGAAACCCTGCACTAGTAATACGGTTTTTTTCTTTTCCGACTGTTACAATTTTAATATTCAATAAACACATTTAAACAACTTTTTTTTTTGAGGTTTTTGTTTGTTTAGAAGATATGATTATTGTAAAAAAAATGTAGTTTTAAGAAAAAGAGATTTCTGAAATAACACAGACAGGTCTTATTTGAATTGTTTTTTTAACTGGAAGGGATGCGTCATGTCAATGTTGTTTGTTGAATTTGATTTTGGTTTAGTTTAGAACCTTTTTCTTGGTTCTCCTATGCTAAACAATTTTTATGGACTGTATCCTGCCCTTCCTCAGCATGACTGGTGAGCAACCTGCACAACCATCTAGTCCTAGAGATGGTGAGGATATTACAATTACTGCTGGGCTGCCAAAGGTATGGTAATTTCTCAAGTACAAGTTATACCTCCATTTAATTGTATCATATTTATGTGCAGTCATTGATGAATGTGATATATACGTTTATAGTTTGAATTTACTAAAACAAGAAATAGAAATTTGGAAGCAAACACTGCCTCACACTAAATTGTCTACTGTTTCTATGCATCTCCTGTCTCAAATACAAGCAAAAAAAACTAACCACCCTTACTACGAATACTAGTTAATCTCTTCATTTTCGAAATGTAAAAAAGAAAATAATTGCATTCTCCACATTGCCCTTCATGGGAACTTGTTTCACTGAAATAAGAGTTATTGGAATCTTAAATTCTAAATTAGTTGAAAGGTATTTTAGTAACAATAAATATCATTGGATAGGATAAACCTAGTTAAAACTTGCTTATATTTTGCACCAGGAAATATATGTTTTTATTTTTTATATTCGAGACAGGGGTAGAGTTCTTTATAAGGAAAAATATTTAAAAAGATAATTTTTATTTGGTGGGGGTTGCAAAGCTATTATGAATCTTTTATGATAATGATTCATGGATAATTGTGTCTTCCATATGCTATATTTACATACACATATGCACGTGACACATGTTAATATGAACAGGGGGTATTCATTTAGAGTAGCAAATCTTGACTATTGGGATACGCATATATGGTCTCGATAATTAAAGTTCATGTTGAATTCTGCCTTCATTGCGGTCTGCTCCTAGCTGCCTAATCGCGGCATTTGGGTTGCCTTCATTGCAGCCTCGAACACCATTATTGTGTTGGGTGTGAAAGGGCCAAAGGGGTGGATTTAGTCCCACATTGCCTAGAGATATGGCCTGTGTAGTGTTTATAATGCACAGAAAACCCTCACTTTACTAGCTGGTTTTGTAATGATGAGTTAGGCTCAATCCAAAATTCTAAGATGGTATCATAGCCTATCCCAGATCTGTCATTGGGCTTCCTGCATCGTCCACACTTGAGGTTCATTGGGCCCGAGCGTGAGCGGGTGTGTTGGAAATTCAGTGTTGGGTGTGAAAGGGGTGGGTGGATTTAGTCATACATTGCATAGAGATATGGCCTGTGTAGTGTTTGTAAAGCATGGGCAACCCTCACCTTACAAGCCGGTTTTGTAAGGATGAATTATGCCCAGTATACAAACCTAAGAGATACTCATAATAGTGAAGGCGAGCCGTTTCAAATAATTTGAATTGTTGCCGTGCGACGAAGGTAGGTTTGAGTAGTACAATCAACCTCTTGCAAGTTGCAAATGCAATGTAAGGTTGCCTATCCGATGGTTCAACCTTTCCCTAGACGATACAATGGCAGAAGTTATATAGCATTTGATTGCCCTTTTCTTAGACGTACTTGCATTACCGTTCATAGAAGTCACATTGCGTTATCTGATTTAATATAATAATCCTAACTACACATGCTTGATTCACTAGTCATGATTCACAACAATATTTTCTCACTTGATATGCCTTCCTTCTTCCCCACACACATAAATCTAGGTAGTCAATCCCGGATAGCGCTGCGGAGCGGCCGACCCCAAAAGTGGGATAGTGGGTAACGGGATTGCCGGGATCGCAAAGGATAGATTGTATAAGAACAGAGGAGAGATTGTATAAAAAAACAGAACAAAAATAGATATGATAAAACAATTACTAGTTAGAGATTCAATGTAACATAGGAGAGATTCAATGTGTCTTTTAATGTCTATTCAAGTAGTAGCTGATGCCAAATGTAACAAAAAAAAACATATGATAAAAAAACAGAGAACATGTATCGAATGAAAGCACATAGAAGAACAAACAAAACGGGTGTAGGTTATACAATATATAGTTAATACCTTAAAGTAAAAACATGTAATGAAAGAAATAGAATCAAGAAGAACAAAAAAAAAGGGTTTAGGGAGAACTGAGCGAGGTAAAGGAGGGCGGCGGAGGTGTGATATGATGGAAAGGAGAAGAGAGAAAAGGGTTCAGGGTTGAAAACGGCGGATACAGAGAGAGAATGGAAAGGAGAAGAGAGAAAAGGGTTAGGGTTGTGCAAAAAACCCTAATTCAAACGGTTCAAATTTTAAGGGCAAACCATGATTTTCTTGGAGCTGGAACCCGGAACCAGAGCATGCGAACCGGTAACCCGATCTCAAACCTGGAGCGGCCGCGAACCAGAAGTGCGCTCAGATTCACATTCCCGTCGCGGGTTTTCACCGAGTTGCGCCGCTCCTCCGGGATCCCGCCGGGATTGACTACCTAGAAATAAATACTTCTACATTGTTGGAGCTTTTATTTCCTACAATTTGAACGTGTGCAATTCATGTTGACAGTTCGGCATAATTTTGTATCTTTTTCTATGAATGCAAAAAATGTATGGTGGTTGTAATCTGTCTGTTGTATTGCATTTGATCATTTTGATTGTAACTTTGATTTTTTACTTTTTTTGTCATGTTTATTTTATTTTTTCAGCCTGATACTCTCAAACTAGGTACAATGATGGGTGTATTCATTCCGTGTGTTCAAAGCATTTTGGGCATCATCTACTACATCCGTTTCTCTTGGTAACTTGCATGTTGCTTTAAATCTTCCCTCAAATATTATGTTAGATCATTTATTGCTATTTGGAACCAAATATTTGAATATTTAGGAGTAGTATTGAAAATTCAAATGAAAGTCTCAAGCCTTCGAATTTATAAATTAGTATTAGTATATGAATGCAACTTTATAAGAATTTTGATTTAAATTTAAAAGATCAGAAGTAACCACTTCATTCAACAACTGTCACCTGCTTTGAGAAAACAGTCAATCACGGGCAAGGTTGTCAAACTTGAAAGTCTAGGCAAGATCCTTAGAGTTATAAAAGTCTACTTAATTAAAAAATCTTTAATAGCAACCAAAACATAATATAATACCATTGACACATATGATAGCATATTAACTATGTAAAGTCACACATCATGTATTTGACCAAGCAAGTTATATTCATTACCAGAGTTTTGCAGGTAACCTTAATTAAACCAAGTAAGACCAGCATCAGTTGATTATTTCTATTTTTTTACTTGATACTGCAGTTAAATATTTTTTTATTTTTTTTTATTTTTAATATTTTAGGTTTCCTTTTCTTTTTTATTGAATTGATTTGGATTACTTTGTTACTTTATCATAAGTAGCCAAAAATTAGATGTTTTTTTCCTTCAATAATTGTCATTGTTGTAGGATTGTTGGTATGGCTGGCATAGGAGAGACATTGATTCTTGTTGCTTTGTGTGGCACTTGTACGTTCCTTACTTCAATATCACTGAGTGCTATTGCAACCAATGGTGCCATGAAGGTAAATTGTTTAAACTATATTTGATAGTTAATTTGAATGAAAAAGGAGTTTGCTGTCATGATGAGTAGCTTACATTATGAAGCTAGTTGATTTGGGAGAAGGGAATGATTAAGTATTTAATGTTTGTTTAAATCTTAGGCACACCGGATAGAGACTGTTTGTTTCTGATTATTTATTTAACAAATCACTTTTTTCAAAGATATAATAACTTGTTAAGATTTTTTCAACGTTTGTTTCAGTTTTTGGAAATAATTAAAATCTAAAAAAAAATCAAAATATGATTATAATCAGAAACTATTTTTAGTAGCTTCAGAGACGCAATTTTGTTTATATTGAGTGTAATAGATGAGAGTACAAATACAAACTAGTTATTGTTTTACACAAAAATATTCTCTAGATTATTTTATCTTATAAAAAAGGGCAGCTCGGTGCACAAAGCTCCCACATACGCAGGGTTCGGGAAGGGGTCCCACCATTTGGTGCATTGTACCCAACCTTACCCTGTTTTTTACACAAGAGGATGTTTCCATGACTTTAACTAACCTTTCAGTCACATGACAACAACTTTACCGTTGCACCAAGCCCCCCCCCAAATTATCTTATCTTAAAATCACTCTTTCTAATCTCAAAATAGCGAGCCAAAATTAGACTAGTAATATCCTCTCTAAACCCATTGACTGCGGCTTAGTCCCACCTGGATTTGAGCTCTGTGTGGTCTTTCATTATTGAAAATATATGTGATGGAAAATGAAGGACAAAATTGAAGAGAGAATCAAGCTTCTGATCTGAACAAAGTGAGTTTCATTTATTCTGTGTAAATACATTATACACAATAAGTTTTTAAAGATATAACAAAGGGTTAACTAAGTTACAACTCCCTAACCATTTGCTAACTGGGTAGCCTTCCGAGTCTGAAACAACATCGAGTTACTCATGGACTGATATGAGATCATCAATAGAGAGGCAAAAATCTATTAATGCCTTTCTACAAAGCAAGAATTAAGAGATCGTTTTCTTGTCTTATTTGTACTTATGAGCTCTGTGTGAAGCTGACTAGTCTTCTTGTAAGTCTAAGTTTCGAAGTAATTGTGTTTCTGCTCCCATATTTGCCACGAGTAGATTCAACTGAATACTCGAGTGAAGAATTGAAGTTAACAAAAAAGACTGCAACCATGAAGAGAGCAACTGATCTTATTGCTCCTAAAACTGAATAGGCCTTGTTCACTTTCTCTAGATTTAGATCTTCCTCTTTCAGCAATTGAGAGGAATAGCTGGATTTCACACAGTTTTGTAATTGTCAACCTTTGATAGTAGGTTCAAAACATAGCTTGCAAAGAAGTTCTTATTGTCAAATTTCTTTGATAGTATGAAAGTTTTAAAAGCTTATAAATAAACAAGTTTACAAAGACAAATAGCATGAATATGTTATGTCCCGATCATGAATCATGATCAACAATAGTTAAAAAAAGGAGTGGACCGTGTAAGTTAGGCCCCAAAATAACCCTAATCCTATTGACGGAACGATATGAGATGGAATTTTATGGGTCGGTACATCATGGGCCTCTAGCCATTGGGCTATCCTCCATGTGATCAACTCTTATGACTTGTGATGACTTCTATTGGTCATATTCTCACATGCCCACATCTTGGGCGCGATTCCACCATCTTTTCCTCAACAAGTGCTATTTTCAGAAATTGAGAAAATGAATACTCTCTCTGAGCTTCTACAATTTTTGTTGTACACGTTGTCTGGTTCAAGTTAATCAAGTGGTTACTTCTATCTTATATTCCCTGAATAACTCAATCTGGCCTTGAAAGGAAAACTAAGATTCCTATCAAGAAAGAGCATTGATTTCTGCTGCTTTTTCCAACAATTGTTTTGTCTGAATGGAATTTCTGCCATTTAGTGCAACTGTTTGGAGATGGCTATTTATTTTGTTGGAAGTGTTAACCGTGTATAACCAGGCTATTGATTATGCTATATGCCACAGAAAAAGCACAATTTTTAACTTCAAATTTTAAAAGTAATACAAAAATTATGTGCTTGTTCTTTGAGAATTTTTATTTATTTTATACCTCCAGTTTTTTTTTCTATCTTTTTGTTTTACAATTTTTTATTTCGCGTTTAAAATATCTTGTAATAAGAAGTTTTTTTTCTTCTGATAAAGCATTATAAAAAGAAATGGTCTTCTGATTTTTCCTAAAATTTAGTAAATTGTAAAATGCACTTAATGTCATTTATCAATATAGTTAAATCTTTTTCTTTTGTATGTTCTTCTCTAGGGTGGTGGACCATACTATCTCATAGGCCGGGCGCTTGGTCCAGAAGTTGGAGTTAGTATTGGTTTATGCTTTTTCCTTGGAAATGCAGTTGCTGGAGCTCTGTAAGTGCATAAAATGAACCTTTTTTCTTTTTAAACATTTAATGGAGATCAGGCTAGGTGGATGATGAATAAAGTGTTTTCAAATTATGTTTCATCATCATAGCTTAATAGGTACTGTGCAATAGATTCTGAAGTTTCTTGTTTGTTGTTTATGGTTCTAGGTATGTATTGGGAGCTGTAGAAACATTTTTGAAAGCAGTTCCAGCTGCTGGGATTTTTAGAGGTAATGACTAATGAATCTACAGATATTTGATTTAAATTTTTAATACTTACATGTAATTTTTCATTTGCTGAATATTGATGTTTAAACATGTATCTCCTTCAATTTTCCTAACAATTAATTTTGCAATAAAAGTCACCTTAAGAACCATGGTGTACTCTTTTGGAATTGTATTATTGTCATTGTTGTCAGATAGTGGCTATAGCGATGCTGTAGTGCAGCAGAATTCGAATAAATCGCTATTGTTCTGCGATACACTGTTTGGTACGAAGTGTTGTCGAGTGTTGACTGTTGCCGCAATAACACTGTAGCTTAGCAGAATTTAAAAAAGCTACTATTTTTTCTTGATTCGTGATTGGCAAATACTAATTATTTTACTAGTACGTGTGTGTGAAATAAAATGGTATACTTTATTTTTCCAATAAATCTTATATTTTTAATTTTGTAGTTTTGTTTTTTGATATGTTAACATGATTTGAGGCTTCAGTAGTTATTGGAGAATCTGTTTTTCAGAATAAGATAAAATATATTGAGCATGAGTCTTGGACTCATAGCCATTATTCGACCTCAAGCCTTATATAGACTATTTATTTGGTCATATCACTAGTAATGTGGGATCTCAACATACACCACATGCCTAGAACAATAAATGTGTTGGAGGCTGCAATGAAAGTGACCCATGGTGGCCACAATGAAGGAAGCACAAGGTGCTTGCAATGAAGGCTGCTGGAGTTTCCTACACTGCTACACAACACCTTCACCACCAAAAATGACATTTGTAGCGTGTACAGATGTGGGTGGCCCGATACTTTATATAAGATAATCTCTGATAGCAAATTGGAAGAAGGAAAAACTATGAGAATGTCTATCCTAAGTTAAAGCAAAGAATAATTACCGAAAAATACAAAATCAGCTATACAAAAAAAAAGGGAAATAAACAGCTATATGCAAAATGGAAGACCTTCCTATACTAGAACCATGCATAGACAATAAATTTTTCTTTCTATTTGATTTCAGATAAATGTGCATAAAAGCCATCAAACTGACATGTTTTTGTCATTACATTTGTCCCTGGTCAGGGACGGAACCAGAAAAAGATACTAAGGGGGCAGATTTTGTTTTAAAAGGCTACATGTAATTATATACCACTTTCAAATTTTTACCTATAAAATATAAACAAAAAAAATTACAAAAACAGGGATCATTTACGTTGGTAACAATGATATATATACATTGAGACAAGTGTTGAAGAGGATAGAACATTACAGGAAATTGCAATTTTTTAACTTTTAACCTCACAACCTGTAGGAAATGCGTTATTTTTAAGGTGGCGAATATCATTTTTATAACAAGGGGTCTCAGAAGATTTTGTTAGATGAGGATGACAGCAGCCTCTAAACCTTTATACTTGGTTCCATCCCTGTTCCTACTTCCTGGTGATTGTAACTTGGGTTGGCCTTATCTTGTATTCCTTTGCATTTATCAACATGAAAAAGGGGGATATAAAGATTCACTAATCAATTTAATATATATTAAATATCAATGGAAACACCATATATTTTTGCTTTGGTCATATTAAATATCCTTTAAGTTAGATGTTTGTAACAAGTTAGCCATTTAAGTTTTTTGTAACAAGTTAGTCCTTTTAGTTTGTAAAAGTGTACGTTACAAACATCTAACTTAAAGGACCGCAGAATGTATTTAGCCTTTTTCATTGGTTTATGTCAACGTTGCATGTTTGATTTTCTTTTTGACAAATAAGTATACTGTTATGCATTGAGTTGAAGTATACTAAACAATTGTACTGTTATGCGTGTTTTGACAAAAAAATGAGCAGTATGCTGAAGTAGGAAACTGATCGTGTAAATTTCTTTTTCCTTCATTTTTTATGTATTGCAAGTGCAGAGACTATCACACAAGTTAATGGTACCACAATTGCACAGCCGATAGAGAGTCCAAGTTCACATGACCTGCAAATTTATGGGATTGTTGTGACTATTATGCTATGCTTTATTGTATTTGGAGGAGTGAAGATGATAAATCGGGTTGCACCTGCATTTCTCATACCTGTTTTATTTTCACTCATCTGCATATATTTGGGAATTCTGTTGGCAAAGGAGGATCATCCCACAGGTTTGTTTTATTCTCATTGTTAACTTGTCCTTTTGCTAGTTTATCCATGCTTTGGCTTCATCATAGGCTCAAGTTCACATAGGCATTTTTTTTTTCTCCAAGCTTTCCTAGTTTGGTAAAACTTGGTTAATGTTTAGGTGTAACAAATATAAGTTTATTTTTAAAATATACTGTACTCTATAGCCTATACAAAATAAAGGGGAGACGGGTGAGTGTCAACCAGAGGATTCTTGCAGAAGCATATAAATATGAAATGAAATGGAGGAATAGTTCAGCTGTAATTTTATGATAAAAAGTGTCACTCTAGTTTAAAGGAAATTTTTTGTACGTCGCTTAAGATATACTGTATGAAATTGAATGTTTGGCTGCAAAAAGTCTATAAAAAGTGGGTGTCCCTAATATGGATTTGGTCCACCTACAGAACAGACCCATTGGTTAGAAGAGACCAACTACAGCAGGTCTTGAAGTTTTTGTTTTGCAAGATCTAGGAAATGTGGAAGAAAATGTGTATAAAAATTACCCATACATATGATGCGAGTGCAAACCCAATTATTTAATCACCTAATCATATCCATCTTATAGTGAAGAAAATGTCATTGTTTGCTACAATTTGACTGGAGCAGTGAGCAAAAGCTAGTGGATCTCAAAATTTAGATGACTTGGGAAAAGACCAGGGGAATTTCCTTGACCTTGCAGGTTTAAGGAGTACACAGAATACATATAGCAAATTTGAAGTGTTTGCGAAAAACTGGCCTTGTTATATCTAATAAAAATTCAGGTTCTACTGTTGGACCACTTTCGAGATGGTCCATATTAGAGGGCCCCTTAGAAAATAAGAGCAATGGCCAGATTATGTTTTTATTTGGGTGATTGAAGAACAATCAGTGAAGAAAAAAGGCAATAGTACTGTGGTATGAATGTTAAGATATACTGTCTACAATAGACAAATAACAGAATCAAATCTGGGCAAGAAATAGGGAAAGATTACTTAGCTGGACTTGTAAATTTGACTTGTTCTAATTCTTTAGGGCTTTGTGCTCACATTGATCTTGCTCCCTTCATGTTGTTAACTGTTGGAGTTTTTTTTCCCTTTGTTTTTTATTAAATAAATTTTGTTTTTAAAGTTATACTGATTTGTGCTATTGAATTTTTTTAATTCGTTACCTTTTATCCACTCTGCCATATTTATTTCAGAAGGAATGACTGGATTGAGTTTTAAGACTCTGAAAGACAATTGGAGTTCAGATTATCAAAAGACTAACGATGCTGGAATTCCAGAACCTGATGGTTCTGTAACCTGGAATTTCAAGTAAGACTTTGTAGATTTTTCTCTTTAACTAATGTAGTACCCATATCCTTCTTTTATGCTTTATATGATTATGTCTTACAATGTATTTGCAAGAAGCCTAATTATTGATGTGCTTTGGATTTCACTTTCTGTCGGTGAGTCATTTGTGGCAAAAGTCCTTCAACTTTTTTCAATTGATCTAAGTGCTATATGGTGAATCTTAGCAAACGTTATAACAATGAGTTTTATTTGACTAAATTTGTCCTACTTCTGCTCCTTTTATATGTTCTCTTTGTCATTTCCACATATTAAGAAAAATAGACAGTGTATTTAATATGTTTATTTTGTTTATAGATATTTCTAAAATACTCTTTTATATACGGATATATTTAATTATTACTTTTTATATTTCAAGACACGCAGTAGTATTAATTAGGGACATATTTGAAAAAATATATTAAATGCCTTAGAAATTGTGGTTGGGCCTAACACAACCCCACAAAAAACCGGCTTGTGACACTTATATAAACACGTATTCAGACTATCTTTTATCCGATGCGGGACTCTTTGACACCCCCCACGCCCACCACTGTTGTGCTTGGTGCATGGATATAAATAATGGGTGGCCCAATAGCGGAAACCTGATAGCAGGTGGCCTGACAGATCTTGGAGGAGGCTTTTACCATCTTTTATCCAACGTGGGACTCTTTGACACACCCACTCACGCCCACCACTATTGAGCTTGGTGCGTGGATATAAATTGTGTGACCCAATAGCAGAAAGCTGATAGCAGGTGGCCCAACAGATCTTGGAGGAGGCTCTGATACCATCTTAGAAATCGTGGTTGGGCCTAACACAATCCCACAAAACCGGTTTGTGAGGTGGGCCATCTTTTATCCAATGTGAGACTCCTTAACAAAATGTATCTAGTAATTTGAGTTGAGGCTTATATTTAGATGTATCTAGTAATTTGAGTCGTGGCTTATATTCAGGGACAAATGTTTTTCTCAAAAGGGGCATATAGGGGCAGAGATAGTTTGTGTGTGTATTATGGCTGATGTAACAAAAAGACCATTTGCAGTTTTTAAACATATACTGTTGTTACTAACATAGCCATTCATTAGTCTCCAATCACCATTGTTGACTTTTAGTACCATTCTATTCAACTTAATTTGATTTTCACAAGGGATAATGCTTTCAAAGGAAAAAGTAGAATTTTGAAATGGACTTGTAATGGGTATTTGTTAGTTCCAATGGAGTGTTGTATTCAGTACATGTTGCTATGAAACTTTTCCATAGGGTTTGGCACCAGCTGGTAGTGGCAAACATTTATGTACGTAAATCATTTTTGTCACTCTAATTATCGTGCACAGAGAGAGCATGATTGTCAAACTCTTGAGTTAACTCCTCTATTTTACAATCTCAGAACACAAAGATGAGTTATATAAATAAATGAACTCTACTTTTAGGGGATGCACATTACTTCAAGTAAACTGAAATCAGTAAATTATCAATTCTACTAGTGAGTTTGAATCTGGATTTATACTTTTTAACCTAAAGTTTTTACAGTTTTGGTTGATGCTGTTGGGTGCTTTGACCGGTTTGCCTTTATTATATATACTAGCGAAAAGATGGGCACTCACGTGCCCGTCTTTCCGCTCTTTTTATTGCGCTAACGCGTGTAGATTATCAACGATATTTTATAGAAATTTGCGTGTAAATTACAAACATTATATATATATATATATATATATATATATATATATATATATATATATATATATATAGATATATGTGACTTTCAAATGTAACAAACTCAATAAACCATATTTATCGTTTTCAATGACACCAATAATATAACACATATAATAAAAATTCTCATCTTTTTTAAAAACACCAACAATATAGCATTATTATATGAAAATTTGTTTAAGGGTATAATTGAAATAACAAAAAAGCCAACCCAAAATCTTTTCCAAAAGGGGATATTTTCTTTATATATGGAGTAGTATATATAGTATGTCTCTCTCTCTGTCTGTCTATATATATATATATATATAATATTTAATTCATGGAGTTACTTTATTTTGACATGATTATTTATGTTCTGTTTTGCTAAATAATACTACTAGACTATGTAATTGCAGGCTAAGTATAAATATAAGAAATGGATCAAGTATTGAATTATGCTTATATTTGAGTTTAGAGTTAGAAGTAGAATATCAATTATACTAGATCATATTTTGCTACTGAATGTTTTAAAACAATGTATTTGAATTATGTAATCACTTAAGAGTTTATGGATCAGATCTATGATTTTGGTTTTACTAGGGCTCCACAAATTTTCCCATACTCTCGAGTTTGATAACCTTGGGATAAAAAATTGGGGAATGAGTTTCATAACTATACAATATATTAGCATTTATATAATTTAAAACCATCTCATATTTAATGCTTGTCCTTGGGGATTATTTTTTCAGTAAAGGCTAGTTTGTGATATTGAAATGCTTTTTCAATTTTTTAATGGTAATATTTTTCCCCACCAGTTCTTTGGTGGGCCTCTTTTTCCCAGCAGTGACAGGAATAATGGCAGGTTCTAACCGATCATCTTCTCTGAGAGATACTCAACGATCTATTCCTGTTGGAACTTTATCTGCAACTCTTTCAACTTCTTTTATGTATCTTATTTCTGTCATACTGTTTGGCGCCGTTGCCACCAGAGATAAGCTTTTAACTGACAGGTACTTCTTTAGTCCAAAAGTTGTTTATGTAGCCTTTTCTTATAATATAAGCATCAGCTCAGAATATCTACTCCCTCTGAATGTGCACCAAAGAAACTGCTTATGTTTCACCAAATGCACAAACTCCTTTTATCACTTTAGTTTTCCCTTCAGCGGTTAGTTTGGCATTAACTGTATCACGAAGTTCCTTGTTTTCTATTCAAACAAACGGATAATTGATCTTGGTATTAAGCCACAGATTTAGCGTTTCTTTTTTGTTTTTCTTTTTTGTGGGGAATATACTTATAATCTTGGATATTGATGTGATTTCTATTAACTGGTTTTATTTTGATTTGGAGTTTTATGCAGGTTGCTTACAGCTACAATTGCGTGGCCTTTTCCTTCATTAATTAAAATTGGGATTATTCTTTCAACCATGGGTGCTGCTCTTCAGAGCCTGACCGGCGCCCCACGTCTGCTTGCAGCTATAGCCAATGATGATATTTTACCTATTCTCAACTACTTTAAAGTTGCAGATGGCAGCGAGCCACATATTGCTACCCTTTTCACTGCTTTGCTATGTATTGGGTGTGTCGTCATTGGGAATCTGGATCTTATCACTCCAACCGTGACCATGTTTTTCCTTCTGTGTTATTCTGGTGTCAACTTATCCTGCTTCCTTCTTGATCTATTAGATGCTCCTAGTTGGCGTCCTCGCTGGAAATTTCATCATTGGAGTTTGTCGCTTCTAGGAGCATTACTTTGCATAGGTATGCTTCCTTCCTGGGCATTTTTTCCGTAGATTCAATCCACTTGTTTCTTTATTTCCCTGTTTTATATCCGATCTAGTGAAATGTGGAAGACAACAAGGATAGAAGAAAATCCTTTTCTGTATATGTTAATGATTAAAATAAAACTAAATATGAGAGATAATAGTGCTCTCAAGACACCATTGGTCAAACACCATGCCACTGTCAATTTTATTTATAGGCAAAACGGGTGTAGTGAGAATCCCTTTGTTCAGTTTATGGTATTCAACTTTATGTCTTCCTTTTGTTTATAAAAGGGGAAAGAGTTGTGTACAGCTGATATTGCAACTGTACAAATCAAATACAGTTGTGTAATAGCTACAACTAGAAACGCATATAACTCGGTGGATGCTTATTTCCGCTTCTGTCTCATTTTGAAGCTTGATTTTGTGGTGATCATTATCTTGTTTGCAATGCAGTGATCATGTTCTTAATCTCTTGGTCATTCACTGTGGTTTCTTTGGCCCTAGCAAGTTTAATATATAAGTATGTGAGCATCAAAGGAAAGGCTGGAGACTGGGGAGACGGTTTCAAAAGTGCTTACTTCCAACTTGCACTTCGCAGCCTTCGGTCACTAGGAGGTATATCTCTTATAAATTCAGTCATCTATGCGCCTCAAGTAGATGATATGGCACTAAATATGGTAATTTTGTTGATTTTGAAATGATATATGATTTGATGGCTAGTATAGATTAGGTTGAACAACTTTTGATGATCTCTTCCCTGGAGTGACAAACCAAAATTAGTACACGTGACACTTAACTCTGGTCTGCTTGTGTTCGTTTCTCAGCTAGCTTAGAAGAGGTTTCATTGGAGTTGGTTAAGGTGATTTCACCACCATTGATCGGTCCATTGACATTGATAGACCCAATAAGAGGAAAGGAGGTGATGTAGTTATAAAGGAACTGAAAGTAGCGCGAAAGGCATGCATGAATTTTGTTGAGTGGTTTAGGTTTGGTTAGTTTGAGCAAGGAAACAGTTTCCTTCTCAGCAAGGGTTAATCATTTTTTTTCTTAATTACCATTACTGCTTGCTTGTTAGGAGCTTGGCTTCATTCCATTCACAATTTTCTTTTTTAGCAGTCTGGTATCAATTCATTAAGAGAGGATTTATCATCTTGTTGAAGGAGTTGTACCTTTTAATTCAATACAAGTTTCTTTTTCTGTTGTGTTACCTATTAACCTTGCACTCAGGGTTGAAGAAATGGGTGAATTACCGTTATGGTCCTCAAAACTGTAGGGATCATTCAATTTGGTTCCTCAAATTTACAAAATGGCAAATTAGTCTTTGAAATTGAAGATCATCACCATTCAATTCGGTCCCTCCATCATTTAACAGAATCAGAAATGTTGAGTTGACACGCTAAAAGCATGCTCAGTTAAAAGCATGTTTTGAGAAATTTGTTTAGGGCTTCTCTTGATCTCTATTTAGTGATTCAGATTTATCCGAATTAATTGACAGATGGACTTAATTGGTTGAGGGTCCTCAATTTCAGGGTCTAATTTGTCATTTAGTAATTTTTTTAGATCAAATTTCCCGACCTCCAAATTTCAAGAAATGATGATTCACACTTGGATTTAAAGAAAAAAACAATGAGAGAAACTTGTTTTCTCTGAGCTTGTTTCCCTTAGTAAAAAAGTGAAAGGAAAGAAAATGATATTTTAGTATAAAGACAATTTGTCTCTGTAAAATATTTGGCAAAAGTTGACAAATTGCATAGTTGGCACTTGAGAAGAATCCAACTGGTTGGTTTATCCCATCTCGTGGGATGCAGAAGTTTTCAATTCGTTCTCCTCTGTTTTCTGATGCATCCAAGCAATAGACGTGTGGCTTTTCTGCACCACTTTTCTTACTTCAACTTTTATCGTGCGTAGCTCGGCAGAAACAATGTGTAACTCCTGCACAACTCCAACCTTGAATTGTAGTAGTACTTGAGATTTTTGAATTTAAATGGCTGTTGCTTTTCTTATATTGCATGATTATCTCTTTTATTTTGTCATCTATAGTTCGTAGAATATCATACCATCTAGAATAAGAATATGAGGAGTTAGAGGATAAAATTGTCCTGTGGTCAACTTTTAAAAGTATCAACATATGAATGGGATGTTTTCAATCACGCATAGCTGGAATTTTACCGCATCAGACTACCCTTTTTTTTAACCAGTGCATACTTCTGAATGTATTTCGCTCTAGTAACTTGTTTCGTTTTATGTTTGTAGCAAATCAAGTGCACCCAAAGAATTGGTATCCAATTCCGCTAGTATTTTGTCGACCCTGGGGCAAACTGCCAGAAAATGTTCCCTGTCATCCGAAACTTGCGGACTTTGCCAACTGTATGAAGAAGAAAGGTCGAGGACTGACCATATTTGTCTCTATACTAGATGGGGATTACCATGAATGTGCTGAAGATGCCAAGACTGCTTGTAAGCAACTTAGTACGTACATCGAGTACAAGAATTGTGAAGGTGTGGCCGAGATTGTTGTAGCTCCTAACATGTCTGAAGGTTTCCGTGGCATCGTTCAGACAATGGGCCTTGGCAACCTCAAGCCGAACATTGTGGTCATGCGTTATCCAGAAATCTGGCGACGGGAGAACTTAACAGATATCCCCGCCACCTTTGTTGGTATAATTAATGACTGCATTGTTGCAAACAAGGCAGTAGTTATAGTGAAGGGTCTTGATGAATGGCCAAATGTGTACCAGAAGCAATACGGTACAATTGACTTGTATTGGATTGTAAGAGATGGTGGTCTCATGCTGCTTCTCTCTCAATTGCTTCTCACCAAGGAGAGCTTTGAGAGTTGTAAGATTCAGGTTTTCTGTATTGCAGAAGAGGATGCAGATGCAGAGGGGCTAAAAGCTGATGTTAAAAAGTTCCTTTACGATCTTCGTATGCAAGCAGAAGTCTTTGTCATAACAATGAAATGGGATGTTCAAGTGGATAGCGGGTCTCCACAAGACGAGTCATTAGACGCATTTACCAGTGCTAATCAAAGAATTGTTGATTATTTAACCCAAATGAAGGCAACATCAGAGAGAGAAGGTACCCCTCTAATGGCAGATGGTAAGCCGGTGATTGTGAACGAGAAGCAAGTTGAGAAGTTTTTATACACAACGCTTAAGCTCAATTCCATAATTTTGAGATACTCAAGAATGGCTGCTGTTGTGTTAGTAAGTCTTCCTCCCCCTCCATTGAGCCACCCGGCATATTTCTATATGGAGTATATGGATCTGTTACTGGAGAATGTACCAAGGATTTTGATTGTAAGAGGATATCGTAGAGATGTTGTAACTCTATTCACATAGCTTGAAATGGATTCTAGGACAGTAATCAAATTTGTCTCACACTGTTTATATTTTTGTAGTTTACATGCAAGGCTCATTCTTTGTACCAATTTTCTTGATGAAGAGGATCTTTTGTATCCGTCAGATTTTATAGAAAGATATGAAATTATAAATTCATTTTCTGGACTTTGTTGTAACTATTTCCTATCAGATGAGAACTAATGTTCCAATATGGTCGTTTTTAACTTATACGATACCATATACGACTCTTTAACTTATACGCCATACATGGATTTTGAAATACATTAAAAAAGAATAATAAGACACTGTATTTGGTGTCTAGTTTTGATGTTGAAAAATCATTACTCTATTATCTATGCACTGCAAAATGTTAATGTATTTTTTGGGTACAATGAGGGACCTAAGCTCAAACAAAGAAACAAACTAAAAAGGAACTAAGCTGGTGAAGAAAACATCCCTCAAATCATCTCGAAGAGCATGTACCACCTCTTGAGAGGTTGATTATAGACCAGCATTGTTATTATTATACTAGTAAAACATGCCATATTTGCTAGCATGTTAACACATCTATTCTCTGATCATTGTCCTGTTTGATTCCACCCTTTAACCATCTTTATAACGCAGAGAAAACCATCCATAAGATGCAGCATGCCAATACATATTAGCTATCATCCTACTCTCCTTGCTTCCAGCATCTCTAATTGAAGAGTATGTTCCAGAACATCCCAACACAAATTCTAATGTTGTCCAAGATGTTGCTGTACAAAATGTTCAAAAATATTCACCGCTATAAAACAATCTTGAGGCACCAGAAGCGTTGTTTCTTCCCACTGGCCACAACGAGTACACTTTGAATCTTTCAAATTCCATCGAGCTATTTTCAAATTCGTTAATATTTTTTTTTAATGGTGCTCATTAAAGATATATTTAATTTTATTACTAAAGAAAGAGATAATATTTTATTTGAACAATTAATAAAAACATATATATGTAAAATAAAAATGAATCTAATATTATGTGATTGTGTAGAAAATTTGTTTCTTAAATAAAAATTATAGTTTCTGACTATAAATAATATACTTGAGAGATTGTTCATGGCATAAGGTGAAAGAAAGAAACCTAGAAAACGTTGCAAGGTACACCTTTTTCTCAAATTTTTCTTCGATTGATTTGCTGCCCTTTTGTCTTTCTACTTGTATTTTTTTTTTTTTGTGCTTGTCTGCATAAGCTTATATATCGATTTTTTTATTTATTTAATTGTTAATTTTGTTAGTTTGATTAAGGTGAAATTGAACTCGAAACCTTAATAAAAAAAGAAGAACTTGAGACCACCTTGTCACTACATTCTCTCACTCTAATCACAAAGTCAACATTGTATTTTTTTATTGTAAAAAATTCCATATGAATTATACTAAATATTATTATATTTAATAACATAAAAATGGACACATTACATGTATTAAAGTGACCTTCTGTTGTCCTCGTGAACTTAGCTCAATTGGTATGGACAATGCATAATATATGCAAGGTCCAAAGTTTAAATCTCAGCCACCACAAAAAAAAAGTAACCTTGTTTGGTTTTTTTTATTATGTTTAATTGTATATCTATATTAGCGCATCTTATTATAAATTTTTATCATATACCACACTTAAATAATTTTTGTAAATAAATAAATAAAAGTTTTTTTTTTATTGTTACTCTTTTTTAGCAAGATATTATTCCAATGTCAGTTTTTTTTACTATGTTAACGCGTAGATAATATAAATGTTGAGAGTTTTTTTTATAAAATTTTGATTAAAATTATATGTATAGATGTTTGACTTTTAAATAGTATAAACCATTCTTATCTTTTACTAACAATATAGTAATAAATATAATAAAAATTCTTATCTTTTTCAATAACACCACAATATAAAAAATTGTTTAAGGGTAAAACTGGTATAATGAAAAAAATCCAGCAAAAAAAAAATCATACATTTCCTTTATAATTTGTTAAAGATTTTTTTTTAGCATATATTTTGTTATTATAGAATAAGACTAAAAACTAACTTTTTTTTGAGCAAAAGACTAAAAACTAACTTAACCAATAAGTAATTAGTATAATTTTTAATTATAGATGGATAACAGATTCATGGGCGCACACACAATACACGATTGTTAATTTGATTGAAACAGATTTTACAATTCAAAGGGCAATTTTTTTCGGAGAATTTAGTTTATTATTTGGGAAGCAATTCTATTCGGAGAATGAAATAGTTATTTGATCAAAGCAATTTAGTTTCCAACAGAAGTCAACAAGTTCTAATCCCTCAAATTCAAATTTCACTGTGGTATTATTTGTTTTGACAACCCCACTCTTATTTTACACTAACTCTTTCTTTCTCCTCTTAGTCACTATTCTTCTTAATTCTTTCACGGTCCACCCAAGAAAATGATGAACAACACTCTAACACCATCCCAAGGCATCTATGAGACATCAAATCCTTCTAGACCTCAAGATATGGCTGCTAACCATACTCCTGTTCCTCCTCGCCGGCGAAGTGCACCACGTAGCGGACCAATTCCTATCCCTTTCATATGGGCAACCGATCGCCGAGCAAAAATCCACAACCTCAATCATCTCTTACAAAACAAAATCTTTAGCATCATTGGCGACGTTCAATGCAAGAGTTGCCAAACAAAGTTCCAAATGTCGTTTGCATTTTTTAGGTACTACCTCAAGAGCGCTGCTAGGGTAATTTCTCTAGGTTTGATAGGTTAACATTAGTTAAGCACTGTCCAGTTGATTCCATCCTTTAATCTTCTTTATAACGCTTTTAACCCTAACCACCACATCAGAGTCAAGCTGAACCTCTAAATTCATCACTCCACATCCTCTTGCCATACTACTCCTTCATATAAGTCTCAAAGCTCCGATAATAACTTCTCTTGGTCAATCAAATGTTTCAATTTATTTTCTACTTAAAATAATTTGCTTAAAATAAATTGAATTATAACTCAATGAATATAGTGGTGAACCCCAACTTGAAATATATATATTTTATCATGAAAACATAAGTTAATGGATCTAAGAAATTACCCTTATCAAGCATAAAAGTAGAGTAATTATATTTGTCTTTTAAACTTATATATAAAAATGTTCGTTTATTTAAAAGGATTTTGTTAACGAATGCCATAAAGCACTCTTTAAGCATTTCAAATAAGCAATTATTATTTAAAAAAATCAAATATATCGATTTCCAAAACATTGATTACGCGCATTTTCATAAATACTTATTACTTATAATTTTTAAAGAGTGCACGACATCACTCGTAAACATGTACATTTCCTTAAAATAAAAAGAGAGATGCAAAGGGCCGCAGGGACGTAGGGTCTGTTTGTTATTGATTAAAATAAAAGTGAATAATTTAGGGATTATATTTTAGAGACTTTATGAAAAATCAGAATCTATTTTGCGTTTGTTTACCGTAATAAAAATCATTTTTTTAAACAAACAATTTAGTTTGTTTAGATACAACTATATAAAATAGATTTTTTGTTACAGTTCGATTTTTTAAACCATATTTTCTCTCTCCTCTAAAAAGATTCTATTTTTTGAGAAACTGCTTTTAACAACTTTTCATTTAAAGCTGTTTCTAAAGTTTTTTTAGATTATGATTTTACAAAGTTGTAACAAATGGATGCAACACTCGTGATTATTTTTTTAAAAAAATTAATTTTTTTCTTAAAAAAACTTTCACAAACGGGCTCATAGTCTTGAGTCAATAAAATCACACAAAAGTGTTACAATCATCACTAAAGGGTACCGAAAACAAGGCCAAACTATACTGGAAGTGTTATAAAACCAACCGCAAAGGGTATTGAAAACAGTAAATCAATTTCAAATACGTTAAAGTTACTGACATATCTAACGGTCCATCAGCAAGGACAAGGCTAGAAGGAGGACAAACAAAGGTCACAATTACCCCGAACTTTTTATTTTTATTTTTTATACTAGTATGCAATTATATTTTTTTGCTCTCTCTATGTGTGTGTGAAATTTATATGATATTGTATGGTCCATTTTTTTTCACTCAATATATTGGGTCTTCGCCATTGTTTGGTTTGGCGTTTAAACTAACATTCTCGCGTTCCAATATCTTTTTTACCATGATTTTGAAGGTGAGAAAAAACCACAAGAAGGGAGGTTGAATTCTGTTTTTGGAAACTTCTTATTTTACGTTCTAGATAACTGTCCTCAGGTTCAGAGTCTGAGTGAGTTCAGAGTCTATGTGCAGCGGATAATGTAAAGAACAGAAGAAGAAAGAACACAAGCAATTATACAGGTTCCTTCTGAAGGTGAGAAAAACCACAAGAAGGGGGGGGTTGAATTGTGTTTTTGGAAACTTCTTCTTTTACGTTCTAGATAACTGTCCTCAGGTTCAGAGTCTGAAGTAGTTCAGAGTCTGAGTGAGTTCAGAGTCTATGTGCAGCGGATAATGTAAAGAACAGAAGAAGAAAAAACACAATCAATTATACAGGTTCCTTCCACAAACCGGAAGTAGTCCTGTCATCCTTGCACTTCCAAGGAGAGTTCCACTAAAATGTAATCACAAATTACAAGTTGCTCAATCACACAAGAAAGAGACTTATCTTTGCTCAAGGACAACTCCAAGAGACTTCTATGCTCAATCACAATTGAGAGAGACTTCTATGCTCAAGGACAACTCCAAGAGACTTCTATGCTCAAGGACAACTCCAAGAGACTTCCTTTGCTCAATCACAACTGAAAGAAACTTCTAAACAATTACAGAGAATTGAATACAGTTTGAATACTTGATATACAATCAGAGGTATTCACAATAAAGCACAAAACAGAACAGACTCTGTTTTTCTAGACACTTAGGAATTCTAAGATAAAA
>Ga0228711_1004230_pt1 | contig 22152 bp, 14 predicted proteins | sample MedpolnodulmetaG_2_FD_177996 | JGI IMG/M metagenome (GOLD analysis project Ga0228711, IMG submission 177996) | Root nodule microbial communities from Medicago polymorpha collected in Santa Monica, California, United States - brown nodules | ecosystem: Host-associated > Plants > Roots > Nodule...
AATATAAAGCCACTTAATAAAATATTAAAACACCACAACATGTCATAAATCAACATAAATCACATAAGTCATATAAAAGACTCTAAACTCAACCAAAAATAATTAAATAATAAATTGGGGCGTTACACACGCAACATATGACTGCCTTGAAGCGAATTATTAGGTACATTAAGGGTATCATTCACCATGGACTACACCTCTCTCCTTCCCCAATTGATACCCTAATCATTTATACATATGCTGATTGGGGAGGGTGCCCAGATACACGAAGGTCCACATCTGGATATTGTGTCTACCTTGGAAATAATTTGATCTCTTGGTCTGCAAATCGACAATCAACTTTATCCCGCTCTAGTGCTGAAGCAGAGTATCATGGTGTTGCTAATGTTGTCGCTGAATCTTGTTGGTTTCGAAACTTATTATTAGAACTCCAATGTCCGATCATCAAAGCCACTCTTGTATACTATGACAACGTTAGTGCTGTTTACTTGTCAGGTAATCCTATCCAACATTACCGCACAAAACATATTGAAATGGATATCCATTTTGTGCGTGAAAAGGTTGCTAAAGGTCAAGTACGTGTTCTACATGTCTCATCTCGCTATCGAATAACTGACATTTTCACCAAGGGCCTTCCGCTGCAATTATTTGATGATTTCAGAGATAGTCTCAACATCCATCAACCTCCCGTTTTGACTACGGGGGCGTATTAACATATAAAATATTCATTGTATAAATTATTAATATATTGTATATTAGTTAGAGATAATTGAGGTACAAGTTAGATATACTTGACGCCCAAGATACTTGATACCCAAGTTAGAGATACTTGAGGCCCAAGATAACATCATTGTATAAATACACATTAGAGCATAATGAAACACTCACAAGAATTAATTCTATTACACACAATTTATTACTAACATTTTTACGGTTTCTGCACATTAGCCCAGTTTTTTCCACATTTTTTTCCTTTTCAAGAAAAAACTAGTAAACTTGAATTATTTACCAATATGATTTTGAATCCTTACAACGTCTATGTATGATTTCCCTTGTAGCTCACGTGCCATCCATCCCTGCAATTTATCTTACACATGTACGATGAAAGACACATCATTCATCAATAGTTACAATACAAAACAACTACGATCTATTCGTAACATCGCAATCCTAGTCAACCATTATAGTTTATCATAACACATTAGGTGTAAAAACAATCAACACAAGTTCAACAATTACTCTCCCTCAATCTCATTATCATTACCTTCTCATGGATTTTCAATTTACCCGTGCAATCTAGGTCATCCACTAACCCACACCATTTATTATTAACATTTCTACAATTGCAGCACATTAGCCTTGTTTTTAGCACAATGTTTGTTTGTGCTTGTTTTACATATTTTTCATTTTCATGAAAAAACTTGTAAATTTAAATTATTTACCAATATCATTTTGAACCCTTAAAACATCTATGCATGATTTCCCTTGTAGCTCACGTGACATGAATCCATTAAGGTAATCAACTGCCCTAATTCTTTTGAACAAAGCAGGTCTTTCAGCAGTAATAAGGTCTGGTGTTGGACCTAGAATTTTGCTCATTTGAGCCCTATGAAATGTGGCAATTGATATCCTCTCATTCATTGAATTGATTGTTGCTCGATGTTCAATGCTTCGGTAAATTCCGTTAGTTAATATCTGCAAAAGGATTTTAAACATGAACAATAATTCTTAAAGGTTATAAATATCTCTAACCTACAGGTCTAATATCTGTTACAAATAGCTTGAATTAAAAGTTTGTATATGATATATGAACCTTTTTTTCTCATGACACTTGTTTTTGCTTAAAATTTCAAAATTTGTTTATTATGTATATTACAAAGATTTGAATCATTGTCTAGAAACGAGTGTTAGACTCATGATTTTAATCACAATTTGGTAACTATATTTTGAACAATTTTATGTGTATTACCTCCAACATGTCTCCAATGTTGACGACAAAAGCATCGGAGAGGGGATTGATAGGAATCCACATTCCATCTTTTCTGATTTGAAGGCCTTCCACTTCATTGACTTGGAGAAGGATAGTAAGGGCACCAGAATCTGAATGAGGTTTGAGTCCAATGACATGCTCTGGCTGGGGACATGGGGGATAGTAATTCATCCTCATTCCTTGATATATATCTTCAAAAAACTCGACTAGTTCGTTGCTTTTTATCTTTAGAGCTTTCTCCATACGACCAATTATCGTGACAGCTAGTTTTTTCAATTCTAAGCAATAATTCTCTAGATGATCTCTACAATGAAAGAACAAAATCTGTTATAAACTTATAAATACCAGCAAAATCAATTACCTAATCAATAATGTGTAATTAAGCTAACAGATATAAATTGAGAAAGTAAGAAAACCTGAATGGTTCAGGAATATTAGGAATTAGATGTGGATGCCTTGCATCCGGTGGGAAAGTGTTAATGTAGAACATGTCTGCCCATTCGAGCTTTTGTTCATCAGATACAACAAACAACTGACCAAACCCCTGCACATCATTTGGTGTTTGCCAAAATTTCTTTTTCTCTTCCATTGGAAGTTTGAAAAACTGTTCAACACCTATCTTCATATTTTCAACAATTGAAGTGTTCACTCCATGATTAATCAGCTGCAATTAATTTCCAAAAAAAATCTTAGAATGCACAAATTCATTTAATTTACGTGAAAAATTATTATCATTTAAAATTTCAATAATGACCCGTCCAGAATTGGTATTTTGTTTTCTCTTCACATTCAAAATTGGGGCAATAAATCATCACTTATGAAGTCAGAAATTACAAATTTTGGAGGTCAAAATCTACCAATTAAAGATCAAATAGTTCAATTAAAAAAATTGGGACTATTTTTGTGATTGCTATAAAATAGAGAACCAAAATTGCAATTAAATTTAAGTAAACGGGGAGATTAAAAGCAATGCTAACCTGAAAGAAACCCCAGCCTCTGCAGGCATGGTCAAAATTTTGTAGCTCAGTTGCATCATCAGACAACAATTTATGCAGGTCGATAACAGGAACTTGTGGTAAAGAGTTTGTGTTAGAAACAACAATAGGGTCTTGATTTGGATGAACATAGCGTTCTGGAATATTGGTAATGGGTTGTTTTACCAACTCTTGAACAGAAGGAACCAGGAGAGAGGTTCCCTTCATAGCCATTTGATGCACAGTAGTATTTGTTGAGTCCAGTCTCAATCGTTTTGTCCGGATGTATTTCTTGGATGATGGATAATTTATGTGCTTATGATGGATACTCTATTCAGTAGATTTTTTTGTGGTATTTTTTATGTGCTACTACTGTGTGAGATATTAACATTCCTAAAATATTTTTTAAGTTTTTTTTGGTTCCTTTAAAAAATCTCATCTATAAAATTAATCTCTGCTGTACATTGAGTATTACATTAGAGTAGGGACTAAATTTATAAATAATTTTTTTTAGAAGGAATAAAAGCATAAAGAATATTTTAGGGGGACTAAAATCAAATGTTGGTATATTTATGGGGACTATTTATTTATTTAATCCTTATTTTAACATATGTAAATTATGAACAATATTTTGATAAATAGTTAAATTTTGATTAAAATTATACATATAAAAGTTTGTTGTAACACCCCGTTTTCCCAACAATGTAAATAATACAAATAATCAGAGTATTCAACGTAAAACGGGATATCACACTACATTTAAAATATAAATAGAGTAAAGTCACTATTTATTAAAAACAACCTTGTCAAAATTTCAATGACATCGCAGCGGAAAATAGATTCATAATTCAACAACTTCGGCACTACTGCCTCAACGTAAACAACTTAATCAAATCTTAATTCAAAAGGTTCAATAACATGGTTCATAAATAATATGCAACAGTGGAAGAACATAGCAAAAATCCCCATCCCGTTACGTATCAGAGCGACCCTAAGACGATGCATGAGAGAGTCAACTCACATCAGCAGCTAATCCTGGTTATCTGCACGTTACCCACGTAGAGGCAACATTCAAACAGAAGGGGTGAGATTTCACATTCAATAATAATAAGCATATAATTCATCAACGAAATTTAACAACCTACACAATAATAGTTCACATATACTTATTATCAATAATGTTTCACATATGCTTCGTTTATTTCTACTTAGCATTTAAATCAACAACAACTATTCAACAACGACGACGACAACTCAACATTAACGACAATGCAACGACACAACAACAAACTTGACTATGCAGTATGCATGTGGTACCAATCAACGTGTTAGAGCATAGACTCTCAATTCAATGTGTAGAGCAATGGCTCTCAAAGCAACGCTGGAGCATAAACTCCTAAAATCAACGTGTGGAGCATTAACTCCTGAATCAACGTGTAGAGCATAGGCTTTCAAATCAACGTGATATGAATGGTTAGCATTCAACGGGGCATGAGCCCCCAACTTTATGAGTATGCATGGACTCAACAACTTAATCAGCAACAACGTACGACATCAACGACTTGACAACATCAACAACAATGACGACCGACAACATTATAATCTCACAGATATTCACCATTAAATTGCAACATCATATAATCATCATGTTAATTCAACATATGCATTCATATAGTAATTCATCAACATATATACATACCTTAATGTAATATTTCATCAACAAGTTATTCATGTAATGGATCATCAATGTGCACATTCATATATCAATTCATAAATCATGTTATTTCTTGACAAACAAACCATCTGAGTAATTGATAATATCACCTAAAGCTTTCAAGTATGCACTAAAGGCTAATTCTAATCAGAATGTATGAATACAACACAAGAACATGAAAAAGTACAACACTACTAGGTTACTCGTTGTGGCGGGCAAACATTGCTCTCTGTTACACAGTTACTCGCCGTGGCGAGTTGGTAGCGAGCAAACACTGCTCTCTGTCACGTATAGCTCGCCGTGGCGAGCAGTCTACTCGCGGTGGCGAACGTAACAGGTTTTCTGTCGGGAAGTGCGATTTTTAACCTCAAAAACTCAATTTTCATCAACCCCAATTCCAAATTTGATAGGAAACTCAACCTATGATCATTCTACAGTCTGAACATCATTTATCTATGAATTCTACGGACTTTCTACTCTATTAACAACCAATTCTACGTGTTCTATCATCAAATCCGGTTTTAAACCCTAATTCTCAATTTCACATGAACAACTACAACAACTACATGATAAACTCAGTTTCAGAATTATGCAACTTAAGATTAGAGAATATTAGTCCCACCCTTACCTTAGATTGGTGATTGCAAGACTCTACAAGTTTCTCCCTTCTCTTGGTTCTTTTCTCCTCTTTCTCCCAAAGACTTCTTTGCAAAACCTAATTTGTGTCCGTCTCTTGTTTTTCCTTATATACTCAACATATTTTCTAATTAACTCCACCTATTCCTCATTAATTCTAGTTCAGCCCCCCTACAAGTCTTATTATTTTAATTCCAACCCATCCTACTAAATAATAAAATAAAGCCATATAATAAAATATTAAAACACCACAACACGTCATAAATCAACATGAATCATATAAGCCATATAAAAGACTCTAAATTCAACCGAAAATAATTAGATAATAAATAGGGCGTTACATTTGTGATTTTACCAAAAAAAAAAAGTTTGTAATTTCAAATTGTAACAACATGCTTTCCTTTTTAAATTACCTCAACAGTATAACAATTGTAATATAAAGTTTTATCTTTTTTAATGACGTTAACAATTAGCATTATTTTCCTAAAATTTTTTTAGCATTATTATAGAAAAATTTGTTTAAAGGTATAATTGAAATAACAAATAATCTAACCCAAAATCTCATATTTTCTTTATACATTGTTATAGATAATATTGTTCATATTGTAGCGAGGTTGTTCATATTTTTAATGGAATTTAATTATTTTATTAATTAGTAATTTAAGTAATATTATAAAAAGAATAAAATAGTAAATAAAATACTTTTAATGAAGGGTAAAATTGGGGTTGAGAAAAAGTAAGCCCAAATCCATGTACTTTCTTTATTCTAGCATTTAGACGGGCATTTCGTGTCCGTCTTTCTCGTCTTCTTGTTGAGCTACTGGGTATAAGCTATAAACAATAGTTTTTATGAAATTTTGATTAAAATTATATTGATTTTGATTTAAATTATGCCCATAGATAATGGATATTTTGTACTTTTATATTGGTAAAAAAATGATACCAGCAATATAACAAATATAATATCTTTCAAAAATTATAAAAAATATAATATAAATTTTATCTTTTTGAATGACACCAACAAAATAGCTTTCTTATAGTAAAATTTGCTTAAAGGTATAATTGGAAATAGAAAAATTCAACCCAAAAGGACCTATTTGCTTTATATATAGTATATATCTACTAGAGTTTAGATAGGCATGGTCCACTCTTCTTATTGCGCTAATGCGTATAAATTACAAATGGTAGTTTTTATGAAATTTTGATTAAAATTGTACTTTGTACTTTCATATTGTAACAAACTATACTTATCTTTTTTAATGATACCAATAATATAATAAATATAATATCTTTAAAAAAAATACAACATATAATATAAATTCGTATCTTATTGGAATGACACCATAAAAATAGTATTCTTAGGATCAAATTTGGTTAAGGGAATAATAGGAAGGAGAAAAAGTCACTCCCAAATAGTCTACTTTCTTTATACATTATATAGATATATTTTATTTTATTTTTCCGTGGGCCAAATGAAAATTATTTTCCAAAAATTACACGCATAATTAAGAAAAGGGTCATGCTAACCAATGTCTGCTGCACTGGTTAAGAAGTTAAATTTAGTAATATTTGCATTAAATACTTAAATAATTACCCAAAAAGGGTAATAATTGTATTCAAAGTTGTGTAATCAATCCATTAAATACTTCCTCTTTTTATTTAAAATTTTCTCTTTTAACTTCCTTAATTAGTGCCCCGGAAGCACCGGTTAGCATTACCCTTAAGAAAATTGCTCATTAAAGCTAAAATTGTTGTCCTACATTCCCAAAATAAACTATTATGTCCCCAACGACAATGAACTAATATGTAGATAGCAGTATTTGTAATGTCAATCAAGACACGAAACGGTAGGCCTAACCACATTTAACTCATAAACACAATTCTCGAAGCACTACAAGAATTCACCAACAATGATCAATCTTAAGTAACAATATATCACACAATATTATAGAAAATGACTTAAAACTCCATAACTTGACATCAAACCATGATGTTTGATACTTTTAGTTGGAACAAAAAGATAGACCTCATTATTTTCAACCTACCAGGTAAAGATGAATGCTACTTCGCTATCATTCTGAATAACCTAGGAACAATAAATAGTTTCTAGAGGTCTTCATATTTATCTACCTCCAGATCTACGCATGATACCTGTATAAACACATGAGACACAATTTGATTTTCATCAAGATAGACAAAATATTTGTTAAGTTGTGTCTTCAACTCATTCAACTTTTCGGTACGGGTTGAAAAAACCTTAGCTTTCCTCTTCAAAGCTTCATATCATACATGACCTTCAACTTTTCCATCTTCAGGCATGATTCAATTGACAGAAGTAGATGCAAGAGCAAATATCAGAAGAAAATGAAAGGTAAAATAAATTGTGGATTAACCAAAGACATGTATTTATATAAAATGTGGTTCAATAGCAACCACATAAATTTTCAGTGCTTTGTGCACCACATAAAAGTCATATATTTATATAATTTATATAATGTTTGATATATTGGCGACAAAAAATGGTGTTAAATTATCCATCATAAAAAATATGTTTGTGTATTATCGACGAAAAAAAGTATGAACACCGAAAAAAAGTGTCAGCCTAGCACCGTCATCTTTTGCAAAACCTCAAATTCTTCAAGTTACATGATCATATCAATCCTAGGTGGCCATTCTATGTCCATTATTACAAAAAAAAAAAAGTCATAACATCATCTTTTCATTTAAGAAAAATCATCATTCGGTTATTTCAAGTTCATGTTCATTTCTCATTCAAAGTTCGTCTCAAATTGATAAAACCATTTCAAATCCAAGTAAACCATGTTTCAACAACTATATTAGTCAAAACAACATTAAAACACCACAAAAGGAATACTTGGGGATGTTCGGAAACAACCCCAAAATCCTGGAATGCGCATAACAGCGTGTGCTATTATGCACATCTCGCCATGACACATGATGGCTTGCTGGGCGAGCTAGGCAGGAACAGGGAACTCAAAAAATGGGTTCTCTCTCGGGAACTCACACCAAAAACACTCCAAAATCTAAATTTTGATCCCAATTGACGCAAAATTGTTGTACAAATTTCATCAACAGATAACACAAGTATAAGGGTCAATTAAAACACATTAAACATGGATTCATATCATCAACCAATCAAGTTTTCATAACCATGGTCATTTTTCACAAAAACTCCAAAATTTCAGAATTCAAACCAAACTTCACAACCAACACCAACAATTCATAACCCATCATTATTAAAATATACTCAAGGATTCAACAAGTGATTTAAAACATGTTTGAGCAATAATCATCAACAAAATTCATGGTTTTCACACATTTAAGCAAAATACTCAAAAACAACTTATTCTATATCATCCACCACAAATTTAAGCATATAAATAACTTAATTCTACAAAGTTCATCATACCCATAATTAACATAATTATTAAGCACAAATTTCAATATCCGATTCATGAAAATCAACAAAACAAACATGACACAAAATCTAGAAAAATTATTATAGCTTATTATGAGAATCAAACCTATGCCCCTTACCTCAATCTCTCAAAATCTTAAGCTAGAGCTTCAATCTCCTCTTATATCTTGCTTCATAGCTTTGCGCTCATCTTCTTCCTCTTCTAAGATCGTCCTCTTATTTCTCTCTCTAGCCACCTTTTGTGAAATTTGTAAAATGAATGCTCAACCTTAATTTCTTGAAAATTGATGTTGCCATATCATATAAGGCTAAAAAACATCAGTAAAAGACGACAATGCCCCTGGAACAGTAAACTACCGAGGAAATTAGAACCGGCAACAGTTAACTACCAAGGAAAACTTTGGCAGTTAACTGCCGATGCGTCCTGAACATATGCAGAAACAGAAACAACAGTTTTCCAGTTTCTTCATTTCCTCCAAACTTCTCAATTTCTCTCCAAATCCTCCAATCTCCATTTTCACGATTTGCAAGTAAATAATCTCCACATTATCATAAGTAAGTACCATTAATCATTGCAATCTTAATGTTAGTTTGTTTAGGTCAAGTTTTTTAAAAAATTTGAGTAGTTTGCATGTGGTTAGGGTTGATGTAGAAATTGAAATTTTGGTAGATTGTATCATTTTTAAGATGTTGAAATTGAAGTTTTTTCATTGACTTCCGTACTCACACGATTAAGGAGCCTGATTAGGGTGAGCCAGCAGGAGAGGAGACATGGCGAATGGAGGATAGCTATGTACGGTGGTACACTAGGTTGTCTCACCCTCTGATTTTGCCACTTCTTCAAGAGGATCTTCCAAGGCCAAATAATGAGGAGCAGATCATTGCACAACAGTGGGAGCAGTATGAGGCGAGAGTGTCCCCTAATACTTATGACATGGTTAGTGGCCTATGCTGATGAGCAGATGTGTCAGGAAGTGATGAGCCCTGAGCAATGGTTTGAGGCCATGTGCCATGTTAGGGACCAAATCACCCCGATTTTGACCAGGAGGCGAGCCCAGAGGCCGAGGAGGCGACAACAGAAGCATCAGCAGGAGCAGGACCAAGAGTAGGATTACTTATAGTTGTTGTTTATGACTTGTTGGTTTTAGGCTTTGTTAGTTTCATTTTCAAACTTTGGTGACTTTTGTTCGTATTTGGTTGACATTATGTATTTCAACTGATTTTGGTACATTTTTATTTCATCGTGGTAATTTGCTATCGTGGTGCATTTTTATTTGAATCAAATGTTGATAATTTATTATTGTTGCTGATGTGAAAATATTGGAATAGGTTTGTGTTATGTGTTTAAAACACATTACAGGTCCAAAAGAAAGTACTTCTGCCATTTCAGGACTTCAGGACGCATCGACAGTTAAGTGCTGAGAAAAAAGGGAACTTGCGGCAGTTAACTGCTGATGAAATTGAAACCAGCTACAGTTAACTATCAAAGGGTATTACAATCTTTTACATTTGTGTTTCAGCCTTCATATATGTGTGAACATCAATTTTCTAATTTCTTACTAGAGATGTCCTTATATAGTCTCACTATTAGGCTAGGTTTCTCTCAAAGTTAATGGACCTAGTAGTTTTTATCCTCTCATTAGAATGTTACTACAAAACTAGACTTTCGACCCGTGCGATGCACGGGTCCTATCGACTGTTATAATGATCAATAAGTTATATTTGACATGTGTCATGTATGTGTCTATCGAAAAACACAAATGTGATTATTAGATGATTGTTTCCATCATGTGCAAATTTGCATATATTAAGAAGTTTAAAATAAAAAATTTGTATTTTTTTTAAACAAAAAAATAAGTTTGTATTGAAACGTACATTTTATATTAAATATATAATTTTTTAATTAAAAATATATTTTTCGATTTTTTTTTACTTTTAATTGTTTAACATGTGCAATGTTGCACATGTTAGACAAATCCATATTAAATATACAATATAGCGATAAAATGTGCCTTAATATGTCCTTCAACAACGTATGAATCGTACCAAATTTGTAACGTATTTGAAAACATCACTATTATTTCTCAAGTAATGATTGACTAATGTAATTTTGATGAGATTATTGCAAAACCGGGACTTAGTAGGATACACAACATCCATATGAGAAACAATGTAATAAAGAAAGAAAGAAGCAACTACATAAGGCTGATACAACAAGGATTAAACAACATACAACATTGGTATTAAATTCAGTGTGATATGTTCTATATATAAATTTCATAGTGTCGATATACTTATCGTTGTTAGGATTGATGTTGATGCTCAATGGTGCTGTCAATATCAATTAAAAGAAATCATACATAAAACTCAAACACATTTTGTGTCTGGCTTACAATCTTAATGGGAATGATATATTTATAACATTTTTTTCTCTTACAAATGCTACATAACATGAACAAAGGATAGCAAATATGAAAAACATTGGCTTTACAAAATCAGGTATGTTATCAAACATATCTCTTTTGGATGGTACTATACGTGATAGGTAGGTCATTTAAGCCTCACGAGATGAATATAAGGTGGATCTGTTGGTTCATATTCCCATAAAGCCATATTTGTAAACGCAAAAGTTGTAAGAAAGACACCAAAAAGCAATTGCAAAATCTCAACTCATATGAAAACGAAAATGCAAATGAAGATAACATCTTTTGAGGAAAAAAAATCGGCTGAATAGCAATTTTCGCCTCCTAACTTTCACGAAGTTACGATCTTTGCCGCCTAAGAAAAAAACTACAAAACTGCCTCCTAAGTTTTGCAACTGTAACAGTTTTGGCCACACAAGGCCAATTTTTGTTAAAAAAAAAAAAAACACGCGACACCTCACTTAGGGTGCCACGTCAGCGTAGACCGAGTCAAAATTGGCCTTGAGGGCCAAAACTGCCACAAATGGAAAACTTAGGGGGCGATTTTTTAGTTTTTTTTCTTAGGGGGCCAAAATCGCAACTTTGGAAAAGTTGGGGGGCTAAAACTGCTATTAAGCCAAAAAAACTGCTTTGGCAGTGAATGGAGAATTTTATGACATTTATGGCAGATTGGCTATCCATCATGGCTACCTCTTATGTAAAGGGTGATATCTTTGTTGTTATGGCAAAAACAAATCTCAGTGTGTGTATATATAGTACTTGAAATAAGTCAATTGTCCATTAAGCTCTTTCCTTTCGTGTTCCTCATAGGCATTCATCACTAATAATGATACTTAATGTGCATGTCTATTTCCAATGCTAATTAATTATTTTGTTATATAACTTCCAAAAACGGTTTGAATGTCATTAGTACACATTTATATCGAGTTTGTATATTTCAATGGACAATTAAAGTACACATTCATTTGCATTAAAAGGATTTGAGAATAGGAGGGAGTAAAATCGTAATTCAAAATTGCTTTAAAGTTGTTTTAACAGTCACAATTGCTTTTAAATGAGAAAGTCAAAGGATATTATGAATGATGATAGGAGTGAATTTTTGAATTTCAAATGAATGGATTATGATTAAGATAAGAGTTTATGAGCATTTAATTTCTTTTGAATGAGAAGGTCAAACAGATGAATGATTTGACTTTGTTTGTTGGTGCTGAACTGCCATTCAAATTTAAAATGAATTGCCTTAAACGATTTAATGAATGACAAACAATTTAAAATGAAATGAATTTATTGCGTGTTAAAAGGATGAGGAAGTCAAAGGTGTGAATTAAATGCAATAGAATAAATTCAGATCGACTGATTATGAAATGCTCTCAAATTTGAAATGAATTGCCTTAAATTATTTAATGAATGACAAACAATTTAAAATGAAATGAATTTATTGCGTGTTAAAAGAGTGAGGAGGTCAAACCTGTGAATTAAATGCGTTAGAATGGAAGGGAAATTATTAGGTTAGATTTAGGGTTAGGGTTAGCTTGACCAGACAAGCTTTAGTAAGTAAGATTACTTCATTAAAACCTCACATTAAATACTCATACACCACCATCTTAATTAATTATCCCAAGTTACTAATAACTCTATTAAAATAACTCACCACACTAAAGATACTAAAATATCCTTCAACTCTAAGATTACTAAAATACCCTCACTCATCAAATGACTAAAATGCCCTTAGTCCTAAAATGACTAAAATACCATTCTCGTCTAAAAATCCATTAATCTCAAATCAAACACACAAACAAGCAGTTAGAACAATTAATATATAAATAAATAATCCTAGCAAAAATGGGGTGTTACAATAATCGTAGTTGGAGATTAATGAAAAAAAAGTGTTTTTCTAAAATAAGATTGTGGTTAAGCATCAAGGTAAAATTTAGACGTCCCGATTCAGTTGACACCTCCAAGAAACCCACATCCTCTGCTGCCCTTTTAAAGGCAATTCCATCCCTTTCTAGGACAACCTCATGAAAATTACTCCGCAATAGGTCAATAATGCGTGCAATTTCGAAAAAATGTGTCATCATGTCAATACTCAAAATGCTGATCCATGGTTGTATCCATATTTGAGCATGAGTTTGGTGATGGGTACAAAGATTGAAATCTTTCGTCGAAATAGAAAAAGGACTCTAGGATTGAGGTATAACGTGCCCATCGCCCAAAAAAAGAAGAAAAACTAAAATTGTAGAAGCCTATCCTTAATGATATCATCTTCCAAAGTCTTGATGTCTTCCATAACTTTGATAGTTTCTGAGTCAGCTATTTTGTTGCATAGGATTTGTCTCCCTTGTAAGAACCAGACATTTAGGGAGGTTGGGCTTACAATCAACGACACTATTCTCATATCCCTCTTGTGTAATTTTGATGCAAAGAGCATTCCCTTTTATTGTTGGGGATAGAATCAGGCTGTATTGAACGTCTATAGGCAAATTAACGACATGTGCAAAGGAGCTTGAGGCATATGTACTGATTTGGGTGTAGAGTAGGAAACTAGACATGGTCAAGGGCAAATGGTTGGAATGTCGTAAGAATTGAAAACAGTATCAAGTATCCAACATAATCGTGTTCCTATAGTGGAATATACGAAATAATGAAATTGAGAGATATACCCCAATAGTGGAATAACATAGCAACACACATGCCATGTTTTCGTATTAATTGAGAGAGGAGTTTCCAGCATTGGATCTTCTCCGTTTCGAATCTAGAAGGAGGATTGTGGTTGAGGGTGAAGGGAGGTAGATTGTGATTGAGTGTCTGATTTTTAAATAATGGGTGGTTGAAGAAGGTTGTTGGGTTTTAGAAGGTGAGTTGATTGCTAACATAGATTTTTTTTTTTTGTTGTGGTTGTGACGTTTTGGTTGTGGTGATGAGTGTGTGGGTTGTTTTGGTTTTTTTTGGGTTTTTCCTACTTTTCTTTCGTTGTCTGCTAGTGGTGATGTTAGATATGGGCCCATTTTTGTTTCTACTAGCTTGTGCCGATTTTTGGTTTTCAATTACAGTATGGTTTGATTTTGGGTTGTTCTTGTTTTTTTGATGTTTTCGACATGAGCCATTTTTTTATCTAGTTATGTTTACGCTACCGCTCCACCTATTGATCGCCTTACAAATTTGTTTCCTGGATTTTGGTGGGCTGATCGTTTTTGTTTCGAGAGCTAGTGTCTAGTTCAAAATGTTTATGGACTTGTTATGATGTTTTAATCGGTAGACTAAGAGTTAAGGGCGCCTGAGTGGTTTGTTTCTAGAGTCGGATTCTTGACTCAAGTTTCTGGGCTTGTTATGGTGTCTTCTCCATCAGACGGGGGCACAATGGTGGTGGAATTCGAAGGAGTATTGGAATAAGTCATTTTCGAGTTTTTGATTGTGCTCAGTTGTGGTGATGAGAAGACGAGGTTTTGTTTTCAAGGATTTTGATCGGTTGAATGGTTTTTTGGAGGGTTTGGTGAGTAGCAGTCGATAGGTGATTGAATTTTGATTTGTGTGGTCATTCACGATGAAGTGTGGGCGATTGACTTTGATTTAAATGTTAACTTTGGTTTTGGTAGTCAGTTTTCTTATTGGTGTTGGTGGTACCTTCCGTTAGATAGTGTCATATTCGTGTTTTTATGGTTTTTTTGGATGTTCCGTCTATAAACGATGTCTTTACTTTATAGTTTATGTCTGTTAATCCATGTATGTCTTATGTAGGATTTAATTATGGGAAATGTTAACCAGTGCCACCGGGGCACTAGTTAAGGAAGCAAATATAGTAATATTTGTATTGGAAGTTGTGTAATCAAGACATTAAAAGCTTAAAAAGTGTCTTTTCACTACTAAAAAAACAAAAATTAGTGAGGGAAATTTAGTGAGGGAAAACATGAAATCTCTCTCAAATTTCGTCACAAAATTTTGCAACCAAGAAATTTGTGAGAGATTTTATTTTTTCCGTCACTAATTTCCCTTCCTAATTTTGCTTTTTCTAGTAGTGTTTTTGACTTATAATTTCTTCTTTTAGCTTGGGACTGGTTAACAAATTTTACCGTTCAAAAAAAATAAGAAAATGCTACCATTGTTATCAGGTTACTCTCAATTCACTTCCATTCACCAAACACAATTACTTCAAATTTTAAATTGATGAAAATCAAACACAACTCTTCACTACAGGACCAAAGCCTATGTCCTCTTATTTCAAATAGGATATAAAAGCATATTTAAAGTAATGAACCGAAATTATGCATGAATATCGTTTTTGATCCTCACAACATCCAAGTATGACTTCCCCTTTATCTTGCTTACAAGATATCCATTAACGTATTCTTCAAGAGTAATTGTTTTGAACATTGCAGGAGTCTCCGGAGTAACAAGGCTGGGTGCTGGACCTAGATCTTTGCCCATTTGAATATTGTGAAATCCTGCAACAGAGATCCTTTCCTTCTCTGAGTTGGCTGTTGCCCTATGTTCAATGCTACGGTAAATCCCATTGGTCATTATCTGCCACACCACATTTAAAATATAAACAATAATTTTATTTGGATACTCTAAATCAAACATTGTTTAGAATTCCAGGATAAAGATAGTTTATAAGCATTAATTCAATCTCTTCAACTAAGTGAAGAGTCTTTTAACTAAGGACAAAATTGTAAAACTTACACAAGACTAAATGTGAAGAGTCTCACATTAAAAGAAATATGACATGAGCAAGTTTTTATAAGGTTGAGTTTGGTCTAACCTAAATTCTAAAATGTATCAAAGCGTATCCGAGATCCATTGATTCAGGAAAGTGCTTACAAGTGGGGGAATATATCACCTTACGCAACTTTGTAAAGTTAAGTTAGACCCAAACTAAAAAGACTAAATAGGACAACATCTCATAACAATCATGTTATAAAAGTATTCTCAAATTTTTTGTTAAACTTTATAGAAAGACTATTTAAATCCAAATGATAAAAATATTTAAGAACAACTTTGTGTAAGTTACCTCTAACAAATCTCCAATGTTGACCACAAAAGCATTAGGGAGAGGATTGATAGGAACCCACATTCCATCTTTTTTTATTTGAAGGCCTTGCATTTCATTGACTTGGAGAAGGATGGTAAGGGCACTAGCATCTGAATGAGGATTCAGTCCAATGACTTGATCTGGTTGAGGACACGGAGGGTAATAATTCATCCTTATTGATTGATCTCCCTCTTCAAAGAAATCTAGCAATTCATTTGGTTGCTGGATCTTTAAAGCTTTTGTCATATGTTCAATGATTTTGAAACATAGTTTTTTCAATTCAAGAGAATAATTCTCAAAATCATCTCTGCAATGTATGAAAGCAAATTGTTTCAGTTACCTATAATATCAACTACTATTTAAGCAAGAAAAATTGTTGGAGTTTCTTGAAACATATAAATATGTAAGTAGGGAAAACCACCTGAATGGTTGTGGCATACAAGGAATTAGATGAGGAAGCCTTATGTGCAATGGAAAAGTTTTAACATAAAACATATCTCCCCATCTTAGTTTTTGTTCCTCCAATGCAACATAAACCTGTCCAAACCCCTGCAGTTCTTCTTCTGTTTGCCAAAACTTCTTTTTCTCTTCCATTGGAAGGTGGAAGAATTGTTGAACACCAATTTTCACACTTTCTACCAGTGATGGGGTGACTCCATGATTGATGAGCTGTGATTGATTTCCATAATAATCTTATGTAAATAAAATAAATTTAAATGGTTCCTCAATAAAAATTTGTCCAATGATAGTTAGTATATACCACAATATCTTCAAGGTAATGAATCCCACACCTTAGTCATGAATCGCAATAAATCTTTCTTGCTTTTGAACTTACTTATAGATGTAATACTGATCTATCACTTATAAAATAGGTGACGTACGTTTAGCAAATATGTTTGTTTCTACATCAGTGTAGTTTTACTTTCTCAATGAAACTAATTAATGTATTCCAATTTGATGAACACTTTGGTACCATAGAGTTTTATTGATTAAATAAACATTCTCCAATAATATTAAATTCTTTTAAATAAAGTTAAATTTTAACTCATAAATAATAGGAATGACTTCCTAAAATTGTTAAACTTTTTTATTGGTTTTCTTAATCTCCAAAATAATGAAGGCATGCAAATAACTGATCCCAACCTGGAAGAAACCCCATTCCTTACAAGCATTGTCTAGCTTCTCTAGCTCAATTGCATCTTCACATAATAATTTATCGAAGTCGATAATTGGAAGTTGTGGTAAAGATGTTGTGTTAGATACAAGAATAGAGTCTTGATTTGGTTGAAGATATTGTTCGGGAACTTTTGTAATCCCTTGCTCTGCCAACTCTTGGACTGAAGGAGCCAGGATTGAAGTATCACCCATTTTATGAGGCTGATATGCTGCTTGAAATTTAGATATGAATAGAGAAGAGTGAAGAATATTGAATATGTAGTTAAGGGTTTATAAAGGAAGGGGGAATAATTATCTTATTAATAAAAAATGTTGGGGCCCCCACCACATGTTAAAATGTTGGGCGGATCTTTCAGGTTACAATCAGTTTGTTCAAGATATGTGAATCTCTTTTCAAGTTGAAGGGTGGGGGAGGATTTGCGTCAAAGGGTGTTTGAAGACTTGGCCCCAGGACCATTTTAAAAATCTTGAGGGTCGTATCAGCGAGTTAAAGGACCGTATTTGATCCCTTGATGCTAAAGGGGGGATATCTATTTAGATGTGAAAGAGTTAGAGGAGCTACATTCTTGATGCGATAATCTTTTTTCTTTGGCTAAAATGAACACTAGCAAGCAATGACAACAATCTCGTTTGACTCGGCCGAATGAAGGAGACACTAATTCCAAAAAAAATTCATGAAATTATTTCATCTAGGCGATCTCCAATGCTATTATTTCTTTATTTGTTATTAGGTCTCAAGTGTAGTGTGTGGATGGTGTTAGAGGAGCGGTTTTCAATCAATTTGCCACCCATTTTAAGGCATGTGACTTAAACATTCAGGAATTGACATTCTCAATTTTAGTCCTATAAATTTGGCTCAATGTGGTGAATTAACGAAACCAAGCCTCGAGGAACTGAAAAATGAGGATGGGGACTATGATTACTTTAAGAGTTCAGAACCAAATGGAATCAACTTAAGGTTTATCAAGGAATCTCGGGAGGTCCTGAAAGATGGTTTCATGTGTTTCTTGTTACAATTTCTTTAGAAATGAATTATTGTCGAAAGGCATCAATAATACCTTTATAGCTCTCATTCCAAAGGTGCAAATGTCCACTTCGTGTTGCTGATTTTAGGTTGATATCTTCTGTGGGTTGTTTGTATAAATATTTAGCTAAAGTCCTGGCCAATAGATTGTGAAGAGTGATGGGAAGTTTAATCTAAGAATCTCAGTCAACTTTTATTCAGGGGATGCAGATTCCTGATAGGATCCTTATAGAAAATGAGTTGGTGGGCGATGCCCGAGTTTAAAAAAAGAAGATTTCCTTGCTAGGATCCTTAAAGTCAATTTTGAGAAGGCTTTTAATTCGGTTGATTGGAGATACCTAGACTCGGTAATGTTAAAAATGAAATTTCCTACTATTTGGTGTAAATGGATCATGGAATATGTTACCATTGTTTCAGTTTCGGTCCTTGAAAATGGACGCCTAATTAATGTGTTTAAATTTAAAAGAGGTTTATGCTATGGGGACCCGCTCTCCCCATTTCCTTTTTTACTTTCAGCTGAAAGTCTTAATATTTTGATGAAAGCAACTGTGTAGATCGGCATCTATACAGGGTATTTAGTTGGGTGAAAATAATTATCCTCATATTTCATTTACAATTCGCAGATGACACTTTGTTGGTGGCCATTAAGAGTTGGGCGAATTTTACAATGGTAAATTTTAAAAAAAGCATGTTGGTTGGTGTTAATGTGGACGACTCTTTGTTGATTGAAACAACATCAATTTGAAACTTTAAAATGGGTCATTTACCTTTACTCAATTTAGTCCTTCCTATTGGTGGAGACTCTCGCTGATTGAATTTTTCGCAACCCCTGCTCCATTGTACTCAATCTATATTATCGGGTGTGAAGAGTAAAAATCTTTCTTTTGGTGGCCGGTTGGTTCTCCTTAAATTTGTCTTGTCCTCTCTTCCAGTCTATTTTCTTTTCTTCTTCAAGGCTCCCACATGTATCATTTCTTCTACCGAATCTATTTTCAATTGTCTTTTTCTACTGGGGGGTTTGGATTTTTGGAAAATAACTTGGATCAGTTGGGAAACAGTTTGTTCAAAAAAGGAGTATGGTGCTTTGGGGGTTAGGAGGTTGAAGAATGAGCGTTGGAGTATGTGGTATAGAGTCCTTTCAGCTAGTTATGGTGAAGGGGAAGGAAATATTCGTGAGGAGGGAAAAGGAGCTTCAGTTTATTGGAAATAATTTAACCAATATAAGAAATGGTCTTCGGTTGGGAGTTGGAAGGTGGTTTGACGAGAACATTTGGCGTGAGGTGGGGGACAATAATTCAAATTTATTCTGGTGGGATCCTTGGTCAGCTGGGGTGACTTTGAAGGATAGATTTACCCACCATTTTGAGTATAAAATGGCAACAATGGCTGATATGCAGTTATTAAGTTGGGGGAAGGGGTTGAGGCTTGGAAGTGGTGTAGGAGATTGAGCGCATGGGAGGAAGATCAGTTGGGGGAGTGTTGTATTTTCTTGCATCCTGTTGTTTTGCTGGAAAATGTCAACGGCAATTAGCTTTGGAATTTGCATGTCTCAAAAAAATACAATGTCAATAGCACGTATAATTTCTTGCTTTGGGCGGATCAAATCATTATAGCTAATGATCATAATTTTATTTGGCCCAAAGAGGTCCCTTTGAAAGTAAGTATCTTTGCATGGCGTCTTCTCTAAAATCATATTCCTACGACTGACAATTTAATCAGAAAGGTAGTGAATACATTTACTACTTAGCTTTGTGTGGGCAGTTGTGGCAAATTGGAAGACATGGATCATCTATTTATCCAATATGATTTTTTTTAGTAAACTTTGGAGCGGTGTCTTAAATTGGTTAGGCTTCTTTTTGGTTACTCCGGTGTAGCTTTCATATCATCTTAAGTTTGGTGCTTTTGGAAGTTTCGCAAAAATAAAATAAAAATGGTACAATAATTTTTTTGATTTGGTTATCAATGGTTCAATCCTCTAATGTGTTTTGTTTTCGGCCATTCAGCCGTTTTTGTTTTGGTTGTATCACACTTTTCCTTTGATTTTCTGGCACATCTTGTGATGGGAAATCAAAGTTGTTTGATCTACGTATTCCATTTACTTTCTTAAAAAAAAGAAGTCACTTGTTAGTTAAACTTTGTTAAATTAGCACATGTGTTTTATTTTTAAGAAAATTAGCACATGTATTTTTGCTCATCGTTGTTATATCATTTTCAAAATAGGTAAACGTCTATATATATAATCATTTTCCTATTCATCAACAGTGTTGAGCTACTCATATCTATTTTCTTTTCTTTGTTTTTTTTATCTGAGGCCGAGCATCATAAAATCTAAGAGTACAGCATCATAAAATCTAAAAGTACAGCATCATAAATTGATAGAATGGGGACAACTCTACAATGCAGCATTGGCACTATATATTCAATCATCTCGTTCATTGACGAAAATTCAGAAGATAGAGGAAAGTAGCATTTGGTGGGCTGGCAATCACGTAAATTAGAAAAAAAGAAGAAACTAGTGGGAGTGACTTGCAACCCACAAAAAGAAGAGTGCGGAGGAAACAAATATTTTATATGGAGACACTATATATGGTGGGGGAAGTGCATAATGTTATATCTTTGATGAATTATGAAGACGGAAGAGTCACCTAACACAGGGCCGGTCTAAGGGCCAAGCAACCTAGGCAAGGGTTTTAGGCCTCAAAATTTTGGGTGAAGAAAAAATGCCTCTAAAAAATTAATTTGGTTATAAGTATATTATATGACAGATAAATTACAGACATTTGCATAACTTAACTGATTATCAAAAATGTCTCAATTACTCTAGCTAATGAATTCAAATTTTGGTCTCTACAAAATTGATTTTATATAAATATTTTGTTAAAAAATAATAATTTTAATTGCCACGTTAAATTTTTTACCTTAGGCCTCATAATCCGTTGGGTCGGCCTTGACCTAACATTGAGTTTTCCCACAGGTATATCATTATTGCCGGTGGTCATCTCTCAAATTAAGCAGCTCCATATGATATTTTAATAAGAGCACTTGATTTAACCATGAAATTAGAAAAACAATAGAAAAATGTAAACCCTCTGAAAGAAGCGTCCGTGGAACAGAGAATTGGTGAGAGAATGAAAGAGTAAGAGCTATGAAGCCCAGATACGATACGGCACCGATACGAGAAAATTTTAAAATTTAAGATATGATACGGCCGAGATACTTCAACAAAAAATTAAATTTAAACTACATATTAAAACTCCAAATACAAAATATGGACTAAAGAAAGCGACAATTAGCCAATTACATATATGATATATCTTAAACAGAAAACATCATTACTTAATCAATTACATATATACCAAATATAATAGAAACATCAGGTAGCCCGCACATATCGGTTTTCTACTGCCTATCCCTCATATCTCAGATGTATATGAAAAGTATCAGATAATTGTTTTTTAAAAAAATAAAATCTAATCTTCGGAAACTCTCCTGATACGTATCGGGAAGTATCAGGTAGGTATCAATGCAGGATACGCAGGGGATGCGGTACGTCATCCATTTGAATTATCTTGACTTCATAGAGTAAGAGGTCAACTAGCAATACTCAGCAAAAATTACTACCCTATCCTTTCCGTTTTTACTCGTTCAAAAAGAAAATTTTGGATTTTTTTTTCAAAATTAAAAGGCGATGGTTGTTAAAACACTCATTCGAACATATATATATATATATATATATATATATATATA
>Ga0228711_1004238_pt1 | contig 22136 bp, 9 predicted proteins | sample MedpolnodulmetaG_2_FD_177996 | JGI IMG/M metagenome (GOLD analysis project Ga0228711, IMG submission 177996) | Root nodule microbial communities from Medicago polymorpha collected in Santa Monica, California, United States - brown nodules | ecosystem: Host-associated > Plants > Roots > Nodule...
TTTCCAAGTTTTATATATATATATATATATATATATATATATATATATATATATATATATATATATATGCTCATTAGTGATTCATTTTAAAGGTAAAGTTGTTTACCTAACCACAATTTAGCTATTTGTACGTAGGACAAATTTAACCCTAATATCAATATTGTAATTTTGCAAGTATAATTGGCGCCGTTTGTGGGAAAAAGTAAAACTAACCTAGACCACGTTCATAAACCTAAAATACCTACCAGCGATCTCAAAACGTGGTAGCCGGCGAATATCAAAAACATTCTGGCGATCTCGAAAAGACGATGGCCGATGAAGACCAACTATCGATACAGGTTTTCTCTTTCTACTATTCATGTATAATTAACTCACTTTGAGAACTCTATTAAAAGTGGTTTACTAATACACATACTGCTCATTCTTCTGTTACACAGTTTACCCATGATGTTCACTACATTGAGAACTCTATTAAAAGTGGAACAAGTGAAGGTTAAGTTGCTACCATTATTTATTTCAGCTTTTGATTCTATTCAGTGCTGCATCAGTTTGTATTATTTGAATAAGTAGTGTTCTGCTGCATTGATTTTGTGTTACGTGACTTGGTTTAGTGTCTTGGTCGGTATGAATATGTTTGGACTGTTGTGTCAGTTTTGTTTTCGGATGACATTATTCTATTTAATTTAATCACCGACAATTTAAGAAATTATTTCATTCACAAGTCTAAATCCAGCAGATAATTTTTATTCACAAGAATATGACCAATTAATTAATTTTAGAATAAGTATCAACAAGTCTCTTACCACGGCCAGGGCCACAAAAGCGGTCTTTAGCTTCATTTTATTATTACAAAATGGTAATTGAAATAATAACTACACTATTATATATTTTATATTGACTGACCTCTTACTACTCTTTCATGTTCGACATCCTCTTTGAAATCCTTTTTTATTATGATTATCAAGTGTTGTAGAAATCCTTCTTTTGTATATATAATTCATCTATGCTGCTGCAAAATCACATGAACATTAGATTGGAAGGGTGGAATACAGGCTTCAATTTGATCAACTAAAAGGTATGCAAATTCAACTAAAAGAGCAATTTCAAAAGTGAAAAGAGCAATTTTCATATTAAGTGAACGTTGCATAGCGCCGTTTGCATCATCTCTTCAAAACTACTAATGGCATTCAAGAATGAAGATGATGCAGGTGCTTTAATTGTTATTCGTGTAATCATTTCTTAATTATTTTTATTTTCCTTTTCATTATAATAATGCCAACAAATGATGATGAATATGGTGGTCTGTAGAAATAACATGTTGAAACTTCTCAACTCCAACCTTGCTTCTAATAGTTGGTTTATTTTCTATTGCTACTGATATCAGTGGGACACAAACACAACACAAATCTCACACACATGTGTATACGTTTTTACGAGAAATAGCTTTTTTACTTTTTTGGTTCATATATAATGCAACGTTTTTGTTTGATTGATGAATTGTAGGCTTGCATATTCTCATGCTATTTTAGTAACTAAAATATTTTATCCTCCAACTTTGATGTTTTTTGTATTAATTCAAAACTGTGTATGCAGGATTGAATTGATGATGTGGACAAAAGTAAGCGAATCAGTGATTGAATCGAATTTTTTCTTTGAGGTGTATTGCTTAAACATTATGAGATAGAAAGGCAAAGAGTGGTGCTTGGAGTTCATTGGAAGAAAAGATTATTCAGCTCTGACATGTTACTATTCCTTTAGCCACTGACGCAGATTCCTATTTTGCAAGACAAATAAGCTCACACAAACGATTATTATTTAGTTAGGTGCACAACTAGAATGAAAAATAATAAAGTTGTGTATTTTAAAGTTGTTTCAGATTATGCATTGTAAAGGCTTATGTAGAAAGTATATGGTTTTTTTGTATATTTTGATTGCAAATTTTTAGCTTCCACATTACTTTTGAATATAAGTTTGAATGAGTGAACTTATCATATACTATTTCAATTTCAGAAATTTGTTTTTTCTAGAAATGGTAATCATATAAAAATATCATTTTTTTTGTAAATGTCTTCAAAGACATATTAGGATGATTTTAATATTAACAGTGCATCTCTATTAAGTTCTTTTGTGTTCTAATAAACACGTGTGACGGGTCAAAAGTCTATTTTAATTTTATTCTAATGTTCCAAGCTATCTTGCAAATTAAGGACTCTTTTATTTTTTTTAAAGGTTTTTTAATTCAAATCATACTAACGTAAAGTTATATTAAAATACTATATAAAGTTATAAAACGTGGATGAGGTTCATACTCCCGAATTTCTCAAGTGGGTGATGTTCATACTCTTAAATTTCTCAACACAGTTATTACTTTGGGACTTCTTAATCACAAGTTAGGATTAAAAGTTAGAGTGTCACGAACATAGATTAAAAGTTAGAGTGTTACTATAAAATGAACTATGTCATTGCATTCTTATATTATTTCATATTTCTTTGTCCATTATTATTATCAATATGACCCGTGCTGACGCACGGGTCAATGGTCTAGTTTATTGAATTCTTCTCCTTCATCACTAGGGGGGAATATAGATCAATTTTTATGCATCAAGTGCATTTTTTTTACACATGCATCAAATCAAATCACTCTTTTATACTACTTTTTTAGATTAGTTCCTAAAGGATCCCTACTAACCTAAAACAATAGTAATAGAGTGCGGTTTAGTTGGATTTTTGTTTTTGAGAGGGTTTAGTTGGATGTATGTGTAAAAAAAGTATACTTGTCACAGAAAAAAAAAAAAGTATACTTGGATGTATGTGTAAAAAATCTAAAAAAATAGAGGGTTTCTGAGAGTGTTTTGGAGGGTTTGGAAATACGTTTATGTTGTTCGGATTATAAAATTCAAAATCCGTAGAATGCACAAAAAGAAAGTAGGGTGGAAAAAATAATAGCCTTAATTTTTTTATATATATATTTTAGTAAATCGTGATCAATTGTCTTGGGGCCTTAGATCATCCCCAATGGAGGGATCTCTCCCTTTTAAGACATGGTATTAATGTAGACCTTCAATCTTGAGTGGAACTCACATTTTTTTAATATTAGAATATTAAAATGTAATGATATAGAGTTATTGATAGATGATTAATGTGTCCCGTTTGAAACATTTATGTGAGTGAGTTGGAGGGATTGCATGTTTATTAGATATTACTATTAAAAAATTATAAATGAATAATGTGTAATTAATTTAACTATCCAAAAATAGATATCTTTAGCGTGGATGCTCTTATAGCTTTGGTCCATCCTTAACATACACATAACGTTTCTACATCCCTCATTCCTTGTACACATCCCTCAGTTTCTTCTTCCAACTTCGAGATTTCCTGTCCCGAGGGCTAAAGCACTTTTGTTCCCATGCACTTGTCTAGGAAAACAGAGCCAATAGAGTTAACCCCGCCATCAATGTCTAACCATTTAGTTGATCATATTGGGACAGCCATACAAGTTGTGACATGTGCACTGACTCAAACTTTTATTTTAATAAATTCTACACAGTGTCACCATGTTATGAATTGCCAAAATGCATTGTTGTAAGTTGTAACTCATAATGATAATGATAATGAAGGAGGGTAAATGTTATACAAACACTAAAATCCAGTGAAATAGGGAGCAAGATAAGTTATGCAGGTGAATGGGGAGGCAAATCCATCGAACGGATGGCCCACTCCTTGACTTCATAAACTCTTGATTAGGCCCACAAGTTGAGGTGGCTTGCATGATTGATTCATTTGGTAATATAGTTACACAATCAAATTGTTGAGAAGAAGATGCATGGTCGACCTTCCTTGCTCGTGCATATGTCTATCTACTTTGAGGAAGAGCAAAACTTCTTCTGCATGGAAGTACTCACTTTTTGGTGCATGTTATAATCCTAGGGATTTGAGAAATCGGCATATAATATAAGCAACTTTATCTTCTAGACTTCTTTTTTATAGATAAATGTTACTAGTTCTTAGTATATTATTAGTAGTTAGAGATTAAAACCATGGGCCATCTTCTTTGGATATCCAATTCACACTTACAACTATACTTTGTGAACATCAGCTTGACCCTTGTCTTGATTGGATGATGTTGGATATGACTCATAGTCACTGATAAGTCGATAAAGATTCAAACGATTACCCTTAAGGTTAGGCTCAATTTTTGTGAGGCTACAATTGAGAGCGTGTTCGTCCCCATGATACGGTTCATGGGTTGAAATTTGGACCGTATAGTATTTAAATACAAGTCATGTATACCATTAACCCTAAATTTAAAAAATTCTACTGTAATACAAATAATTCCTGTTTATTTGCGGTCGGAAATATAGATATATGGGTTGAATTTCGTTACCAAACATCGTGTTCATTGCTCGTGTGTTTTTTTAGCTTTATTTTTCTGAACTGAGGTTATTATTATAACAAATGTTTATGTCAGTATTGGGCATTTATCATGTTCTTATTAAAACTATACTTATTCTCTCGTTACTTGTTTACACGGAAAACAAATGAAGCTTCGTTTGAGAAAATAGAGGGAGAGAATACACTAACCATGTTCGTGTTTGTGTTGGCGTTTGAATTGCTTGAGCAGCCGTTTAATCCCTTACAACTAGATATATTTGTTGCTTTTTGAGTTGACATAAAATGTGCTTTTGAGGAAACCAAATACACTAACCATGTTGTGTATGCAACATTAAGGGTATAGGAGTAGAATTTAGGAGATTTAAGTCTATATTTTAGTATGTACATTTAATATTTTTTAAATGAAAAATAACATAATACATGATCATATAATATTTCAATAACTTTTTCTTAAAAACATTTTATATCTTAAGAAAAATAAGACATCTCCTTCTCCTCCCCTCCCCTCCCCTTCCAAACATACCTGAAAACTATGTTTCAGTGGCCACTTTAAACCTTAAGTTACAGTCACATCTATCATAATTTGACAACAATTTTCTCCGAGATCAAGGACTCTAAAGCAACATATAATGCAATACAAAACCTGGCCCGTTCATGGGCATGTGCAAAGTGTTATACGGAGCCGCGCTTTCAATTTATGGGGGCCTCAATTATTTATAGGGGTATGGGTATAATTGTTGGGATGTAGGATAATATTTTCTTTTGTTTTCTAGGTTCAAATCAAACACTTATTATTTGACAAAAATAAAGAGTAAATGGACAAATTAGGTCAAAACTCACACATCTATCAACAAAAAAAATTCACCAAAACAAATTAAAATCAAAATAATGCTTATTGTTAATTTATAATTGTTTAAAGGGTTAATAGTGTTTTACCCCCTGTAATATAGGTCATTTTCGGTTTTACACCCTGTAAAATATTTTTTTTGATTTACCCTCCTATAAAATATTTTTGTTTTGATTTACCCCTAATAGGTCATTCAAAAACCAATTTACAGGGGTGTAAATAAAAAAAATATTTTATTAGATGTAAAACCGAAAATGACCTATATTACAGGGGTGTAAAACACCATTAACCCTTGTTTAAATTATCATTAATTTTTTATTGGAGGTCATTTTTAATATTAGAACCGAGCATCCAGTTTTATTGGAACAGTACAAAACCTTAACCAAATGCTTTTGTATCTGCATTTTGAGCTCCATTCTCTAGGTCACATGCACCGGATCAATCAGAGCAAGCTTCATATAGGCTAATAGTACATTTGAACAAAATGAACCTAAAAATTGCAAAAGAAAAATAATTTAGTCTTGCCAACGAGTAATCCAACACTTTTTAAGAAATTAAAATAAAGAAATTATTTTTTAAAAAACTTAAATACTTCAATTTTCTACGATTTTAATATTACACATTTTCATAAAAACTTATCATTTAAGATCCTTAAAGAATGCCGGCACCTGAAAATATTAACCTAAAATTAAATATTTAGATCTGTTATCTTTTCAGTACCTGATTGAGCTGCATCATTTTTATACAAACACCTTATACCTTTTGCTGCACTACTTGTGGCAAAGGGTATGCTAGAAGTGGGGCACCAAGTAACTAGGAAAATATAAGGGGATGAATCCACTTAACAAATTGTAAGCCACAACCTTGAAGCCATTTGTCACAATACATAAGAGGCCCCACCACCTGACATACATTCGTTATGTTGATCATTCTGATTGTAATTGCAATACACATGGCCACTGCATATCATTTAGTCATTAGCATCTGAAGCACTAGTTAAAACCTCGTGGTCCCATTTCATCAAAGTTAATCAATTACTAACAAAAATTATGAGGTAATGCATCTCAATATTAAAATTTCATGGGACCTTAATCATGTGAGTATTTTATGTTTATAGACATTATAGATTTATGAGACTATTAAAAGCATAATAAGAAGAAAGATACGAATGTATAGAAACAAAATCAAGTGAAATTTTAGTATATGAAAACATTTACGAAGCCTTAACAACTCAACATATTTCGGCCACCATATTATTTTCAATTTTCATATATAAATCCATAAAACTGTACAACTCAACCAGTACACGCATATATAGATGATTGTTGTACCTTCCAAATGAAATATGCTATTGGAAGGGAACATGACAGCTTTCTTTATTTATTTACTACTACTGCTACTCTTTTCATCATACTCCTTTACCAAACTGTTAAGCAAAGAGGAGCTTTTGCTGTTGAAAGGTGATTCTAACGTGAAAAATTAATCCATATATGACTATTTCAGTTACAGATTTTTAACTCCAGATAAATAGACTCCAGATTTTGTAACCAAAAATGTTTTGGAATTGCCACTGCCACTCTACCATTATCAGCTTTTGGGGATAGGAATAGGATTGGTGAAACAAAAGAGCTTCTGAAACTGTAAATGAAACCTGCTTAAGGCATGTTTGGTTTAGTCGTGGGAAGGGCTTATCGCACGTCTGGAAAGAAGCTGGAATTCCTAGCTTTTCATTCCACGGCCAAATAGTGCATTGGGACGTAATTTTTTTGTTGTGGCGGATTTGAAACTCCACACCAAACACATGCTTAACCAACCAGCTATGCCCATTAAGTTTTTTTTTAATTTTTTTTATTGTTTATCCTCAAAGACAGAAAAGAAACCATCAGCCATATGTATGGAGTGACCAAATTTTTAACCTACTCCTGTGCACTCTTGATTATGCATTACTCTTATATACAACACTAGATATTGTATCATTATATATAGTGAGATGGATTTTTTTTAAAAAAATTATTCAAATAAAATACAAGTTTTTCAATACTAAATCTAGAGAATAAAAGTTGGATTAACCTGTCTAAATATCTAAATCCATCTTCCTTGTGTCAGGCCAACAAAATGACATGGGCCAAATTTTTTGCCAACAAAAACTAAAACTAAGTTGGTCCATTTGATTTTCAATTCACAATCTGATTTAGCCTGGCCAGCCTATTTTACATGTCTAAACCAAACTTCTTAATAATTGACAAAAAAGAAAAATCCCACCCATAAGAAAGCAGAAGAAACAGATACTTGGAACTATTGCCTTTACAGTTTTATATAAGTAATAAGTTGCTAAGGTAACAGAACCAGATGTGATTTTGCTTAGCCCTCCAACAATAATTTTTATTAGTAGTGTGAACTTGTGCCTTTTCCCCATACAAAATACACATGATACAGGTTACACTAAAAACTGAAGTCAACTTCCAGAGTAGCTAAAAATTTACCCTATGTAAAAATTGTAAAACAAAATTTATAGAAAAACATTTGAAAGTATGCACAACAAGCTTACAGTAAATTCTAACTTCACACTGTCCTCAAAATAGCATTCCAAGGATTCAAAAACATTTGAATCCTAAGAATTATTTATACACCTAGAGTTCTTGTAATATTAGATTGTCTGAGACTTCTACTTATGGGAAGGTGAACGTAAACCTCGTGAACGTCTTGCTTACAAACCTCTCCTCTGTCTCTGTCTATGGCATAGCAGACATAAATTGTGTCAATTACAATGTCGAGCACATGCACGAGGAAACCCAGCACTATTATCAATAGTAGCCATGCTGCCGCTGCCACAAAATATGCATCAGACCCGAGATTGGTCGCAGCTTTTAAGATAACACAGGCCTGAATTTTAGATTCACAATTAGGACAAACTTAAATATAGAAACAGAATATAATGAAAATGGAAGAAAAGAACCAGCAACAATTACTTAAATAGACAGCACAAGCAATCCAACCAATGAACTAGCACACTTCTTTTCTCCCCAAAAGTCTACCAAGAGAGTTTTCAGACTTAAAACTGGTTCATATCATTTTTCAGACCATATATGCAGGTATTTTATAAGTAAGTGAAATTTCTGATAATCTTCCAATAGCCTTCTCTTCTCTAAAAAATGGTGTGTGTGAGAGAGAGAAAACGTAGAATAGGCATGATTTATGGCCGCAAATTAAAATTCTTGAGAAGTTAGTTGGGGGATATGTTGCCAGTTGTCCATCAACAACTAATGACTAGGGGTTAGAGCTATACAAATTATCCCATGCTTTTAGTCTCTACTTGAAAAACCTTGCTTCAACTCCTGCTTGTTCAACTATAAATTACTTTCTTTCCATCAATATTCAATGACTAATTGTCCATCAATAATCAATGACTAGGGGTTAGAGCTATACAAATTATCCCATACTTTAGTCTCTACTTGAAAACCCTTGCTTCAAATCTTGCTTGTTCAACTATAAATTACTTTCTTTCCATCAATAATCAATGACTAGGGGTTAGAGCCATACAAATTATCCAATACTTTAGTCTCTACTTGAAAAACCTTGCTTCAACTCTTGCTTGTTCAACTATAAATTACTTTCTTTCCCTTCACACGATATTGTTCAAGTTTTCATCTATTTGGGTCAAAACCAATCAACTACTGCACCATTTTGTTTCATTGATGATCAAGTTTAAAAGTTGCTAGAAAAGCTGGTGAATGAACGTGTTAGGTAAGCTTTCTAAGTTTGTCAATTTGATCTTTTAAGATTCTTACTTTACCTTTATATATTTTGAAGCTAGGAGCATAAAAAAATTCAAGGATCGAAAAGGGAATTACATTAAGTTTTCACAAAGGTGCGAGGGGGGAAAGAATGCCTTATCAATTATCACGGTAGAAAAGTGGCAACATAGTCCAATACTTGCTAATGCTACAAAGTTCCTAAGCTCTATTTTTGTTTGAAATATGTTTAACAGATTTAATTGATATTTGTTCAAAATGAGTCTAATTTCAAGAACTATTGATTTTAGTACTCTGAAATCTAAATCTCCTATTAGGGTAAATTTGCCAAGAGAAAATTCTTAATTTGGTGATTTAAATTGGTCATCTAAATTGGAATTAATACTTGTTTGTTTGTTCACAAATGCTAGTTTAAGTTTTATGATGATACTTGAATTGAAAGTTGTAACTTAAGGAATGAAACTTCAGAAAATGAGGTTTGAGAGATAATCTTCTTGCAGCTTCCTTCTCACCTTAAAACAAAGAAACATAAACTGGCCCTGATTTATGGCTGGAAACTTAAAATGTAGAGAAACTAATAGATGGATGTTTATAATTTGTCTATCAATACTTAATATTCAACGACCACGAGTTAGAGCTATATATTCTTCCTCATACTTGAAGAGGATATGTTGCAATTAAAGCTTACACTAAGCACTTGCACAAAGTGGCAAATATCTAATCTACACAGGGGAAGCCTCAAACATAAACATAGTGGCAAACCTCTAATGCAAAGCATGAGAATCAACAAGAGAGATATTAAAGCACATACCACAATTGTGTATATTGCTGACAGGACAAAAACAATTCCAATCAGAAGGCGAGATGATATGGTCTCCACAAAAACAGCAGAGAGAAGATTACGTCTTAGAAGTTCATATGTCATCCTTGCAGATGAGCAGTAAGCTTCACCGGTTATTGCAGCAAAGTTGATAGTAAACTTATTAAGAAAATCAACAGCTGTCAGTAAGGCATTTACACAGCACCGCAATACAATGTTCACTAGTCCGGGAGCAGCCTCTTGTCTTGCATTATCAACGACAGAACGCACCACTCGAACAACAAAGATAAGCAATCCCGACAAACATATTGTTCCAGAAGAAGGACCGAAAGCATTTCTGCCAGCCAAATTCTCACAGTTAATGTCTCTCTAAATGCAAAACAATCATTCATCTAGTCTTGATACCTATTTTCATAATTTTTTCCTATCCGCCATTCAAGGAATATGCTACAGGGAATGACTAAAATCAGAAGCAACAACACACGTCACAGGTAATGGCTCACAGCTCTCTAGAACCAACAAAATTTCACAAGCAACCAATTTGACCATTTGATTCATCGGTATATATAAGAACTGAAAATTTAACCAAAAAGAAAATATTCTCAAGCTAAGCATTTCAACATCAGATAGAAATTCAATACACTTTGATCTGTAAACAACAGCATATTGGAATCAAATCAAAATACACAGTTGAACTAACCATTCTCACTATATTTTGGAGATATTATGCTAGCACTGCACAGAACAAGGGAATTTAGAGATATTATAATGCTTATACTATGCAAGAAAACCACGACTCCTTGGTTATCTACCAACCAAACCTTATCTCACTCGTGGTCGTCTACATGGATTAAACGATACAAAATGTATTATATTTATGTCTAACTAATTAATCTCTAGGTCTTTTCTTAACATTTTTTCTCTAACAGTTTTTCTAGGTCTTATCCGCCTATAGCGATTTGACTACCCTCTAGTGAAATGAAACATGATATCCACAAAACAATTAATAAAAAAAGAAAAGAGGTATAAACCTGAGAGAAGTTCTAATACTCTTTGTAGGAATCTCAAAATCTTTAGCGAAATACCATCGAGCAATAGTCCCGCTAATAACATAAACCTGAGCTTCAAGCATAGCTGCAGCTGACCACAACATAGTAAGTATTGCCAATGCAAAATAAGCCGGCACCCAAGAATCCTCCTTCCAAACACATTCATATTCACTATGCAATTTCTTAGGAACAACCTTCCCATTATACTTAGAAAACACCAAAAAAATCACAATCGGCACGTAATACACAACAAGCCCAATTGTCAAACAAGGAAGCACCCCAAACAAACCCATATTCCATGAAAGCGCGTCGGAAGCAACCCCAATTATACTCACAGTAAGCTCCACACGGTGCCAATTTATGACAAGAATCCACACAATCACACCAATCACCAAAAAAACAAAAACCAACACCAAAATTCTATACACCATAGGAAAATTTTCACTACATGAAGTCTTAATAGTGCAAGCAACAAACCAGTAAACATTGAGAAAAATTGGAATAAGAATAAAGAACGGTAACGAAGCGTAGACAAGGTGTTTGGTGTAATGCTTCAATAAAAGAAGCACTAACCAGCAAATGGGTAAGCTCAAAATCAACGTGATAACAAGTGTCCATATTAAATCTTTTACAAAAGGTGAAGATGAAGAGAGAAAATTGATGGTGGATGAAAATGAAGGGTTGATGCAAGAGGTTGTGTTGGTGTCATAGGTGTAAGAATTAAGAGTTGAGTAATTGTTGTTTCTATGGAAGATTGAGAAGATTCCAAAGGCGAAAGTGGAGAGAACGAAGAGAAGAAAGAGGATGAGAAAAGGTAAGTCTTTGAAGGAACGTGGACCATGATTGTATGTGATGTGAAGGTATTGTTGATTTGAGTCAGATTCTTGGTTTGAATCTTGGTCTTCTAGTGTTGGGTATGTTGTGATTATTGGGGGTTTTGGTAAGAAAGGTTGTGATAATGAAGATGATGAAGATGAAGAGTCTTTGTTGTTTGGATCATCCATGGTTATAGTTTTAGCTGAAAGAGAGAGAAAAAAAAAGAACAAGATTTTGATGTTTTATGTTTGAGGTTGTTTGAATGGTAGTTTGAGTGAGGTAATGTTGTTGGGTTTTGTTTTGTTTTATTTGTTTGTTGGACTCAGAAAAATTCAATACAGAGTGGCTGGGTAATAAAGGATTAAGAAAAGAATATTCCACTAATCTACGTGATGTGTTTAAGTTTTGTTGAGATTTTGATCAAAAAATAGTAAACAAAAATGGTTTATGAGAGTTTGCAGATTAATTTTGTTATGAATAAAAGGTGGTACTAGTTTTGTCAGGTGAGATAGTGATACGAGTGAATGAATTCGATAGTTCCAGAGAGTACAGTTGAGTTAAGGGTTTGTCATGCTGAACATTTAACCGTTTTTACTTTTTAGTTTAATGGTAAATCAAACTGATGACTAAAACTATTTTTTTTTCTAAAATATGTGTTTGATCACTAAAATTCTAATTTTTTGTATTAATTTTCTAAAAAAAAAAATCGTATTTTATTTTTTAAAAACTTTTTTATCATCACTTTTGGTCTTTTTTTAAGTCATATCATTCTAAATTTAATCTTTTTTTTCATAGTCATGTTTGGTATTTTATAGAATTATCTCTTGCAAAAGATTAATTTATTTTAACAAATGATAAATTAAATATGAATATTTATATTCTTTTTTTGAGGAAATGAATATTTATATTTTTGACACTTCAAAATCCATATTTAATTTATGTTTTGTTAAAACAATTCTATTTTTTTTTTAAAAATTCTTATAATATTATAAACATTCATGTAAGGTCCGGGGTTCAAACCTCAGCCACCACAAAAAAAAATATTCATGCAAAAATTTCATTCAAAATTTTAAATGAGACACATAAGTTGACTTAAAAGCATAACTTAATCCATGAAAAATTTTATAAGCACTAAAACGAAAAACATGAAATATTTATAGGGAAAAAACATATTTAACCCTTATATTTTTAAAAAGACTAAAAATAAAGTAAAACCGTAATTTATGTTTTTATTTTATTTTATTTTATCCTCTTAAATGCAAAAGTGTGACCGACAAGCGTTTCAAGTAAAATTGTTGATGAAAAGGGGTGTATGTGGGATATCAATGGCGTTGAACAAGAGAAAAAGAAACTTTGCAAGTTTCTGATGGATCTCAATGATGTGCAAGAGGAGTGAGTCGGCTTAGTAACACGAGGTGAAGAGTAACATGGAGACCGAGTCATCTTTGCAGTGTCAAACATTAGGGGGAGAAAAATATCAAATGGTTCAAGTTCTCCTTGGAAACGACTTGAGTATGATGTTGTGTCTTGCTTGTAGTTAGTGGGTTACTCATAGTGTGATGTTTTTCACAATTCCTAATGTGATGTTTTTTAAGGCTCACAATTCCTTACTTATTTCACAATTAATTATGTTATTTTGCTGTAAAAGGTTTTTTCTAACTCTTGTGAGCCTTGAAAATTTAACTAATCTAAACTTTTAATTATACAACAGAAATATATTTTTCATTTTATTGTTTTACAGCTTAATTATGCAAGTATATTGTTTCACTGTTTGAGAGGTGCTGCAAGAAAACCATATAAAAAACGGTACTGAAAGAAAAGATTACAGAGCGGGCCAAATAGCCAAGGTAAAAGCACAACAAGATCCACATGCTTTGTTTGGTTGTGAATTAGAGAAAAACAAATGTACTTTAAAAATCAGTGGCATGACACAATCTTGTTTTAAAAACCACATGCATTGATAGCTCATAGACATATGGCTATGCACTTTCTCTGTGCCTGGCCTTGTGACCTTATCTGGCAAGCGACTTGTAGCATTAAAAAAATGGGATGTTTCTAATCACTACTCTTCAAATGTAGTCCCGTTGTTACACTTCGGTGATTTGTACAGATATGTTGTGTGAAATTTTGGATCATGTATAGTTTTTAAAGTCTGATATTTTTGAATTTATTGATTTATTTGAGTTAAAATACAGGTAATCAGTGGCGTAGCTAGCATCTAGGTAATAGAGATTTCGGTGATTTCGCTCTACTATTTTATTTTAAGCAATAAAACGAAAGAATAAAGTGAAAATTTTGACATCTCAACTATGTTGACATCACAACTATCATTGTATTGATAGTCGGTCTAAAAACTTATTAAAAAAAGAATTAATAGTATAAATTTAGGAGACTAGACAAATACTGAAGGCAACACATAATATTCTTTGCCTCATTAAAAACTTTATGAAAGAAAATCTAATGGAATAAAACTTTGGTGAAAGAAAAAAGAGTGCAAAGTAAACCAACAAAGATTTCAACAGCAAATCAACAAAATCTAAAGACAGGTAAATTGAGTTAGGATCATCTCCATTTTCAAAAATAAATAAAAATGTTCATTACTATAGTTTGGTAGTAAATCAATGATATAAATGTATATTTTTCTAGAATTTATGACATTAATTAAATATACACCAAAATTGCACTAATTGTAATGTCCATTTATTTTTTAAGAAATTGAGATGATATCTACTCAAGTAACCCTAACTTTTTTCAATGATAATCATCCTTGATGGCTTTTGGAATACTATCCAGGTGAAACTAAAAATAAATCAATGTTGGCAATTTTATCAGCACAACAATTCCATTCCCTGAAAATGTTAGATCTTGAAAGACATGTTTCGTCCCACCATTTGAATACAAAGTTAGATCAATATTGCTCACCCAAGTATCCATTATTAGATTTAATCTGATGCATAGCATAGTATTATGACGCACGCCAATTGGTTTATATGGAATTTCATTGATCATTTTTTGGTTACAAAAATGGTGTATGAAGTGCAACACAAGCATAAATACATACTAGAACACAGAATACACTTTGAAGTTGCAGTGCCTGGTTAATATTGTAATATAGAATAAATACACACGTATAGTAAGCCATGAAATTAAAATCAATTTTGTTACAATCTACCAATTTTTTGGGGTCAAGATGTAGCACGTTTGGTTTTATATGTTATAAACCATGATTTGAGAAAGTATACACTTCATTTCCTATCAAATCATGATTTGAAACCCAGAATCATGTTCTAACACAGTCCAACCAAATCATTGTTTTGGTAATCGTGGTTTTGGTGTTCAACTTTCCTCGTCCCACTTGCTCTTCGGTATCTCTCCAGAGTCCGCAATCACTACCTTCTTCCTCGGTTTCCCACTATAGGTTCCAGCTCCCCCTTCAATTGCAAATACGGTATCCATGCCTTGAACAACCTTGCCAAAAACAACATGGTCTCCATCCAACCTATCAAATTTGTAATGAAATTGATAACATGAATAGTGATGATGGCATATTTATATATTTGAAACTGTATCTTCCTACATGACAGGCTATCAATCAATATCACATGCACAAACTCAGAGTCTAAATTGTTCAAAATTGTGCATTGTCATGACAAAGTAACTTACCAACTGGCCTTCACTGTGGTAAAGAAAAACTGTGAACCATTGGAATCAGGTCCTGAATTAGCCATAGAGACAACGCCTGCAATCATAGAGCAAGTTTTTTAAAGAAACAGCTTAAAAGTTAAAACACATACCTCAAAAATGACAAAAAAAATGGTCAGGTTATAAAAAGTAAAGTATTCCTAATAAAATAGAAACCTTAAACCGAAGCAAATTGTTACACACCAGCATGAGAATGTTTAATCCTGAAATTCTCGTCTGGAAAGGTGCCACCGTAAATAGATTCAGATGCTTTGCCGTCACGATGAACAATATCTCCACCCTGAATCACAAAACCAGATACTATCCGATGAAATGGTGTTCCTTTATAATGAAGTTTTACACCACTTGCACTCTCGCCTTTCTCCCCTACACAATATGGAACACTCCTAATTACTGCATGGACCAAATGGGGGATAAATTAATATTTAATGAACAACATGAAAAAAAGACTATAATTACCTGTGCACAAAGCTCTAAAATTTTCTGCAGATAGAAAATTTCCAGTCAATAAAAATTGCAGTTTTGTAAGATAATAAGAATAGTATATTTCATTATGAAAGGAAAAAAAATATAGAACATCTCAAACGTTGATGAGAAAGCTGAGAACAGATTTTAACAAGTATATAACTTGTTGTGCGTGTGTGTGTGTATCTGTGTGTGTGTGTGTGTGTACCTATCAAACATTGATTTTCTTATCAAAGGCTGATATTGTTTATGTTTCTTCTATTGTAAGGACTCATTTTAGAAAATGCATATCCAAAAATACAAAATCAATGACGTACCCACAGTTTTTGGTACCACTTGGCCATATAATCCAATCACGATCCTACCTGCAGAAGTTATTGCATACCGTACCTTATTAATAGTAAAAAGGAAAGAAAGTAAATAAAATATTCATACTAATTGAGCATAAATTGTTGCTAGTATATTTCCTCATCCTTTTTTCTAACAAACATATGTGGTAAGTTAAATTGGTTCGAATGTATGTCGCAATAGTAATTGATAAAAGTTAAGAAGAAAAAGTTGTTAGACAACCTAAACGCTGTTTATCAATATCAATATCCAAGAAAACTCTATGTGTAATTTCAGGCTCCTCTTCTGTTTTCTCATCGACCTACATCATCAGAAAAGGCAAAAGTTTATTATTTGACTGAACCCAATATGCAGTTGATATGGAAATCAAAGGTGGGAAAAAATAAAAGATGATCTACCATACATTTCCAATCAGATAATACACAAGAGTGGCTGCATATAAACTTCGAGTGTTAAAATTGGTGCTCTTAACACAGGTGCATACAAAATATAGTGGGGTTAAAAGAACCTTACTTATATTAGGAATGTGGCTCATAAAATTTTAAAGAATGAGTCTGTGCTAGATAGAAATCTACCACCACAACCAAAGAAGCAAGTTTAAATCTTAATGATACAAAACATAACTGCAAATTGCTCCAAAATTATATATTTATTTTGTTTTCAAATTTAAATAACAGTCTGAATGCTCTCACAAAACCTTTAAGATGCAGAAAATGCCCATAATAAGCTGGAAACGATTAAGTGTGAACAGTGAATATGATGGGTTGATTTCGGCAATAGACTGACTCATTCTGTAATCAAAGGATAAGGATAACTCTTGCAGAAATGCTCGCTCAGGGACTAAAATGTTTTTGCGAATAAACCATCAATTTGATCCCTAAGCTACTACTCTCTCTTCTACGAAGTCTTTGAATTATCAAAATATAATAAATAATCCTTAAACTATTATCAATCTATCAAGTTAGTCCTTCAACTACTTTCAAATTAGGAAAGAGAATGATGGTCTTTGAAATATCGTCCTCTTTCATTTGATGCCACGTCCTTCTAGCCATACAGTCTCTTCTAACCAGGCACCTTTATCTTACTTCATCACTTTCTATCACATTTCTATTAGATCATAGTTATGAGAATTAATGCATTGCTTGCTTGCCTTGAAACCGAAGGCTCTGTTTGGGAGGGAAGCGGAGGGAAAGAGAGGAAAATAGATAGAAATCTTCCACCTTATTTAAGAGTGATTTTGTAGAGGATAATTAGAGAATGCTTATGATTATTATATTTTTAAGATATTATAACAACGCGAAAAGAATTTGAAGAATTTATCTAACACTTCCAAAATCCTCCTACAATACATTTTCATAGTTCCCCCAAATTAGGGAGATTTTGTATTATGAAGAAAAAATAAACTCCCCAAAGCCCTCCATCCCTTCCACTAACTCAGTCCTTTTTCCAAAGCCCTCCCGTCTTAAACTCCTAAGCAGACCCTAAAGTATAGATACCCCCTCTTTCAAAATCATAGTTTCAACTTTTGAGGCATAGATACACATAATTCGTCTAAATAGAAACTTCCATCTTCAAACTATCTAATCTGTACAATGTGGCAATGTGCTTTTCTTGGAAGCACTTTGAGGACATAGCCGGCCTTATCATTTACTCGAACTGCTGGTTTACACTTCACCGTTGTAAGTTTGAATCCATTAACTAATTTCATACTTCTAACACACACTTGAACCCACCTTAATAAGATTATCAAAAACTTGTTTTTTTTAAGACGAAGTGACAAACACTATCTGAAACTCACACACAAAACTGCGAGGACCCAAGTGAATGGGTCCAACTAAACAACATTGACATTGTCAGTTGAGTTAGACCTTCCAGAATCATAATGCAAGGGCATGCTATAGCAGAATACACACAATGAATCCATAACAGATTCATCCATCATCAAATCAACAACAATAATAACAAAATCAAAATTTAAAATCCATTACAGACAAAGTAAACAAAAAAAAATCACATTTTTAATTCATCTTATCAATAACCCAGATCAGATCCACAATGACAGCAATATATATACAAAAGGGTCATAAGGGCATACCAGTTTAGAAGCAGAGAATGCGAAAATAATGAAAATTGAGAGAACAAGGAGGAGAATGAGGAATCGAGGCTGAGCGAGAAACGCGATCTCTCTACGCATTGCTTCAGTACAGTATTTGGTTAGTTTATACGGAATCAGAGAAAAATCGAAACTTTGTTATTCTCCATGGAAGGTAGCTTGGTGGGTTTTTGTTAACATTGAAAGGGGTAAAGGAAAACGTGTGACACTTTCTCAGTGGAGATTTTTTGGTGATGATGCCGAAGGGGATGTGGAACTCAAAGGGATGAAAATTAATTATTTAATTTTGATCTAGTTTAAACTCAGAGCGAATAATTGTTCAGGAAAAAAAAAGTGCAAATAAAGAAGTAAAATGTTCCTCTTATTTATCCAGACAAAAGAAAAAGTTAAAAATCTTTATTTTTTATTTTTATCGAAATAAAGTTTTTCTTTTAAAAAAGAAAAAGTTTGGACGAGTTAGTTTAGGTGATGTTAACTTAGTTGTAGCAACATTGCATATTATATATAGGATCGGTGTTTAAACTCAGACACCCCATTTATTCACCTCAAAAAAAGTTTAGACAAGTTGGATGAAGTCCATCATACAAGAAATAATATCAATGCTTTCCTTAAAAAAAAAAAAAAAATTTATGCTTAAAGAATATTGATAAAGATGTTTATATATTATTCATCAACTATCAACAACATGATTTGAAATAAGTTTATTGTGGGATTTGACATAAGTACTTATCCACTTAAAAGAAAATTGCTCTTCTCCCAAGAATTGCTCACTTCCGTAGGAACTTCTAAAAAATACTCTCATGTGACTTAACTTCTCTCTCAATTCTCTCTATTTTTCTCTCTAACCACCTTATCTATGAATTGAAAAATTCAACCCTAATTTTCATTAGTGTTATCCTTATATACTCCAATTAATGAGTTAAGTTATCTCATCTCATGATGGGTATAGTGTTAATTTGAAAGTTACTACTTACTTAACTCATTAAAATATTTCTTTAATTACCATCTCAAAACAATTACCTCATTTTACCGTTAATCTCAGTAAAAATAACTATTTACACTAAAACGCTTAAATACCATTTATTCTAAAATTATTAGTTTACCCTCGCTTCTCAAATTACCAAAATACCTTTGTGTTTGGATTGAAGGTTGAGGAGGGGAAGGGAGGGGAGCGCTCACTTTTACTTTTTTAAGGGTAATGTTAACTTGTGCCCTCAGGACACTAGTTAAGAATCTAAAAATGGAATTAAATCATAAATTATGTCTTGAAAAGATAAGATTTTAAATTTATATAATATTGAATGCACAATTTCCAACAAAATGTTTCTATTTTTGGTTTCTTAACTTGTGCCTTCAAGACACAAGTTAACATTTCCCTTTTTTTAATTACGAACAATGTAAAATGTTTTTTTTAAAAATAAATTAAATGTTTTTGAAGTATTATATGATTATTTATCATGTTGTTAATTCAATTTTCAAAAACTCATTTTATAATGTCCGTAATTTAAAAAAGAAAAGTAAACTCTCTCCTCCCATCCCTCCTAAACTCTTCTTCCTCCTACAAGATTGATGATTGAATTCAACTATGATTTACTTTAAACTAACCGTGGAAATGGATTGGGAAAAGACCCAAAGTGAAATGCATACTCTTAATCTTTGATACGTTTTGATTTATCTACAACCCTTATGATTTCGGTTCATTTCTTAAAGTGATTTTAGAATTTCTGAGCCTTCCAAGATCATTTTATGTTTTGAATGCTAAACATATTACAGACATTAGGAAGAAGGCATTGGGAAATGAAAGAGATCTGTTTTGAAAGATGAGAAACTTCTAGAATGGTAATTAACCATTTAACTATAATATCCCTTTTTATGTTTACAAGCCTTTGGATTTGAATTATGTTAATTTGTAATGATTTCTTCTCATCTTCTTCTTACAGGTGTGCACTTTTGCACTCCCTAACTTTTAAAAATTTACAATTTTGACTCCCTAAGTACAAAAACTATAATTTTGGTTCTAATTAGCTCATTTGCAACTTTGTTCCTTTTTATCAATTTTGACCGGTCAATGCCTATGTGTCATGCCACATGTGTAATTAATGAATTAAAGAAAATAAAAAAACCATATAATCATTTTTTAAATTAAATAAATGAAAAATGAAATTAAAAAACTAAAAAAATCAGGAAAAAAAAATTAAAAATACAAGGAGATGAAGAAGGAGAAGCACATATCATCTTCTCCCCAAATGCATCATCACCAATACCACCATCCATCATCTTCTAATATTCATTATCACCATTCATCCTCATCACCAACACATATCATCTACAAACTCTTCACTTTCTTGTTCTTTTTGTTCTAATTCCATCTCACTTACAATTTAAATCCAACACTAACACCAGTTCCACTTTGTGGCATTGCAAACACAACAACACGAACAGTGCACTCATCCACAAATTCTCCAAGCATGAAACCCATAACCTCCATAGGAACACCATCCCTTCCTATCACATTCACAACATAACAAAATAAAAAACAATTTGATAACGCACACACCACCGGACGCAGTCTTCGAAAAGCAATTCAAGCGCCACCGGAAGCAGATCAAGCGCAGTGGTTGCGTTTGTGAAATCGTTTGTGTAGAGAAGCTCAAGGACTGTGAGATGATTCTGGATTGATCCTGGAGAAGGTGGAACACCGAGATTGAGACGAAAGAGTTTGTGATTGGTGATTTCCTTCGGTGAAGGTTGAGGATGGACGTTGTTGATCCATAGGTTAGATAAGAGAGCAGATAAGTATTTCGTGCGCCGGAGGATGTCAGAGTGGAGGTAGACATGGAGATTAGAGATTGGCGCGGAGTCGACGGAGATGGATGAGGGAGATTCCGACAGGGTGATGATGTCGGTGAAGAGACGGAGGATGACGTCTGCGGTGGAGGCATTGTTGAATAAGAGGGAGGAGGTGTCACCGACGGTGGTGGTCGGAGAGTGACAATGGGTGTTTAGAGAAGAAGAGATGAAGAAGAAGAAATAAAAGATTGAGGGATTTTTATTTTATTTTTATTTTTTTTCCTGATTTTTTTAATTTCATTTTTCATATATTTAATTTAAAAAATGATTATATGGTTTTTTTATTTTTATTTTTATTTTTAATTCATTAATTACACAAGTGACATGTCATGTAAGCATTGACCGGTCAAAATTGACAAAAAAATCAAAGTTGCATAGGGACTAAATCTTAGGGGGCCAAAATTATAGTTTTTATACTCAGGGGGTCAAAATTAAGTTTTTGAAAGTTAATTGTGGAAAAGTGCATTTATCCTAAATTATATAAGTCATTTGAAGTGAAATTCAATTAGGGAGTACTCAGAATTGTTAGGAGAAAATTAAGTCTTCTATTTATATAAACATTGATTTCAAAGATGGATATCAAATTAACATTAGCTAATCGGTGAATTGAACATTGCTCTTTTAAGTAGCCAGGTGATTATTGATAATTCGCTTCTATTACTGAACAGTGTATTAGTAATTTTTGGGTTTGAGTTTTAAGTGAAAAGCGGTTGTATCTCTATTAAAATCATTTTTATACAAAGAGTGCCAAAGTCCCTATTAAAATCATTTTTATTATTTAAAATTGTAATAATGGATATTTAAATTAGTGAATATCTGTCTAAAAAAAAAGTTAGTGAATGTCAAAATTTATAGCAAACGACTTCAAAATAACTTCTACAATTTTTAAGTAAGTTGTACTCAATCGGGTCACCTTTATAAGAAAATTTATACAATAAACTTGAAAAAATGATTTTTTTTTTTTTTTTTTTTTAAATTAATC
>Ga0228711_1004241_pt1 | contig 22126 bp, 5 predicted proteins | sample MedpolnodulmetaG_2_FD_177996 | JGI IMG/M metagenome (GOLD analysis project Ga0228711, IMG submission 177996) | Root nodule microbial communities from Medicago polymorpha collected in Santa Monica, California, United States - brown nodules | ecosystem: Host-associated > Plants > Roots > Nodule...
TATAAGCTGTAGCATGACTGATAAATAAACTCATTTTCCAAATATCAAAAACTAGAATGTGATGTTTCATGTCTAACAAAAAGCAATATTATCATGTAATAATAATGAGATAATAATTTTGTCAAATAAAATAATGAGTTACAGTAATACTAATTTTTATAACTCTGCCTCTTAAAAAAACTTGGTTCTATTCTACTCATTAGGTAATTGAAATGGTAAGAATTGAAGTTTATAAGTAGACTAATTTAAAAGGGAGAGTTGTCCCACTTACGCTGTCTTTTCACCTTGGCCTTGTCTTCTAAATTTTTTATATAACTAAGCTAATCCCTCTGTGACTCACTCCCTCTCCGGTCTTCATTAGAGCTTAACTTTTCTATTATAGGTTTTAGCTCATTTTTTAGTAGTTCCTCTATGTCACTTCACTAAGCTTTTGTTACACATTTCTATTTTATTTTGGTATGCCACGCCCCAATACTTGCTCTCCATCTCGGATTCTACCTCATTCCACTCCAACTTGATACTACGCAAGAAATAGCACTGCTCTTAAATCAGATATCCAGACTCAAATTTTCATCACAAAAGTTCGCTTCAATTATGATAAATTGTAGAGAAATGTTAGCAACACATGTTTTAACAAACACTATCTTTGATTGATTAAAATGCACATGAGACTCACTAAATTTATACAAGACTCATTAAATTTAGTGGGACCCATATGAATAGTTAATTGAAATGAAATGAAAAAGTTAACAGAAGTTGTTTCACGTAAGTCTTCTTTAGTAAAAATCACATTTTTTTATAAATATTTAATTCTTCTTTAGAGATTTCATAAAAATTTAAATTGTAAACTATTATATAAAGATAAATGATATCATATAGGATGTTGTTGGAATTGTTTCGATAAATATTTTCACAATATTAAATCAAAATTTTCTACTATGAAATTTTTATTATTTAGTTGTGAATTGCTCTAGAAAGAATGGGTCATAGAATCCATGATTTGTTGGAACGATAGTTCAGTTGAGCAATGCTAGGGGTCTAAAGAGCAATTTTCCAACCTGCATCCTCAACGTGATTGGGCTTTGGTCCAGACAGAAAAGCCCAAAAGCTAAACCCTCTAAACCCTAATTCCTCTTCTCAAAAACGTTCATTCCTCTTCTCAAAATTTCTGCCATAACCACCGAAACTCAACCTACCATGGCCACCACCGTAACCACCAACGCCGACACTGTCGCAAAAGCCGTAGACTCTCTTCTCAAATGGCGCAAATCACGATTAGAAACTGAAAAACCCAAACTCTTCGACGAAGACGAAGAATTCGTTTACCTCATCTTAACCCTAAAGAAAATCCCATCAAAAGGTCGCGTTAACCCTCATAAAATCCCAATCCCTCACTCTCTCATCTCCGCAGCGTCGGAACAGTGTCTCATCATTGATGACAGAGCTAACAAACCTTCTCGTATCACCAAAGATGAAGCTCAGAAGAAAGTTCAATCGGAATCGATTCCTATTTCGAAGATTCTCAAGCTTTCGAAGCTCATGACGGATTATCGTCCGTTCGAGGCGAAAAGGAAGTTATGTAATTCTTATGATTTGTTTTTTGCTGATAAAGCTATTGTGCCGTTGTTGCCGAGGTTATTGGGGAAGCAGTTTTTTAAGAAGAGGAAAATTCCGGTGCAGGTGGATTTGCAGAAGAAGAATTGGAAGGAGCAGATTGAGAAGGCTTGTTGTTCTGCTTTGTTGTTTTTGAGGACTGGGACTTGTAGTGTGGTGAAGGTGGCTAAGTTGAGTATGGAGAGGGATGAGATTGTTGAGAATGTTGTTGCTGCTATGGAGGGTGTTGTCGAGGTTTTACCGAAGAAATGGGGGGTTGTTAGGTCTTTTCATGTTAAGTTGTTGGAGTCTCTTGCTTTGCCGGTTTATCAGGCTGTTCCGGATGTTAGGTTGAAGATTGAGGGTGTTAAGGATTTGGAGGATAAGTTGGTGCAGGATGAGAAGAAGGTGAAAGACGAGAAGAAGAGTAAGAAGAAAGGGAGGATTCATGAGATTAAATATATGGATGATAGGATGAGTTCAGATGGTGATGATCGCAGTGTTGATATTGATCTTGACGATGATATCGATGATGTTGTTGGTGGTGGTGGTGATAAGGTTGATGATGATAGTGAGAATGGTGAAATCGAGAGTGGAGTGTTGGTGAGTAAGAAGAGGAAGAAAGGAGTGAAAAAAGAGGATTCTAGTGAGTTGGGAAGTGTGAAAGCATTGAAGGGATCTGCTAAGAGGAAGAAGAAAGATGGGTTGGATGTGAAGGCTGCAGAAGAAGGTTCGATTGAGAACAGTGAAAGGAAAAAGAAGTCATCCGTGAAGGAAAAGGGTTCAGAGAAGAAGAATAGCAAAAGGGGGGTGGCTGAGTTGGCTGTGCAATGCGATCTTGAAGAAATGATGATCATGAAGAGCAAAAAGGAATTATTGGTCAAGGATGAGGGTTCCGACAAGAAGAAGAGAAAGACGGTAGATGTGAAGGTCAAGGGTAAGAAAAGTAAGAAGGCTCTATGATGTGTGACTGTTGTTGATGTTGGAGAGATTTTGTTGTTACAATTTATTACTTGATGTGGCTCTGTGCAATGGCAAATTTTGTTTTCTTAGAATATTATCTTATTTATTGTATTTTGTTTTTGGTTATAATGATGTTTACTATTTCAATTGTACTCTGTTTAAGCTTTAGAATGGTTCTCTACAGTCAAAACTCAACATTGTTTCTCATTTTACAGTGATATTAAGTTATTTTAGTCTTTTCAATACTGTCACTGCCATAAATATATGAATTGGGTGAAGTAATTTTCAACAATTCCTGCTAAATGTATGTTTTCCCTGATCTTTGCTCTTAATTTGCTTGCCTGTACATTGTGTTGTGCTGTAAGTTGCAATGGCATTGGCAATCATGTTGCTTCAGAATACGTTTTCAATTCTGCTTATGTTTGACAATATTTCTGAAATTTTTGACCTCTAATACAAACATAGGAAGATGATTTCAATCAGCAGTAAATCATTTTTCTGTCAAACGAAATAGCTCCATGATGAAAACTGAGTTTAACAAAATCCGTGTCTTTCAATTCTTGTTTGTTTTTGTTTGCCTTGTTCAGACTTTCCTTTGACTGCAATTCCTCATTTATTCCAATGAATGTATAAATGATCTCATTCCTGTAAATATAACGTACATCCTATTTGAATTTGTACTTTTTTGATGTTGCGGTGATTTCATAATGTGGATTCTACGAAAACTTACTGTCTTTTGATGAAATTGATGATTATTGTAGTATATAATTCAGCTAAATATTGTCAGTGTTGACATGTAATTTAAACTTGTAGAAATGATTTTGGATGTGAATAGTAATCTTCTCTATTTCTCCTCTCTAAATGTTAAAAAACTGGGTTATTAGGAATTCCTGGTTCTCAATTGTCTATTTGTCCTGTCCTGAAATCTATCAATAGCCTCAATTGATTGAAGATAGAAGGATAATTGCCTGTTACTCAGCCTGTTAAGTTAGAAGCTATATCTTTAGTTGACTATTCATTCACATATTCTTTGTGATACTTGCATTATTTGCTGGGCTGAGAGTTTAGTGTTTCTATGCTTTGATTTCACTGCCATGGTGGTGATGGGTTGCTTGTGTAAGCTCTTGCATCTTCCATCCTACAAAGTTTTGGAAAGGAAAGAGATCTGGGAGCTTTTGGTACTCCGCAAAGAAGGAAGACCTGAATTTTTTTTATCCTTTTGTGAAAGAAACTTTTGGTCTTGTGTATGAAATCAAAGCACTGACTTGGTTTTGGGCGTTGAGTAGATAGCTTCTTTCCTCTTTTATGAGTGGACTTGGAATCCTAGAGAAGGTCTAAATAGAAGATGAAGTGCGCTGTTTTTTGGATCTGCTATGTGGTCTGTTTTCGGCCCTTAGAGCTGTTACGTGGCAGGTATTTTGTGTTGCTGTTCAGTGTGTTGGGAGGGGTTTTGTGTATAGGACATGTTTTTTGGATAAGTTTGTTTTGATCCCCTTCCTGTTGCTGTGTCTGTTTTTTCTGCGCAGGACCTTCTGCTGTTTCGGTTCTCGGCGAGCAGGGGGTGGGTTTTGCTGTAACAGTTTGCCTATTTGCACTTCTTGTGCTAGGCCTTTTCAATATATATATGCGGATTAAAAAAAAAAAACTTTTGGTCTTGTGATGAATGGTTTTATTTCTAGAGTTGACATTTTTATATGTTTTATTTTTTAGCATAAAAATGTCTTTTTGTTTGTTGTGTTTTCATAGTTTACTCTGTTGAAGATTTTGTCCGCTGTCATGGTGGTGGTTATTCTGTTGAAGATATTAGGTATTTAAAGAAAGGCTCAAAAGATTGAAAAGTCATGATGGTGATTTCAGTTTTTAGACTTTCTCTGATTTGAATTCACTGCCACATACATGGGTTCTAGTAAATACATGGTTTTCTAGCATATACATTTGTTCTGTTTTTTTGTTCTGTAATATCTTTTATGGTTGTTTCTGTGACGGATTGATAATATTGGTAGTAGGGTCAGCACCAATTGCTAGTTGAAGATATTACATATTCTTCTGCACTGTGGTTTGGCGTCTGGGGTGTGTGGAGGGAAGGTGGAATTTTTCTTTTATTATGCCTCCTAACCTGTTTATTCATTGGGCCTGTTGGAGTCGGATGGAATCAAGGAAAAGATTGAAGCAGGGTTTGTGGTTGATTTGGCATATGATCATTTGGGTCTCGTGGAAGGCGAGGAACGAGAGAATCTTTAGCAATGGTATCCATCTTTTCTAGAAGTATGTTTGTTCCTGCTGATTCACTTCAGCAATTGATTGTTATATTTGGTTTGCAATATTTTTCTGATGGTTTACAGATACTTTTAAGAAAGACCTAGAACATTATTAAAAAATATAAGTTATTTATGATTTCTATTGAAATATGATATTTGATAGAATATTATGTTGCCGTTTGATCCATGTACCCGATTTCACCTAATGGGATAAGGCTCGGTTTTTGTTATACAAATACTTTTAAACCCTTATTCTAGGTGGTTTTTTCCCTAAAACTAGAAGGCCTACTAAAGTAATGCGTTCCATAGTAGAAATACTATTGGATGACTTTGACTCTATGATTAAGTTTGAAATAAGGACATCGAAAGAAAATATGGTTTTAATGAAGTTACTTGTAGTAAATAGCGTTTTGGCCAACCTATCATTTTCTCAAGGATTTTTAGTAAAATAAGGTTTGAGTATTGCCAGCAACTAGTTAGAGAATAAAATAGTGTGTGTTGAAAAATGTGTGTTAGAGAATGCGTTCTTAACATTATTCATATGGTTTTAATGAAAGATATTAATGGAAGATCCTTTGAGAAACTGATGGCTTGTAAAACAATGAAAGGAGTACTAGTAGTTGCATGTAGATGAACACTCTTGTAATGGTATAAGCTGTAGCATGACTGATAAATAAACTCATTTTCCAAATATCAAAAACTAGAATGTGATGTTTCATGTCTAACAAAAAGCAATATTATCATGTAATAATAATGAGATAATAATTTTGTCAAATCAAATAATGAGTTACAGTAATACTAATTTTTATAACTCTGCCTCTTAAAAAGACTTAGTTCTATTCTACTCATTAGGTAATTGAAGTTAAGGTTCTTTCGTGGCGGTGGTCGCTGCTGTTGCTGTTGCCGCAGTAGCAGAATTTCTGTTCTGTTCAGGTGGGGTGTCGCTGCTGTTGCTGTTACTGTGGTGGCAGATTTTCTGTTTTGGTTTTGGCAGGGTTCCCTTTGGTTGTGGGTGTGCTCGGTTGTGATGCAGGGGTATACTTTTTTCGGCATTGTATGTGCTGTTTGTGACCTTGAGGTTCTGGTCGCGTGTGTATATGCCGGCATCATGTCTGAGTGGTTTTTGGTGTTTAGGCGCTTATATATGTTCCCTTTTGTATTTTCTGCTGCTTTTTTCCGTGAGCCGCGGGTGTGTCTTTCACCCTCTCGTTGATGTATAAAATTTGCCGTTTAAAAACAGAAGTCGTAAAGTAATAATGAGATAATTTTGTCATTGTCAAAGACAACGTGAATCTTTGGTAGTTTTGTGAAACTGGAACTTTCTTTCAGATTTGTCTTCGATCTTACCTTCCACTCCCTTTCAAACTACCTATATTTCTTCTTTACTGGTAAAATTAGCTATTTCAAATGTAAATGCACTCTGAAATTTAAGCAATACACTGTCCTGTATGTTGCAATGGCATTGGCAATCATGTTGCTTCAGGTGTACGTTTTCAATTCTGCTATAATGTTTGGAAATATTTCCAAAATTAAAATGCTAGTTCTATTAGCCAATTTTGTCAAAGAAGTTTTATTAGCTAATGAATGTTTTCCAATTTTGTCATTTGCTCTTCGAAATAAATGGTTCATGGAAAATATTTAGTTTGGTCATAGGTATTTTGGGCACTCTATTTAGACACCCACACACTTGAAAAAAGTTAGAAAGACAAACGAATGAACATTGTAACTTTAAAATAATCAAAGGATACTTTGTCAAAAAATAATAATCAAATGATATAAATCTGTGTTTGTTCAATCAAAATTCCGTGACCATGCAAGACTTCTTCATGGTTAATCAATCACTTTCTATTCTACTTATCCTTTGATGATTTTGTTTTTCTATCAAGTAGTGTTATTTTCACTGTTATTACAAGTGATGATCAAGGCAAATAATTTTGCAAACATATTACAAACGACATATTTAAAGAAGAGTCACCGTAGCGCGGTGGTGGCATGGTGTGAGCTCTAAGTTCATCCTCTATCGGTTATCTTATCTGTCATCTACCACTTTTACCAAATAAAGTTTTACTGATGCTAACAATACACAAATTTTTCTACTGATTTCGATTTCTCTGCTGACAAATGAATTAATGAATCTGTTCTTCATAGATGTAAATTCTTCATTCATATGCATATATTCCAAATTTGGTATAGATAATCCAAGGCTAAGTGGAACTATCTGCAATTTTGTCATGTAGTAATTTATCAACGATGATAATATTTTTTTTCCCTGTAACTTTCATTTTACCAAATAAGATAAGACGTGACCAAGTAGCTCAATGCATTCTGAATATTCTGGTTTGGGATTACTATATGCCACGAAGCATATTCCTTTTAAACTTGATCTCAATCTGATTCACTAACTGAAATTTTTGACAAGTGAATCTGTTAGTGTCAGCATCTTTGTTTTAGTCAAATATTAATATACTAGTATTTGATTTTTCACTAGGATTTTAACCTTTAACGTAAATCAGTTGAACTACCCAAGACTCTTGTTGCATGTTGGTTTTTGCTCACATGTTTATTAACCACACCACTTTTTGTTATTGTTAATACTTACGTTTAAGTCCTCTAACTAAATAGAAAATATTCTTACCCATTTCTTGTTTTTAGTGTTAACACTCCGGTTTTCAAACGAAAGAGATTTTGATAATATGAAGTTTAGTTGAAAAAGATAATTAAAGTCTGATCGGAAATTATTCTAACTAAAAATTGAATCTAGGTTCTTCTAAAAGATACACATAATAACTCGTTAACCACTTGAATCTAATCACATAATTAATTATTATTATTATCATTACCCATTTTGGTTTATACGATATCTCTTTCAAAAAAGCCTTAGATGCCGTATTTAGATAGTTGATGATAAGAGTAACCTTTTTTTGTCAATAGTGGTTATAATGTTGAAAATGCTGTGTTCCATCATCTATACATGAACATGAACCAAAAACCTTTGTTGTCTTTCAATTGTGGGCGGCTTTAGTTCCACATGTAAGTACCTTAAGACATGCCACGTGATGTCTGTTAAAAGATATTTGTCGTTTTAGAATTTTAATGAATCTTCTTCCTTCTATTTTGATGTTGATGTTGATACTAAGCAAAATGACATGAAATGTTGCCATCAACAAAAAGAAGAATGACTGAAACTATTGTATCTGACTTGCATTAGAAACACTATAAAACCAACTCTTTTGTGGTTTAAGATAGGCTTAACATCATTCTCATGAGTTTTCAGTCAAATTTCATCATTTTTAGTTTGAATGGAAAGTAACCGTAATTGTATGTTACAAAACAAATTTTTTTTGGTCGTTTAACACTCCGGTCATTAGGAGAAAAGGTGTCGTGTCAATCATGATAATTTAGAGTTCGATCGAGAAGTAAGTAAACTATGACCAATGATTGTATACGTCCGATTTCAAAATTTTGTTATCTTAAACAATTCTACTTTAAATGAAGTTTATTAACCACTTGAATACAACTAATTGATCACACAATGTGTTTAGAGGTGCGCCAAGTGAATTAGACTTTTCAAAACTATATGCTAATAAGAGTTTTTGGATTTGGACATGATTTGATTTTTTTGATCTTATCACATCTCAGATAATTGTGCACTGTTTTTCCTTTAAATTTGGACATCATTTCATAACCTTTAATGAAAATTATTTCAGGTTGAATACACATATAATGCATTGACTAGATAAATCACTATGAAATCAAATTCATAATTATAGGAGTTTAGTTTGTCTCATACTGTTGTGTTGCACTGTCACATTCCAGAATCTAGATCATGCATAAACTTAGATTATTTTGGCCTAAAAGCATGATGCTTTTGCATTGGATGGAAGTTTATGACTGGCTTAGCTTCTTCTTTTCTTAACTTCTTTTGGCTCAAAAGCATGATGCTTTTGCATTGGATGGAAGTTTATGACTGGCTTAGCTTCTTCTTTTCTTAACTTCTTTTGGCTCAAAAGCATGATGCTTTTGAGTTTGACCCCAGTCACCACACCTTGTGTATTGGAGCTCACTAAACCATTAATTATTTATTTGCACAGAAAGAATAATAAGTGATTTAGATAATAAATAGTTAAGAATATTATAGATAGGAAAGACATCAAAGTTAAAAACAAATTATAGCTTTTATTGTTGTGTAAATAACTTTAAAACGACATTATCAATATTATATTGATCCAAGTGGAATTGAATTTAGATATTTTAAACAAAGTTTTGAGTTTGAGTCTTGTAAATAGAAAAATTATGGTCAGGATGGAATTACTTAACTAAATGTGGTCAACCAATCAGATTCTTTGGTGGAGATTAGTCATCAACAGAGCTAGTGGATATTTCACACTAATGTCATGGTTATACTCCCTCCGTCCCTATATCTAAGCACCTATTTGACTTTATTTTTGTCCCTAAATTTAAACCCCTTTTCAAATTACTAGATGCATTTATTTTTTTTTTCCTAAACATACCCCTAATTAATACTACTAACTTGTCTTGAAATATGAATAGTCAAATTTAATACACATACAAACAAAGGATAATTTGGTAATATTAACACACAAAACAGACACATTAATTACACAGACAACTTTTCTTAAGAAATGTGAAAAAAGCAAAGGGGACTTACATATAGGGATGGATGGAGTATATATTAAAAAAAAGTAAAAAAAAAACAATTGAAAAGTAATATACTGGTAAGTTTTTATTCGCATTACAGATTGTGCATGGTTCCAGAAAGGGCTGAAAAGACTTATATGGATGTATCCAGAGGCGGATCTGGGATTGAATTATTAGTGGTGCTAATTTGTAGTTTTTTTTAGCACTAATAATAATAATAATAATAATAATAATAATAATAATAATAATAATAATAATAATAATAATAATAATAGCTGAAAAATATTATAATTTTTTTTACTAAAGAGTAAGGTCCATCTTCGGATCAATACAAATATTGAGTTAAGAGAGGTTAATCAAATATGTATAAATCATGGAAGTCCATATTAAGTAATTAAATAATTAAGGCCCCATAAAAAAGTTAATTAATGAATATTTGAAGGAAAAAAGAAGGTTCAATCAGATCTGCACAAATCGTGAAAGAATTTATTAAGAAACTTTGTTCTCCTAAAAACATATATGTCAAGGAATAATAAAAATCTAAATATTATATTGAAAACTGTGTATTTCTTTATTTAAATTTAAAAATATTTTTTTTGACAAATTAAATTTTAAAATATTATTATCTACTAAATTATGAAAATTGGTCAGTTTTAAGGTATGTAAGTTCTATCCATGTCCTCTAAGTTTGAAATAAATATAGAATGAAAAAAAAATTAAAATTTTCAAATTTAATAATAATGCATTAATCCAATTTCTAACAAAAAAAACACATGTTGATTGGTTCTTTAAATGGTTATTTGTGTAATAACTTACCATTTCTATTTTGATCGATTCACTTTTTTTTAGAACTCTTGCATTATTTGTTTCTTCATTCTCTTCAAGTTTTTCTTCCAGTTTTTTTATTCTTCTTTAGTCGCATTTTTTTTTTCCTACACAATTCTTTAGTTTTATGATTATTCCTTCTTTCTTTTCTTTTCCACTTTTTAAATTTTATCATAAAAAAAGCTGGGGGGAGGATTTACAAGTAACTTTTCAATGTCACAAACATATTGAGGGGTGTCGTAGAGTCAGAAATAACAATTTTTGAAGAATAATTTTGTAACACGATGCTTATTCTTTATGAAGACGTTAACGAGGGGAAATGGTTATGAAAAGATGAACTGTCAAGTCTATTATTATATTATATATCCCCTTTGGTCCTTAATATAAAAGAAAATAACCAAAATATTATTTTGGTCGTTTATACGAGAAAAAGTCAAAACGGTTGAAAAAAACTTTTCTTTCCATCATTCAATGTTTATCATTTTAATATTGTATTGTGTTATTCCGGTTGTACCTGGGTCAGGTCAAATGCCCCCGAGTATCTGTATCTCTTAATTTTTATTTATTATATTTTTGCTTCTGTGCCTAAAAAAAAATCATTTTAATATTATACTTCATAAATTTTTATTAGGGCATATTTGTAAAAATATTCAAAAAGTTACATCAGCTAATGATTGTTTTCAATTTGATACATTTTTTGTTTTACTTCTTATAAGTTGTTGGGTTTGATGAATTGTTAAGTTAAGAAGATGAAGGATGGAGGAGATTGATGAAGAAAGGAGGGAGAGAAAGAAGGGTCAAGCTTCTCACGTGCAACCTTCCTATTCCTTTTTATTTTTTTAATTCATAAATTTCACACGTGGATTTTTCATTTTTTTTAATTCAAAAATTACATATGTGGCAACATGTATGTTGACAAAGTCAAATTTGATGTTTTATAAAAGGGGCTAAACATGAGGGGAGTCTTTGGCCATTTTTTAAATAGGGGGCCGAAATCGCAATACTTTGAAACTTAGGGGGTCAAAAGTGCATTTAATCCTAATTTTAACTGTCTAATAAACATGTATTTTATCAACTAAGTATAACACATCTATATTTTTCCATTGTGATCCCACCAAAGACGAAAAATTGAAGGAATTTATAGCAGAGGTTGAATAAAAAATTTGCATGAAAGCGAATAACATCTAAAGACTAACATTTAAGGTAAAAAAATTCTGAAAATTACACCCTAGAACAAATCGTCATAGTATTGGGTCTTTTGTGGAAGCCTGCAATAGGTTGTATCATCACATTAGGTTAAGACCAATCATACAAGTTAAATTGATATCGCATCTTCATGTGAAGTTGTAAGGAATTAGATATATATGTCCTCTAACTTATATGTTGCTCAACATCTACTTCTGCATACAATGTGAAATTTTTACTCACACTTCACAAATTAACATCTATCCATTAAGTGTCATAGCCTCAATATACTTGATCCACCACCAAAAAATGCTCCTCCACAATGTTGAACCGGGATATGATATCACTGTTGGACCTTTTATGGGAGCCAACATTGGTGTGAATCGACACTTTGGAGAAAGAACAACCACACAAATGAGAATGATACTACATCTTCATCCAACATTTTAAGGCATAAATATATGAGTTGTTCAACATCCACTAATTTATCAATGTTTGGCCTTAATTGACACATAATACTTTAAAATGTTATCACCCTCAAATATAATGATATTATAGCCCGTGCATGGCACGAGTGTCCATACTAGCTAAATACTTCGTTATAATGTTGAGACTACGGAGGGAGCCTACATTGGGCTGGATTATCATTTTAAGCTAAGAACAATCACACAAATGATATTATCAACTCAGCATAATACATCTACAATTTTCCATTATCAGATCCAACCAAATATCAAAAGTGAAGGAATTTGAAATAGTAAAGGTTGAATAAGAAAAATAGCATCAAAGCAAATTTTAATCCAAAACTAACATTTAAGATAAAATATTAAACAAAATGAATCCAAACCTAACAAAACAGTTCACCATGAAGTTGAATCTTTTGCGGGAGGTCTCAATTGGGTTAGATAATCACATTAGGCTAAGAGCAACCACAAAGGTGAGATTAACACCACATCTTCATCCAAGACCATAAGACATTAGATATATGGGTCCTGTCTTAAATGTTTCTTCCCATCTGCTCTTGCATCCAATGTGTAACTTTAAATCACATATTACACATTAACAACTCTCTTAAGTGTGAGACTATCTATACCTTTGATTTGATGACATAGCCAAATAAGGTTAGATTGAGGCTTAGCTTGCTAAAAATAGTTGGTTGATGGCGGTTTCATGGAGGGAGGTTCATGTTTTTTTTTCTTTTATGAGAAGAGAGAATATAAATTAGAAAAAGAAATACGATGATTAATGAATTTTAACATGAGAGAAATGATAAAGAAAATAATAAGGAGTGTGTGCTTTGACTGTGAAAGTATAGAGAATAGAGTTGTTAACAGTTTCACGGGTTTGTTGAAGGAATTGGAGATTTCAGGGTAATTAATTTACCAAAAAAAATTAGACTCAATAAAAAAAGTGTTACATCATTTTAAAATAGCTAATAAACGTATATTTTATAAATGTAGTGGAACACATCTATATTTTTCCATTGTTAGATTCCACCAAAGAAAAAAATGAAGGGATTTGAAATAATGGAGGTTTGGTGAAAAAAATTAGCATGAAAACCATTGATATCCAATAACTGACATTTAAGATTATAAACCAAACAAATCATATCCAAAAACTAACAAAATACTTTATCTTAATTTAAGACATCCATACGATTCTACACTGACTTTGATCACCAAATTTGAATAAGAGAAACAAGACAAGTGTGGTTGATACCAAATCTTCACCCAAAATCTTAAGGCATTAGGTATATGTGGCATCTTATATATTGTTCAAAATATACTCTTCGATCCAATATAAAATTTAACTCACACTTGACACATTAACATCTACTCCCTCCAGTCCTATATATAAGAAAAAAAGTTTGGTCCTAATTATAAGAAAATATCACAATTTTTAAGGTGAGGTTGCTCCTCAAAAGATTTTTCTACCTCTTATTTAATGTTTTTGTTTTTAATATCAGTGGGTATATTTGTAATATTATTCAAACAGTTACACTAATTAACGATTGCATCGGTTTTGATGTTTTTTGTTTTTTCTTCTTATAGTAAGGACCGGAGGGAGTATTAATCAACTGTGCGAATCTCCGTTCGTAATTATGTGGCACGGTCAAATAAGGTCAAATGAAGAAACACCATGATTAAAAAAAGTTGGTTGGTTGTTCGTTTCATAACGGGAGGTTTATGTTCCTTTCTTTCATGATATGATAGATATGAAATTAGAAAGAAAAAAAAATGAAAATGAAAAAGGAATTTGAAAATGAGAGAATATAAGGGAAAACAATAAGTATTGCGGGTTTTGTCGTGAGACTACATGAAATACTGCGAGTTGTTGGTAATTTTATGCATTTGTTGTAGAAGTTGGAGATTTTTAGGTAACCATTTTACCAAAGAATTAGACTAAATTAAAAAAGCGTCACATAATTTTAAATGTCTAATAATTATGTATTTTGCCAACTCAGTTTAACACATCTACAATTTTCAATTGTCACTTGCCACCAAAGAGTAAAATTGAAGAGATTTAAAATAATAGAGGTTGATTGAAAAAAATTGCATGAAAGGGAATAACATTCAGAAACTAAATTTTAAGATAAAAAAAAAATGACATCCAAAAACTATTGCATCTCACTTATATGTTGATCAATATATACTATTGCATCTACCGTTGAATTTTAACTCAAACATGACATATTAACGTCTCACCCTTAAGTATAGGACTCTCTGTGTATGTGAACTGGTGAGATGGCAAAATATGGTCAGAGACACAACATTGTAAAAAATGTGATTTGGTGGCGATTCTACGGAGGGGTGTTTTTGTTTGTGTTCATTCGTGTAAAAAGAGAAAGTAAATTAGAAAAAGAAAGAAAATGAATTTGAACATAAGAGAAATGATGAGTAAAAAAACTAAGGAGTGTATGTGTTATCCGTGAGAATATAGAGAATATAGTAAGTTGCTGGTAATTTAAGGAGTTGGAAATTATTGAAAAATTATGCTACCAAAATATTAGTCTCATTGAAAAATACCACATTAATTTATTTTTCTAATAAGCATTTATTTTATTTTTCTAATACCACATCTACTTTTTTCCATTGCGATCCCACCAAAGAAGAGAATTGAAGGAATTTATAGGAACAGATGTTGAATAAAAAAATTGTATGAAAGTGAATAAAATCCAAAACAAAAATTTAAGGTAAAAAATTCAGCAAATTACACCCAAAAACTAACAAAACAAATCATCATAATATTTGGTCTTTTGTGAAAGCCTACAATGAGTTGTATCGTCACATTAGACTAAGACCAATCATACAAGTGAAATTGATATCGTGTCTTCACATGAAGTTTTAAGACATTAGCTATATGGGTGTTGTTCAACATCTACTCTTGCATAGAATGTGTAACTTTTACCCACACTAGACAAATTATCATCCACTATTAAGTGTCACAACCTCCGTATACGTGATCCACCACAAAAAATTGTTCCCCACAATGCTGAACCGGGATATGATACCATCCTTGGACCTTCTAGAGGAGCCAACACTGGTGTGGATCAACACACTCGAGAAAGAACAACTACAAAATTGAGAATGATACCACATCTTCATTTAAAATATTAAGACTTAAGCATATGAGTTTTTTCCCACTTATTTGTTGTTCAACCTCCATACTTAACGAAATTCTAGCTCGTGCTGGGCACGGGTGTCCATACTAGTGTTACTCTTTCTCACACTTTGACACACCAAAAGATTATGTATATAATTACAGGATATGCATAGTAAGACTCGTCAATTCTATCCAAAGAAAGTGCATTAAATCTTAGAATCTTGGTTTGACTTAATTCAATCATATAAAACTGAAATGTAAAGTGAGAATGCAGCGTACATGACATTTGAAGTTTGACCCAAGTAGTTTATAATGACGATGTACTAGTAGATGACCCGACAAATCTTTGATAAACTCTTGTATCATCTTAAAATTTGAATTGAATCTATCTCAATCAAACAACTGAACACCTCTACTTATAAATTTATATTCGCAAAATATCTCATTGAATGTGTAACTTTTAATAATGTTAGACTCCCCAGTGAGCAAAATTAATGTATCCGATCACATTTATAAGTAAAAAACAACATTTTAGATTCAGTGAATAACTAATGTATCTGATCATATTTATATGTAAGATACATTAATTATTCAATGCATCTAAAAAATTGTTTTTTGTTTATAAATGTGACCGGATGAAGTACAACATTACTCTTTAGTGCCTTAAAAAGAAGATTACTCTTTGGTGAAAGGTTCTTCTTGGAACCCTTGCTAAAAATAAATCTCTTGAGATGGGTCCTATTATTAATCCGTCAGTCTAAAAAATAATGCATCCTCTAGGTATACTTCATTTTTTCCAAAAAAATGTTGTCCACTAGTACAATGAATGCAAAACTACCTAATTTTGGAACTTCATATTGAAATAGAAAAAATCAATTCAATCTATGTCAAGTTCAATCCAGCACTAGAGACAATTAGTGCTTGACCAAGACAATTGCAATATTAGATAGTCACTCCTTTTTTTTGTTTTTTTATAATTTCTTTTAATTAAAGATAGGTAAAAACATTGTTGAAGATGATTCTGTAACAAAATTGTATGAGTTTCTTACTGTATATATAGTCTAATTTCACTATATGATAAACTGCATAGTTATAGTTATATAAACACATATAACACTGTTGTTTAGAACACTCAATGGAGCAACAACATGACCAATAAGGAATATTAAAATGTTCTATGATTGGACTTTAATTGAGTTAGTTCATTTAACTCAAGTTTCTAATAGCAAAACATTTTTCTTCAACAACAAATTGTTCCACTAAGACATTTATGATGCACACGTGATCCCTTCACCAAAATTCAATACCTAAAATTGAGGAACTTGTATTACCTAACATAAAAAAATAAGACGAAATCGTCAAAATTTCCACCAAATGCCTTATTTTTGCCAAACCATGTCAAAATTCCATAATCTCACTGTTCACTTTTTTCTTTTAAAATATGATTGTGATGGCACACATGGATTTAGTCTACTTCATAAATATGTACATCTTTTCAAAGTTCAAATTATTGGTATTAAATTGCTTTGATGAAGGTTTGTCAAATTAGTAAGGATGCGACTTATTTACACAAGGTGCAGGTTCAAATTATATGGAATGTGAGGAAGTCGATAATGGATAATATATAAGTACTTGTCAATGTTTTTTTTTTTTTTTACTTTATGGTTTTTTCCGGATAAAGGGACCAAATTTTTTAATGATTAATTTATTAAAAAATTAATCAATCACATGAATACATATAACATTTACAAGATAAAAACTAATTCAAGTTATTAGAGCTCTAATTTTATTCAAATTTTATTTTTAAGTCTATAGATTTATAGTGTCATGCTTTAGTTTTTTTTATCAGATCAACCTCCAATATTCATCTCATCTAAACCTTTTTCTATAAAAATACTCTGATTATCATCAATATCCCTATTCTTTTGATGACTTCTATTACTATTATTTATATAACCTAAACACAATTTTCTTATCTCTATGTTAACGCATTAAATTTGAAATTATGGTAGTAGGAAAATGTCAATTAAGTTGACTTCGAGGAACACAAAAATTAGCTGCATTGACTATTTGATTCACGTGTGGCTGGATCCACCTGGCCCATATATGTGCTTATCACAATTCTATAGCAAATGTAGTTTGAGCACATATATATGCAGTCACTTTTTGTTTGGTTTGATACTACTACCCTAGCTAGTGAATTATTGTTAAGTTGTCACTTTTGATAGATCATATAAATCCATTTTGCTGTGGTTTTTCCCACGTACCAATTTTGTACAACTGTAGTAAGTTTGATAATTGTAACCTTCATAGGACCAAGTTCATATTGAATTATCTAGAAATTATGTGTGTATACTGCACATAACTACTCACTACTCTGTTCACCGAAGAAAAATAAATATACTCATGACTGATATTGATTATTTCACCTCCCATAGCATAATGAATTGAAAAAACTCAAGCCCTTCCTAGAATAAATATAAGATCCGAAATGAGTTTATAAGAGTGCCACTCCAATTTGTTGTCTTACTAAATGTAATATGAGATGAATAATTTTTGTATTGAGATGTATGAACACCTGTGCAAGATTTGTATGGTCAAAAACGCAAATAATTTAGATTTAAGTGCACTCACAAATGATAAAAATAGACGAGAACATAATTAATGCATTTATTATTGTAACTATTATTAATATCGAGCTAATAATATTTCATTTTTCACTTTTAATCATTTATGTGTGGCGCCTAAATTCATAACATTCTTCGTGACCATACAAGTCTTTGCTCTTAGTTGTATTTGGGTTAGAGTACTTGTAGTACTTCCTAAATAAAATATTTGTTTATTTAAAAAAAAAGGAGTGTCACACTTCACCTTACAAAATAGTTTTGGAAAGATGAACTATGTCAAATATAAAAATATGATATGATAGCAGGATGAATGTTGTTTGCCTCCCATGGTTGCTCATCTTCGGAAAAAAGTTGATCGAAACCTCAGGTTCTAAGAGATTATATTGGTAAAAATGTGGATCGGAGCTTATGTTTCTAAATATTTTCTCCATTGAAAAAAACTTCTGATAATTGGGCGACTTTTCCAACAAATTCAAGAGATTAAACAACAATTATCTGGTACTATAGCTTGTTGATTCGGACAATCTTTTTTTGGTGGTGACATGTGTTTGAACCCCAGACCTTACATATATTATGCATTATCCCTACCAAATAAGCTAAGCTCACGAGGACGTTGATTCAGACCATCTACTATGTGTTTCCACTTACCAAGCCAATAGCTTTGAATTTTGTAAAGATGAATCCAATATAAAAACTTAATACAACAATATGTTTAGCATTTGCAACATGTTAAATAAAATGATAGCATTTTATTTTAAATTACTAATCATTCATTCCTTTGATTTTTTTATTACAGATATTATTTAACAATTAGACCTTTAATTTTATATGTATGCAAGAGTGCTTGATTTGATTTTTCCCATTTTTAAAAAAAATATGTTATAAATTATTTAGCCGCATCTCAAATATGGTTTGGTTATATTATTTTTGTTTGTTGTGAATGGATGAATATTCAAAAACAAAAGATTCTTATTTATAGAATGTTTTATTGTATAAGGAAAAAAAGAGAGAATGTTCTATTGTTGCATTTTTATTTTAAAAAACTGTGTCCATAATCTTTGCTTATCTTGAAATCTTAGTACATTCTTTTTATGTTTTAAATGGAAACGAAAGGTTGAAATTCACCCGCATGGTGGGTGAATGTTTCAGCAAATTGGAGCTTATTTAATTTACCAAATAAAAGGGGTTTTGTTTTCTCTCTCATTCCAAGAAGTTGCCAAATGTTTCACGTAGAAATCTCACCTTTCTATAGTAAAGAAATATATATTGTAGAGGATAAAATATGTTGTTGTAGATTTTCTTTTGAAAGAATGTCATTGTAGTTAGTGATTAAAAATTAATTATTAGGATTTAAATTATATTCTTTTATAGTTTTGAGGGGCGATCAAATTAAATTAGTATATTGGCCCAATGAGTTATTTTGATTTGATCCATGTTCCACAGTGAGTCTCTTATCTTATGAAAGCATGTACTACCCTTCTTTTTCCTAGTAAAGGGTCAACACATATGAACGATATATGGACACTGATTTTTTTAGTTGATAAAACTATTAAGAAAACAAAGATTTTAGTTAACAATTTAAATGTTTGTGCATTGTTTGTCATAATATAATTTAAGTTTGAGACCACTAATTGAATCAGAAAAGGTCCACATTATTTCATTCGATCTCTCTTGGACTATATATACTCCCTCCAACAATTATTATAAGATGTTTTTTTTAATTTATTGGATAACTGATATATTTAGTTTATAATCATAAAAAATACATCAACCATTTAATGAATTTAAAAATTATTATTATTTTTGTAGTGGAGAAGAAAGTACAATTTATATATTAATCACATATTTTTAGTATTTTTTCAATTGATAGCTACTCCTCCAATCTTAAATATAAGATAAAGTTTGGTCAACAAAAAATGATGTACTATTTAGTTTATAATTCAGACTAAATGAATCAACTTTGTTGATCAAATTTTTTCTTATATTTTAAATGGAAGGCATTATAATTTAACATTTTTTCGAGGTTTATAATTTAACATTTTTTTCGAGGTTTATAGTTTAACATGTTATCCGGTAAAGGATGGACAAGGGAGTATGAAATTATGAATATCACTAACTTTTTTTTATAAAAAACAAAACGATATTCATTCGTTCAAATTGATTGATTACATCAGATACAAATATTGCTAAAAACGTAAAGGATGAATCTGCGAACAAACTCACAACATTCAAGTTAATAGCATACAACGGCAAAATGCCTACAAATAATATGATAAAATCTAAGTCACCGAAATATTCATGCTTCCGGATCTGCAACATTGACGCCGAAGTCATTGATTGAATTTGTAATTGACTAATACCGATTTTTCAATAGAAACTAAACGAACACCGCGACAAGATGCGAAATCAAACGCCACACAAGACGACGAACAACACAACGCTGCACTTAGATGACGAAATCACAAAAAACACAAAAGAAAAAACTTGATATATGTGAAAACCACTTATTTAGATTGAAAGAAAAGGGGGAAAAAAGATGTAGAGGGACGATTTCAGTGTCAAAAAATGATCTAAAACCACCCCTCCTCGATGAACAAAGGAGAAAGAAAGTTTAGAGAGAAATTGAAGTTTCTCTCACTAAAAAAACTAGAGCCAACATGAATAGCAACTATTCACCAATGTACACCAAATTAAGAGTATGTAATAGTTTTTGTAAAAAAACGTGTAATAGTTAACTTTGCTTTTGTTAAAAAATATATTATGTTAAAAAAATAGTATGTTATAGTTGAAAAAAAAAATAGAAGTAATCATTTTCAACTTATGGTTAATTATCAAATCATTATGTTTACCCATTTGTTAATTCTCATGACGAAAATTGATCACCTAACGTCCTAACTCCCCTACTCTCCTATCAAATTTCAGCACAAAATACTCTTTAAGCTATGTGTTTCTTTACTTTGTCCCCATCAAATATAAATTATTCACAATATCCCATTAAATTAATAAATTGACTCCAATAGTTTTGTTCTAAATAAAAATAAAGGTCATTCAAGAAAATTCCTATGGATGCCAGCTTATCAACAACCAATCTAAATGCAATGCATAAAAAAACAGAGATATTTATTGCTAGTTTTGAGCCAAGCATATGTAAAAATTATTTAATTGATGATTAAAGATTAAGCAATTAAACAAAAAAAGAAAGATTAATTAATGGAATGGAGAGAGATTATGCACAAGTGGACAAAACAAAAAATAATGTCTATGTCATTACCCTCATCACCTAGTGTGCCCTACTTCTTTGATTTGAGTCTGACTAGGGCTGCTTCATGTGCCAACTCTCTAATTATTATCTTTTTTTTTTGTGTAAATTTTTATTAATGTATTTCAATCTAAACTATCTAATGCACATGGATTTTTAGTAGGAAAAAACCAAGGAGAATTGGATATAATGAAGAGATTATTCTGATACGATATGACGAACTAATATTTTAATTGTTTAAAATTGGTGCTCATATTCAATATCTAATAATATATATATAAAAAAAATTATCTTTGATTTAGAGAACATATCATAAATAGAAAAAATATTTTAAAAAATAAAAACAAAGATACTTAAATTAGAGATACACATCACTATATGAGCCAGTTGGCAGCTAATTGTTTGTGCACATCATCCTACATCTTTCTAATAATAATAATAACTGTGAAAATATGCAACTTAATTACATAACTACCCTTCCTCATTCAAAGCAATTACATGTTGACTTTTCCACTTGTGTTCCCACTCTCATTTATATATATACACATTTCATCCCCACCTTCTCTATAATTATTTCCATCTTTCAAAATTTCTCACTTGTGAAGTTTGAACTTGTTTCTTTCTCTTCCATATCTTTGTCAGAAAAGAAAAAATGAGCAACATAAGCATGGTTGAGGCAAAGCTACCACCAGGATTCAGATTTCATCCTAGAGATGAAGAGCTTGTGTGTGATTACTTGATGAAGAAGGTGACACATAGTGATTCCTTTCTCATGATTGATGTTGACCTTAACAAGTGTGAGCCATGGGATATTCCTGGTTAGTATTAATGCTATATGAATCTATAATCTGTCTCTTCATTATCATGCATTCCTTTATTTATGGTTATTATTGCCTCATATATATACACATGACATGTTTCTTTGTTTACATCCCTCAAAAAAAAAAAGTTTCTTTATTTACATATTTATTAGAGCAATTCACACATATTAGTAGTTAAATTCTAAGTTCAAATTTTCTCATAAAGAAATAGGATTATGTTGTTGATTGTGTACGATTCTTTGCATTTATGCTTGATCCATCAATTTTTCAGTTTGCTATTATGTTTAATAAATTCTTGTTTTTTTTTTTTTTAATTAAATTAATTTTTGTTCT
>Ga0228711_1004242_pt1 | contig 22124 bp, 24 predicted proteins | sample MedpolnodulmetaG_2_FD_177996 | JGI IMG/M metagenome (GOLD analysis project Ga0228711, IMG submission 177996) | Root nodule microbial communities from Medicago polymorpha collected in Santa Monica, California, United States - brown nodules | ecosystem: Host-associated > Plants > Roots > Nodule...
CATGTATACTATCTATATATATATATATATATATATATATATATATGTCAATTACGTGCTTGGTGTATCAATATACTTTCTTTGATGTTCTTATTTATTAGAACTAGTCATATGAACCGACTATTACACACCAATTTAAATACAAATTATTTAGAAGAGCATAGAGAAGTGGGTGTTGGAAACCTTTGGGGTATTATGAGTGTACTGTAGGCAACTCTTTTATACCTTGAAATTTTATAACGTTTATTTAGAGGTTAAGGTGAAATTAAATTAACTTTCATAAATTTTATCGTGAACATGATGTTTTTGACTCAATAGATTGTTGTAAAAAATTTTGTTTTGAATAATTGTAAAAAAATAAATATTGTATGGTATGATTTATTTATTTCAATGTTTTAAATTCAAATTTCTAATTTTATTTTATGTGTATTTTAGTAGTTTAATGCGTTCTTAATTTAGTTTATAATATTGTGAAAAAAAAGTTTATAATAATTTTCAACACGATTAACCTTTAAAATCAAATTACAATTAGGCGAAATTGAATAGGATAAAAAATGTTTTACTCCAATAAAGTAGTATAATTTAAAATTAAAATAATCAAAATCTAGTAAAATATTATTAAAAAAATCTAGTAAAATATAAATAAACAACTATTTTGATATTTATAAATTAAAAAAATAATCAGATTATTTTTTAATAGTGAAAGAATATCGGTAACTCTTAAAAAACATCTCCTTTCACTTTCTCTTCACATCTCTCTCTTTTGTTTCTCATAACTCTAAAACAATATCAATAATTAATTTTAAAAAATGTGTATGATTTTAATTCCACTTCTTTACCCAAGTTGCCAACATCCGTATTGCATAAAAAAATTCCACTAAATAAACGAACCATTATTTTATTTTAATTATTCTTACTATTGTAACAAACAAAAAATTAGCCGTTTTCCTTTTCCCCACACTTCCTTTTGTCTCTCATCCATCATTCATCATTCTCACTTTCTATTTGTCAGAAATCAAGAAACTTTATGCAATCAACATGTTAGCTAGCGAGGCCAACAGACAGGATAAGGGCATATACAAAAGAATCAAGAAAAATTGAATTTGTATGGACAAAGACAATGATAAAGCAAATGTCGTTGCTCAAATGTATATAATATAATAGAGTTAGTAGACAAGTACGGAATACCTCATAAGAACCAGACAATGATAACATATCGTTTAAAACAAAAATCATTTGGTTAATAAAAAAATGCGTGATAAATTCGAAAAAGTTCGTTTCATTATTAATTTAAACTAAATACCCCCAATTCACTTGTATTGTTGGATGACATGAATTTAACCATTATTACTGATTTTTACATGAATTTAACCATCAGATTTTTATTGATTTTTGCGAGAGGTAGAAATGTGTTGTATCTTTTTTTTTGTTTTGTTACTAAATGTGTTGTATCTTTTTTGTAACCGTTTTATACTCTTTTCTTCGTTATTTCATTCAATCAACTTTACTCAATTTTATTTACTCTTATATGAAAAGGATAATGCTATTCACGACGAAATAGTAAAACACGAAAGGCAAACATGAATATGCTCCATTGATTTTATACACACCCACTGCATGATTTTGGTTAAACAAGGAGATAAACGTTTTAAGCTCTTTACAGCAACCCACGTGCATATTCTTGCGTTTCTTGTCCATTTTCACTCGTAATAAACAACAATATGAAAAATATGAGAGAAATATTTGTCCCTAATGTATAAAAAATACGAGATAACTATTATCATTGATAGATATAAAAAAATGGAACAAATAAATGTCATTATACATAAAAAATAAGATAAACATTTGTCATTTTTTTTTGAAGACATAAAAATGGAATATATTAACACTGTCGATGTGTGCTTCTCAGTACAAGATGTACCAAAAAGACCACCCCAAAAAACAAGTTGTCATACAAAGTATATACAAGATATACAGGTCAGTCGATACCCAAACAAAGCAAAGAGTCCGACCACCATCTTTGCAAACCACAAACAAACTTGATATTATTAGCCTTCAGCCACCATAATGAATGGAATTTTACTTTATCTAAAAGCTGTAAGATAGGAGTTTCGACATTTTTGAAGACTCTGTTATTACGTTCACTCCATATCAGCCAAACACCAAGAAGCCACAGTAATTGAAGAAACGAACGGCGAGCTTTTGAGGAACCTGTATAATGAATAAATTGGAGAAAATGCTCAGTGATGCTAAACGGGTCTACTCCCGCCACTCCAATCCAGGCCCTAATTTGCTGCCACAGCGAACCGAACACGTCGCAATGAATAAAAAAATGAGCTGCTGAATCCTCAAGCCCACACCCTGCAACACACGTAGCCCCCGCCGCTTGCACTATGTCGCGCCTTAGGATATTGTTTCTGGTTGGGAGTCTATCCTTTAGCAGACGCAAAGCAACAATGGAAACCTTTAGGGGAACCTGCTTATGCCAAATGAGATCTTTAGTTGCGTCAAAAGTGGAAGAGACTGGAGTTGTCAGAATCTGATAAGCACCTCGCACAGTATATCCGTCATGTATGTCTGGATCCCACTGCCACCTGTCAAGAATATTAGTCTACACAAATACACCATCAAGTAATTGCCTACACTCCTCTAACATTTCTTCTTCCCACGTCCACAATCTTCTCCTCCAACTCCACGCCTCTCCCCCATCCTCCCAACCACGAACACACATGTCGGCCACAATACGAAATTTATTTGTCGCCAAATCAAACAAACGACCAAACCTTCTACAGAAAGGGACATCTCCTAACCAGTTATCAAACCAAAAGAACGTGTTATTTCCATCACCTAACACCTTCGACACCCTTTCACCAAACCAACCACCATCAGTGCCATTAACCCCATCCCTAATCGTCACTAACTCCCTCCACCAAGAAGAAGCACTCCGGCCCCCAACCTCCAGCCACCTCACCATATCTCGCCACCAACACCCTATACCAAAACCCACCTCTATCCACCAACATCCGCCAACACCATTTACCTAACAAGGCTATATTAAACTCCCTCACCCCCAGCCCTCCATACTCCTTACCTAAACAAACAGAGCTCCAAGCAATCCAGGAAATTTTCCTGTTATCCTCACTCCCTCCCAAAAAGAAATCTTTAAATAAAGTTTCAATGGAAGAGATTATACTTGACAGAGCTTTAAAGAAGGAAAGAACGTAGACAGGAAGCGAGGTCAGGACAGACTTGAGAAGAATCAAACGGCCCTCAAATGATAGAAAGCGACTCTGCCACTTAGACAGTCTAGTTTTAATAGTAGACATCATAGGTTCCCAAAAAGCTAACCTTCGAGGATCACCACCAATTGAGAGACCAAGATACAGAAACAAAATTTTACCCACCTTACAATTTAAAATAGATGTCGCCTCAGTCAACCACGAGTTCCCAACATTAATGCCAACCATTAAACTCTTATGAAAATTCATTTTTAAACCTGACATGTCAGCAAACAAAGTCAACACCTCCCTTAACGCTCGAACATTGGCCCAACTCTTAGTACCTAGAAGTAACATATCATCGACAAACTGCAGATGGGACACCACCACCGAGTTAGATGCGCCAACCGCATAACCCGTATACAAATTATTTTCCACAACCGACTTTATCATAATGTTTAAACCTTCAGCTGCTAGTAGAAAAAGAAAAGGAGAGAGAGGACCCCCTTGTCTTAGCCCCCTTTTCAACGGAAATTCATCAGTAGGGCTTCCATTAACCAGAATTGAAGCAGTTGCAGTTGTCACACATTCTTTAATCCATTTTCTCCATAACACCGGAAACGCCATTTTATTCATTACCACATCCAAATACTCCCAATCAACCAAGTCATATGTTTTTTCAAAATCAACTTTAAAAAGCATCAACTCCTTCTTTGTCTTAATGGGCTCATCTACCACCTCATTAGCAATTAAAACACCATCCAATATCTATCGATCCTTCACAAAAGTTGTCTAAGTCTTTGATATCAAACCTCCAATAACCATACGCAACCGATTCGCTAACACTTTGGATAAAATTTTATATAGACACCCCACTAAAGAAATTGATATGAAATCATTCAATCTCTGTGGGCTGTCAATTTTAGGAATAAGAGCTATAAAAGTAGAGTTGATACCGCGAGTCAACTTGCCATTTCGATGAAAATCTGATAAAAAACGCATCACATCACCTTTCATGACATCCCAAAAATCCTTTATAAAACCAAAATTGACCTCATCCGGCCCAGGACTTTTATAACTGTCACAGTCCCAAACTGCTACTTTAACCTCTTGTTCAGAAAACAACTTTATTAAACTACCTCCTTCGGCATAGGTTAAACTCTTGAAGGATAAATTTTCTACCCGCGGTCTTGTAAAATTTTGAGTCGCAAAATGGTCTCTAAAATGATTAAAAACTGCGTTCTGAATAGGTTGCACACCTTCCACCAAGTTACCATTGACCATGAGAGAAACAATTACATTCCTTCGCCGCCGACTTGAAATAAGTGAATGGAAATACTTTGAATTAGCGTCACCATCCTTCAACCAATGAAGTCTTGACTGTTGCCAACTTATGCTAGCACTAACACGTGACAGCGAGTGAATATCATGCGTTATGCCCCTCATCTCTTCTACTTCATCGTGTGACAACTGATTTTTTAGAACAACAATCTTTCCTAGAATATTCCTCGCATGTAAAGAATGCCACTCCTTCAGAGCTGTCTTTATCAATTTTAATTTTTCTAGGAGCACATAACCGCCCCAACCTGTGATTTGGTAAAAATGCCATTTTTCTAACACATACTGCTTATACCCCGACAACTCTTGCCAACATCTCAACATTCTTGTCGGCTGGGGACCACAATTTCCCTCATCAACAGACAACTGAAGTGGACAATGATCAGAAAGACCCCGAAGAAGGGCCACCTGAAAGCAATTAGGCCATTGCAGACACCAATCTTCAGAGAGCAAGAACCGGTCTATTCTACTCATAGAAGTACCATCACCTTTATACCAAGTAAACCGACGACCACACAAAGGCAAATCGATCAACCCATTATCGTCAATGAAATGGTTGAAATGAGGAGTCTCTTGCGCTACCCCCACCCCTATAAGACCGTCTTTCATCCACATTACGAATTGCATAAAATCCCTGCACACACACACACCTTCTCCCCCCTCAACAACTGCAATTTTTATGACAAGGATACCCATAACTGCTGTTTTGTCGGAGAGTCACAAGGAGCATAAATATTAAATAAATAGAACTCCTCATTTGTCCGTAAAAATTTACCATGAATGATGAGCACATGATCCTGGCTAACTGTCGACCACACCTCCACTTCCATAGTATCCCACATAATTAACAAGCCCCCCGAAGCCTCCCTTGACGGCTGATAAGAATAAGCATGCTTCGGGTCACCCCACATCGACAAACACAAATTATCATCACAAACAACTAACTTTGTCTCTTGTAAACATAAAATGAAAGGCTTTTTTTTCCACCACTAATTGCCTCATTTCCCTCCTTTTCTCAACACTCCCTAGACCCCGCACATTCCATGAAACCATTTTCATCAGAAACACCCACCCCGCACACCCCCCACCACCAAAACGCTTCCCCTACACTCCCCCATCCATCTTGGCCCTTACTACCTCCACCGAAGTCAAAACTGGCCCTACTCCCGTCTCTTTAGATCGAGACAAAATGCTAAACTTATTATGATTGTTACCATTAAAAGAAATTCCAATAGTTTTACCTATACCCTGAATGTCATCCGCCTTTGTCTCTTCATTACCTCGTAAAACCATCCAATTTTTCTAGTCATTATTAACTGAAGCCATCGAACCTGATTGAGAATTTGAATTGTGAGTAGTCGCTTCTAAAAATCGAATAACTTTCTCCCTTTGATGTCTCCGAGTGCTGATTTTTTGTTTCAAAACATTCATCGTCTTAGAACCACGTAGCACCTTCATAACCTCTTTTCTAACTTTACTTGGTAACCTCGCCACCTTTTTCAAAGTGAGCACTGGATGGCGAAGCGCACCGTCGGCCTTTTTCTTTGTAACTTTGTTCTTCTGACTCTCACACCTTCGACATGTTTCCTTCCCTGCCTTCCTCAACCGTTTAGTTTTGGATGAAATGAGCCCAACGTCACCTTTTTGAAAATTTTGTAGCCAATCCACACTCCACGGGCCTGAGCTTAAAGACCTTTGCTCCTTCACGTAACTTCTTGGGAAATTGTTTCGTCCTTTAGAAGGTATCATATCACCATCAGCCTTGCTGGAATCGACCACTGGATGTTGTTTACCTCTCTCGGTTGTCTCTAACTCGCCCTTTCCTGACTTCGACTTCTCATTTACCGTTGGCATAGCGGAGCCTTCCGAGGACACACGCTCCAGATGCTGTTCTTATAGTGCAGCCATTTTGTTAACAGATATTGAACTGTCCAGTTGTCCCCTCAAGCAAGCAACATTATTTTGTCTTTCGATGGAAGTTGTAGTCTCCATATCTGCCATGTTCGAGCCATCCACATCTTTACAAATAATATCATCAGCTTGAACTAAATCATTAACAATTTTCTCCGTCAAGTTCTCGACATTATTATCAATATCAAACACTTCATCACCGACCTCGTTCCTCTAAGAAGAAGCATCTGATTTTTCATCCTCATCATACAGACAGACGTCATCACCAATATTAAAACCATATTCTCCAATAATTTTAATGTCCACAATCAACCCGTCGACAATAATTTTTTCAGACGTATCTATCACTTCTAAAGATGATGTGGCTATCAACACTATTGCATAATCAAACCGTTCTCTATTCAAAGAACAATTGTCTGTTTTCAAAAACCTTCTGCTATCCAACACACATAATTTGAAAAAAAATTCATTCCAAGCGTGTAATGGAATTCCAAACAAACGAACCCATGCTCCATCTGAAACGGCAGCACCTCCTTCATCCAGCCAACCAAAGAAGAAAAAATCATATCAAAAAATTGTTTCGCTGATTGCACAACATCAGAGACATTTATGTCGTTCATCGAATGAACAAACACCTTATCAGCGCCAAGTGGAATGATATCAATATCTTTAAAACCCGCGTCAACCACTTTATTTTGAATTAAAGGTATTGGCGCCCCATCAATCATCGTTCCAATCAAGCCACGTGTTGCCCACTTAAGGTCCTCTTCAAAAGACCTATACTTCTGTACCATCATTGTCTGATCATTCGACTTGTTTGTGCTTGCTTTTCTACCCACCTTACCGACAACCCGATCAGCCAACTTCTCAACACCCTCACCATCTCCTCCCTTCTTCTTCGAGCCTCCCACGCTCACCATCACAGACCCCACCCTCACCGACCTCCTCTTTCTTCCTCCCCACTTCAACCTTACCATGTAACCCATCCTTACTTTTTTCTCCCTCGGCCTCCTTCTCCCTCACCTTAACCACCTCCCCTCCGCTCTCACCACCTATCTTACCTCCTACACCCTCACCCTCCCTCACCGCAACAACCTTCCTCTCTCCCTTCCTATCGAACCTAGCAAGCACAGCACAGACACAGTATTGACCGAAGCATACATTATTCAAGGCTTTCAACAACTTATCGACATCCCGCACCTTAGCAAAACGTACAAAACCATAAACCTCGCCATTCCTATTTCTATTATTAGCAACAAAAACATCTTCTAGAATTCCACATACATCAAATCCCTTTCGCAAGAAAATTGTTGTAGCCTGTGGGGGAAAGTGAGTTATATAGAAAGTTACGAACCGTTTTAGAGTGGATGTTGAGTCGATTCTGTCAGGTTCTTTCTCCACAACACGAGCTTGCTATTCGCGGTCTTGAACCAACGTTGCCTTTCCTTGATTGTGCCCTTCTAACCATCGCGATGGAAACTGTGGTTGTCGCTGCCAACATGAGCGATCAGAATCCGCTCCAAAGTCCTCATCCAAATCGCGATTAGCCCACCTCAAAACCCTTCTGTCCAAGTAATTCGTATCTGAATCAAAATCCCCGTCATAGTAGTCCCCTCGAGACGAATACCTAGCACTATCCTGTCGAAGCTTGTAGTCGTTCCAATTCCGATGCCGCTGACCTTCCTGAAACCTGTCCTGACCCTAAAAATCCTGTCGCAACGCTTTCCTCCGTCGTGGTCTCACGTCAGTCCAATCTCCATCATTCCCACCCCTTTGTGGCACCCTGCCTGGAACCCTATCCCCCCCGATGTTCCTCGCTTTCGGCGAAGCATACCGGCGCGATGGTCCGTGGCGGAGCCAATGACCATCGCGGTTCTCTCTCATCACTCAGAGCTCTAAATCTTTCTTATTCAAGGTCTTTTTTGTTGTGAAGTTTTAAACATTTGTCACTTTTAAATGTAAAAATAAACATAGACATAGATTTGTAGCATAAATAAAAAATTAAACGGAACAAATGTATGTCATTGATAAATAAAAAATTGGGGACACATAATTGTCATCGATAAAATATAAAAAAAAAAGACAAAAATTGCCATTAATGCGTAAAAAAATTGAATAAATATTTGTGATTGTAACATACAAAATTCAATAAATATTTGTCACATGTATATAAATATATAAAAAAAAACAAATAATTGCAATGATACTTAAAAAATACGGGACAAATATTTGTGATGATAGTTATACTTTACTAATGGGACACATATCCTTCTTCCCGCTCTTTTCATTGCAATATCGATTGTAAATTACAAACAATTTATTTATTTATTTTTTTATGAAATTTTGATTTTGATTAAAAGTATAAATATAGATGTTTGTGATTTATTTTTTTTGAAATAAGATGTTTGTGACTTTAAAATTATAAGAAACCAAACAAACCATGTTTATCTATTTCAATAACTCCAATAACATATCAACCATAATATAAATTATAATATTTTTTAATGCCACCATCTCCATATATATGTATTCCTATATATTATAAAAACATGACCATTTCCAATTCAAACAAAAAATGTAATTGTTCCACATGGGTAAATTTGTCATTTAGATGTGATATACTTTCTATCTTGTCATTATGAACTGTATAACAAAAGTGTGATATGATAGAATAATGTTATCATATTTGTTATCCTGTGTGTATCAAACACATGATAGGATAACTATTATCCTCTCTATATTCTATTATATCATTATCCTGATTTATATTTACATTTTATCTCTATCATATCTTGCGCACTAAATAAGCCCTCAGGATAATTGATTTAAATTAACTTCCATTAAAACAAGACCAATTCAATGAAACAAAGAAGACTTTTTAAATCAGTTAACCAATTTAAAAAGTGATTTAACTGATCTAAGATGTGTCAAACGACAATTTACCACCGTTGGAGAGACGAATGACAGTTAAATGCCGCTCGACCAACGGCACTTGCGAAAAAGAGAAGTTTAGGAAGCGTGAAGAGTAACTTTCTTCAATCAATTATAATAAAAACGAAACAGAAGTGCACTCAAGAAAGTTGTTGCATATTATTTACATAAATGAAATGAGTTTAGAGCCTGATCTAGTGACCCTGGTTACTGCAATTACTTATTTGCCATTATTTTCTTTACATACAATGGACCTCATACATACACAATAAATACACATTGTCGTGACTCTCTAATCTTGACATCCTAAGTTATCTCTCACTATGGAGATTTTCTGTCAAGTAATAATAATGAAATCAAGCAAAGTGAGAAAAATAATTTTCCCAGTCGGGTGACTGACCATGTTTATCACCAATGCTTTACATAAATATGGCTTGCAGAAGAAACTTGTGATATTAACATTTATGTTGACTGTACAAAAGGAATGCGGTGATTGGAAATTGGACTCCTTGTCTTCAAGACTTTCAATTAGGATGCTTTGAGGATGTAAGAATTTAGGCTAACAACCCTATACGCCTCTCTGCAAATAATGAGGGGTTTATGAGAAATCGGAACAATTCAAGGACAAAAAAGTGGAAATTTATATATGGAAGGAGTTTGCATTCATTACCTCCGGCGGTTATCAGCTTCTCCACACGAGAAACTATGTGTTTTCCATAAGTATATCGCTTCAGGGCATTTAAGTGAACCTTGATGCGAGAAAGGATCAGCTCAAGACTCTGATCATCACAAGTCTCAAGAACCTTTTGAACAACATAATTTCCAAAAGGGTCTTTCATCATAGCCTGTATATTGCATGTTGTATCATCATTCATTTAGAACCTTGATAAATGTACAAAACAACAATGTAGTTGATAGTCGATCTTTTACTTTAAATATATGTAAGTGTAACTCTCAAAATAGTTTTTTCTTCCTACAATCCCTCTTTTGGCATCACAGACAATCCCCAGCAAACAATTATTATTGTCTTGTAACACGTCTATGATATCAGTATTATCATCCAGTTCTCTATAGTATATACTTCTCCCATTTTCCACTAAATCCCTCTTTTTAAACAATTTAAAACAATTTTTTTATTGATGTAAAGCCTCTATAACTCCATGCAAGCAAGCAATTTACAGAGTTCTCAAGCACTTCTAATTAGCAAGGAATGCTCATATTTTAACAGTTATCCATTTTCAGCTGTAATTATGAAATATAAAATAGGATTGTCTTCATGACTTCTCTAACTCTCTTGTCTTTGCTTGTGAATATTTTGGAGGGTTTCTACTATTGATATACAACAAGATTGGAAAGTTTCATTGTATTTATGGGGCCCTTTTAGGCTGTTCGAAAAAATAAAAAGGCAGCTGAATACTATAAAGCATTAAGCACCTAAATGGAGCAAGCCTGAGGAAGGATCGGATCCATTGTGGATCTATTGCAGGCAGTCTTATGTTGCACTAATAAGAGGCTGATTGCATGATTCAAACTCGTGACCACCTAGTGACATAGTAGCAACTACAACTGTTGTTTGCGACAATACTTCCTTTGTTTTTAGGCTATGTTTGGTAGCTACTTAAAAACAAGATAAAATTTAGGGTTCTTAAATGGAAAATTTGGGAAGGGAAACTGAACACAAATGAACGGGTTCTTGAAAAATGATTGCACGATAATTCTAGTTATAAACTAATATCTTCAGCTGATAATAAATTGACACGAAAATATTTGAATAACAGATAATCTCCAGCCTCAGAAAAATGAATATTGAAGTATTGAACAATATAAGAGGTGAAAAGGGGGACATACTTGCAAGGGCTCATTCTCATCAGAGGTACCAAGCATTTCATTCACCAAAATTTGACGTTCTTCAGGAGAGCCGAAAGCCAAACACTTCTCGATGACATTAGAAGCAAACTTTTGCTGGCTCATCTTAACAATTTGTCCAGCAAGCTTGCTGATAACAATAGTCCGTTCATTTGGTTTACCATGTTCGAGGATGTGCTACAAAAGAAAAATACGCAGCAGGGTTAGTAAAAAAAGTGTAGCACAAGTAATAACTAACATGACAAAACAAAAAGCGAGCAATTTCAATTCTCTAAAATTCAATATGTTGATAATTTCAGCTAAAACATCAAGACAGTGAGATGAAACCCAAAACTTTAATCAAATTATCACAAACGTATCAACATGTCAACCACACCCATGACCATAATACTACTCATATATAACTCAGTAATGAAACCCCTATAAATTAGCTGGAATAATAGCTGCAAGTAGCAGAATATATAATCGAAAGAAATGTCTAATCAGTCAATTCATATCATTTAGGGGTGTGGGGAAGTGATGTTGATCAACCAGTAATAGTGATGGCAGCAGATGGAGAATGTGTGAACATGTAGATGATAAATTAACTGTCAATAACTGGAAGCTAGTTGAAATAATGCTAGAACATATAATTGGTTAAAATTGGAAGGTATGAGAGGCGTGCTAATTCTATAACAATGGGCTAGAGGTTTGATGTCCAAAATGTTTCAACGCAAGGAGTTTATTTTATTACATAGAGTTTGTGCTTCATCACATTTTGTTTTCATTGATTGATGCATGAATTTTGTTCAATTCAATGTATTAAGGTGTAAGGTGAAAGATGACATATTGTAAAGAGTGTGACTTTGAGCATCCATGTACTCTATTTTAATTTTCATAAATCTTTTGTTGATTAAAAAAAGTAACATAATGGTGTCTATTCATATAATTTTGGGAAATATGAACATGCCTGAGGTTTGGCCGAAGGCATGGGATGTTGCAACATAAAATGATATGATCCCAATGAAAAACCACATGAACAAAGTATAGACAATGTGCATTAGATCTAAAATGCTATTTTCTGGCAAATAAGGGAGGTAGCATATATCCAACAATTCTGTCAGAAGATTACTGCTCCAGATTCCAGTCTTTCATTCATACCAAGGATGATCCTAAAATGGATAAGTGCCTAAGACCTAAGACATAATGAACAGCAGGATTTCTTCTAAAATGGTTCAAGAGTCAAGAGATAACCAAAGTCATGAAACTATACTGCATGTTACGAGTGCAGAAATACAAGTGCACAATTGTCAAAGCATAAAACATGAATCAAAGTGCTAATGTACATTACTTATCGACATCGTCTACCATGTAAAACAAACTCATACGAAAATGTTATAAACCTGAATAACATAATTTCCATATTGATCTTGTGCTAAAGTGCAGACAGATTGCATGATTTCTTCCATGATAATTTCTTGAGTTTTTAGATCATCGCAGTGTTCTAGAACCCTCTGTTAGGATCCATGTAAACTGTTAATTGTCAAATAAAATACTAAAAGAAATAAAGCTCATACTGTGTCAATAAAAGGTGAATAACACGTCCAATGGTCTAACCTGAATAACTCTGCACCCATAAGGATGAGTAGAAAGTGCAACAACTTGCCCATAAAAAGATGTGATGATAAACTGAATTCTATCCTGAGGGACACACTCTATACACTTCTGAATAACATGGTTTCCATTTTGGTCACGTACACATTTCATTATTGCACCACTGAGCTCTGACACCATTTGGCTCTGCTGATCAACATCAACCACCTCCAATCCCTGTCAATAAATTTAGCTTAAGAGTTGAAATAGTACATTCATTTTACTACTTACTATTATTACCACAATAAATAAGAACAAAATCCAATAAATCCTCACTAAACCTTGTATGTTGGATGGATACCACTATAAAATCAAAACAAATTTCAGTACTGCAGAAAGTGTAAAGCAATACACAAGAATATCTCAAGTATTCCATTGTTTACTTAGTATTTAGTCAAGCATGCATCAGTTTATAAAAGAGTTAGAGCAAAATAATCATGTTTGATATACAAAAAAGAGGTCACCTTTACCTACAAACAGAGGCATTGAGATTTGACAAGGAAAAACAGATCATCTTATACAAAAATTGAAGATATCAGATTTTAAGAGTTAGGCATGAGTTGACGAATAGGGAGTCATTTGAGAATATAAGCTTAAAATGCACCTTCTGAATCACTCTGCAACCATACATTTGCAGACTAAGAGGTAAAACATGACCAGTAAGTTGGTTGGCCAATTCCTTTCTTTGACTATCAGTACCGTGCTCAAAAAACTGTAATATTGCAATGACAAAGTGTGAAATTCTAACAATCCAAATAAAAAGAGCATATTTATGACACTACTCTCAGCATAAAGGAAAAAAAAAAGAAGCTAAATATACTTTCTGTATGACATAATTGCCAAAGACATCAGTCATCAAGGCACGGGCATGAGGAATAATCTCAGGAAATATCTTGGTCTTCTCTTCTACCGAAGCTGTTTCTAATTTCTGCTGAATAAAGCGGCTACCATACTGATCAGTACTGCATTATAGCACAAATTATCGATTCAGACTTCCAAAGATATGCCATTAGAAACAACAGTGGAGGTTCAAAATCATACCTGAACTGTACCACATGATCAGTGATATCTGAAAGTTCAAAAGGTTTGGTTTTGTTGTTCTTGAACTCATCAAGCAAGGATGAAGCAAACCTACTCTCCATGTTATTGCCAATATCAGCATGCCATGAGCTGCCAGACCCTCCCATAGAACTTCTCATCATAGAATTTATGTGTGAGATTCGTTCATTCTCAAACAGTGGATTTCCAGATCCAAGAGAAGGATGTGAGGAATTTGATATCTGCTTTCCTGAATGTGGCATTCCAAGACCATATGGCTGACTCCCAAATAACCCTTGATTTAGAAGCCCAGATTTGCTAAGAAGTGGAAGTTCATACTGTTGCTTTTGTTGATTAAGAAGAGTCTCGAGATATGCCTTCTGAAGTCCCTCTAAGTCTCCATGTTGTGAAGCATCAGAAAAATTTCTCATTTGAAAAGGATCTCGAGAACTACTCATCCCATGCATGGAGTACTCCGAACTTTGCTGCAAGCATTGGATGATACGTGGGTCCAGAGTTGCAGAATTGAATTCAGAACCTACTTGATTTCCCGGTGCATCTATATTGTGTCCATCTCTGCGACCCCTCAAAGCTGGAATTGAATAATGAACAGTTAGGTCCAACTAATAACACTAAACTTCACTGAGCTTAAATTAATTCACTCAAACACATTTAAGGGCGCACACCCACACACACACACAAAAAGAGAGAGAGTGAGAGAGAGAGAGGAAACCTGTCTCAAGATGATTATTGTACACATTATTCAATGTTGTGTTTGCAGGATATGCACCAGGAACTTGGCCAGCAAAATCTATACTTGGCAAATTTGTTAAGTTTCCAGTAGAATGCGCATTTGATCGAAGATTAGCATAAGAAGCAGTTTTTTTCAATAGATTGACTCTCTCATTCATAACATTGTTTGGTGTGCTCAACATAACATTAGCATGATTATCAACTTCAACTTGCAGCTTAGATTTCAAAAGACTATCTTGTTCTGCATGTCTAGCACCTGATAAATTTAACCCAGACAAAGAGGACACCATTTCGGCAAGATCGGTCATATTGGAAGAGTGACCATTGTGGATACCCAACCCAATATTTTCAGTAGAGAACACTTTGCTACCCATTTGAGGAACTCCAGATCCAACAGGTCTTCCAATAACATGCGATTCAGGGGTCGTTGATCTTGACAGGGAAGAACCCACAATAGATGAAAAACTGTGAGAATTTACACCGTGGTTCTGAAGTCCGACCAAACCTGGGGTAGAGGCTGATGAACGCAACCCCTCCAAGGGCTCACGATCAACAATGCCAGTCGAATCCCTTATATCACCAAATGCATTGTGACTTGCAGGACGTGACATATTGCTGGACAAAGTGGGTTGATCAAATCCATCCTGCTAAAACATTAACTTCAGATATAAGTGTAATAAAATGCTAATGTTAGAACAATACAAGCAATTAATAGGATCTGCTCTATCATTTTTATTTGCTTTAAATTATGAAAGTGAATTTTTTTTTTTCCATCTTATTGGATGGTTATGATTGGAAAAATCAAGGCCACAACAAAAGCAATTAGGATAAATGAATGACCTGAAGAATGTCTGAATAACATGTCCTCCTCACACCAAGTGCAGTTCCTGGCATTCTTGTCATACCATCCATATGTCTATCAAGTAGTTGAGTTGAACTCTGCCTGGAGAGATTTCGTCCACTGGCTTTCCTCAGTTCCATCAAATCATTTTCTGCCTGTTGTACAGAAAACCCCGGTTGCATCGAAAATAACGATGAACTATCACCGTTCGGGGTTGCATTCTTCCTCCAGTCCCCAAATCTTTCAATCGAAGATGACCCACCACCAGCTTGAAACCTTTGTGCAACACGCCAATCTTCTTTTGACAACAACGGAGGTGGCAACCTAGGATTAATGCTCTCATGCGAGTAATAATACGAAAGATACGCCGGATGTGATCGAATCTCATCCTCAGTCAAAACTCCATCATTATTATTACTCCTCCCACTATTATTAGCTCTGTAATCGAAGTTCCTCAAACTACCAAAAGCACTTAACGATCCCTCGACTGTTGGAGGCGCACTTCCACTCCTATAAATATCGTAACCACGTTCTCGATTAATAAACTGTTGGTTGCGCTGCTCTTGCAATATCCTTTCTAGCTCACTCTGCAACGTGTCTTCAAGCGTCCTATTCGGTAAATCCAATGTTTGCACATCCACCTTACTCCCACTGGCCATCTCCAACTCTAAAGTAGAAGTCACCTATGAATGCCACAAAAAAACAAACTACTCAATCTACTTTCTTGTTACCATAAAACCAAACAAAACATAAGGAAACAATGATCATGATTAATTCTCTTTCACTATACCATCCAAAAGCTAAAAATCTACCTAAAATTAATGGTCATAATCTCTGTAGCACGTACACTTCTGATGAAAGGCGTGTTTGGTATCCGACCCATGTCAGTATTATGTCTGGCTTCCGTGTCTGTTTCATGTCAGTACTTCATAGACCATAACTACATCAAACACAATTTCGACTATTTTATTTATTTTGTTTCAAAAACAAAAAAAAAACTATTTTATTTATTTAATTTACCCATAAATATAAAAAAATCAACTTTATATTTTTTTTGTACGAATTAAAAAAACCAACAACTCAAGCTACTTTCTAATTGCCACGAAACTAAACAAAACATAAGAAAAACAATAATCATGTTAATTCTCTTTCACTGTATAATCTGAAATCTGAAAATCTACTAAAAATTAAGACATTATGGAAGGTGTGTTCGGTGTCCGACACATGTTAGTATCGTGTCTAGTATCCCCAAAATTACAACAAAGACAATTTCAACTATTTTATTTCTTTAATTTATCCATAAATCAATGAAGAAATTCCAATCACAATATAGAAAACAAAAATCATACCTGAGAGACTCCCTTAACATCTCAAAATGGACCTTCACATAGATAAAAAGAAATTCGAAATCTGATCCTATCTGAAATGAAGATTGAGAATCCATGCAAAATTATGTACATTTCTACATAATTTATAATTCATTCACGTAATAATCATCATGAATGGAAAAAATTCAGATTTTATCTTAATTGTTTTATGTATAAGAAATTGTTGCAGGGAGAGATTTTCAATAAAGAAAAAGATCAATCAATTATATGTTACCGTTTTGGGAAGCTGGGAATCGTTAGTTTTTCTGTTCTGAATCCGAAATAGAAGAATTCTGTGAAAAGTGATTTTGCAGAGAGATGTTCGTGGGCTAGAAATTGGGCTTTTTTGTCTTTTAAGTTTTGTTTGTTAGATTTACTAATAACGCCCCCTTTACTCATTCACTCTTGCTTTATTTAAATGTTTCTTTTACAATAAATTGAAGCTCTCATCAAAACAACATGGACTCTAAAACCAAAATTTAACTACATAATCATGGTACTTAATAGGTATCTATTGGAGGAAAAACAAAAATGGTGCTTAAAGAGAAAAATGGCTTTACTAAGCACTCTCCACGGGTTCCACACTTTTATATAGTAAAATATTGAAATGTAATCATATGAAGTTATTAATAAATGATACAAGATAAAGTTATTAGTTTGATTTATTTAATAAAAAAATTTAAGGTGTTGGGTTGGAGAAATAGAGTGATTATTAAGTACTATCATTTAAAAAAAATTATAAATGATATTTTTTAGAGGAAAATGAGTTGTGTGTTACTTTATTAATAATTTTTGTAGAGCATAACCTTTCAATTTTTGTAGTATTCTTTTTGGAATTCACCACTGCTTTTATCATATCATTGATTTAAACCAAATATATTTCTTCATCACTTAGCCTATCAATATATGTAGGACCTGGCAATGCTTTAGCTACGTCATAGGTTTGAAATCCACATAGTACATTCGAGTTTCCTCATTCATAATTTTTTCACTTAATATGGACACTTTTTTTAGTTGAGGTGTCCTTGTAAGCTAACACATTTTTGTATTTTTATGTACTTTTCACTCCTTTCACAATCCATGATTATTGTTGCATCCCTTCTATACAACCCATGTCTAATCTTTGAATGACAACAACATCCATTCTTCTTTCCAATAATTGAAATTCAACTTAATGATAATGTTCACGTACTTATAACAATATTTTCTTTTCAGTTGCCAACTTCATCATTGAGCGCGTTATTTTTTTATGATTAAGGTATCTCAGAAAATGCGTCACTAAAATCAATATGGTCTTAGTAATTGCATATGAAAATTACTTAGTGCAAAACTGAGGAATACATGTGAAAAACACATAAATTGTCATACACATTAATCAACATGACAATACATCATTGGATGCATGCATAAAATAATTGTACGTTGAGAGACAGAGTATACTAACTCTTTTCTGATTAGACAAAATGCCCTACTCAAAAACATGAGCTGCAGTTCACAAGCCTAGCTAATGAACCGTGCAGTCTTGAATGAAAATTACTACAAAGATGTCATTCTTATCCATTGTGTATTTCTGTTTGTGCTGTACCATTGTACCTTGGAACATTTTTTGTAAGTGACATATTGTTGTATATATGGTGTCATGGATTGGAGATCCTTTATCAAGATATGCAATACACATTTTCAACTAAAAGAAAATACTCTTTAACAAATTCATTTGAACGCTTCTTACAAACTCTCAAAAGTGTTTCTCTCCACAATCTATATTACCAACATTTAAAACCGGAGCAAAACTTTTTATGATATGGTAACAACAAATAACAGTAACAGAATGAGGAAGCCACAGCTTGACAAAAATTGACTCAAAATTGGGATGCGTAATACTCAAAACGACAGAACATTGAAAAGGGTAGAACTAGCAAACAACTCTCATCTTCCACGCAAAACTTCATCCACTCAAACTCTTAACAATCTCCGCGAGGGCTGAGTACGTTCCAACGGAAGAACACGCAACGCCTACTACAATAATCGTAATGCAAAGTCCTGCCTGTAGACATATGAAACGAGAGTCAAGTCACACATAATTTCTTGTAGCACGTATTCATCCAGACATGACAGTTACATTCAAAGGTGTATTAGTCAAGTTTCATACCTGTATTCGCGTTACTTTCCCCCGCAAGATTCTTAGGTAACAAACACATGGCAATATCAAAGTCTGTAAACAAGGTTGATGTTAATTAATAAAATGCTATGGTCAATAATTCTAGGAGCAATAATATATAAACTGAAGGAAACTTACTACAAGCATTGTAAGTAATGATCCAATCAAGGACATCACCAAACCTGCAAAGAATAATTAGACATGTTATTGCCATAATATAGTGGAACTATGTCACATTACAATGATTGATTGATTAAGAAACTAATGAAATTGACTATCTTAATATCATACAATTGATTGATTAAGACTCACCAAAAAAGGGAACTGAGAGACCGATAACAAGGGTAGAAAATACAAGGCCTGTTCTGATGAAAATGGAAAATAGGTAAGACTTGGCATGGTTTGCTGGTATCAACTCTTCAAGACTCATTGCCACTGGAGATATAGTCAATGCATACGTGATTCTAGTTAAGAAAAATCATCTTTCATCATCTGCAGTATAAGAAACTAAGAATACTATATGAAGAGAATGCTAGAGAAAATGACATGTCATAAAATCCCAGTTCAAATATTGTATGTAACTTGAAGTACTTTTTTAGTGTGGAAACAAAATTATTCTTTATGATGAATAATCTTTTCAATCTAAATGCACGCATGCATATAAAGGATATTTGGTAAATGGATTAACCACCTGCAAAAATAAAAGTAGCAGACAATAATGTTAGAAATTTATATGGTTTATATGCCATAGTATAATCTACCAAGAAAATATCTGCAATTAAATGTAGAATCGGTATACCGTAGTCCAGACAGCAATCTTGGTTGCAACCAAGTCTTGAGGCAGGTTAAGGGTGAATTGAGAGAGTGTATCTTCTCCAAACATTTTGTATCCCATAACAGCACCACCAGCATATAGCAAGGTACAAACTCCAAAACTACGAGAGATAAAAGAAAATCATACATTGTATTAGATAGATTCAGAAAGAGAATTAATCTTCAGAAGAAAATAAGAAAACTTATATATTGAAAATCTAGAGTCATTCATTCAGAACTATAAACAATGGCTCAAATTGATCTTTGGTGTACCATGCTACTAGTACTGCAGGGAATTGGTTTGGTTTTGCCATTGATGTGTAAATATTTGGGAACACAGCATGTCCAGAATAACAGTAACCATAAAGACCAATAGCAACAGGAAGAGTTCCAAGATTCAGTGTTGTCCCTGAGCGTTGAAAGCCGACATCTTCTATGCCAATCCATAACAAGCACAGAACCACTAAAACTGATGCAATAACTCCACCAGCTATAAAAAAACATTGTAAATGTTAATAAAACTCACCGAAAAATTAAGTCATTACTTGGATAAAAATAAGTGTTACCTGAGATGTAACTAAGAACGCTTAAGTCGCGGAGCCAAACTGTAGGAAGAACAGCCAAGGCTGCAATCACAGCAAACAATGTTTGTGGATTCAATTCAATTCCACCTAAATTTAAGTATGCGTTTGGAAACAAGGAAGCCAAGTTGTCTCCCTCCAAAATTATATATTCAATACAACAGCCCTGCATGAGAACGTAGTTTTAATGAACAACATTAATGGTCAAAGGCATCTGAAACATTAGTCAATTCCAAATTTCACAAGGTCAAATTTAAGAGTGAAACATAGAAAGGTATCATGGATCATACTATTACATTATTTTTCAAATGAATATAAGTGAGACTCTAAGTGGAATTCAAATCGAGTGAAGACAGGTGTACTTACATATAATTCGACGTATAATACTATCTGCATCCACACAAAAAGGTGAAATCATAGGAAATTGAGATTAGATACCAACACAAATCACCAAAGACATGCAATAAAAAAAGGAAAAGATCACAAGTAAGAGTATTTAGATGAGCATGAAGATTGACTTACTGAAATAGCAATTCGTCCGGCAGTACCAAAAGCAGCTTGGCCAATATCAGGGTATGTTTCAAGACCAGGTTCACTGTCCAGGCAGGAACGCAAGAGCAATCCAGTATAAAAGGAAAGAATTCCAAAAATGAATAATATGGAAAGTCCTACCCATCCACCTTCTTTAGCAGCATAAGGGGTTGAAAGGATTCCTACTCCACAAAGGACATTTATGCCTGCAAAATCCAAAATAACAACAAGGCATACACAAATTGGTAATTTTCAGTTCATTGCTTAATTGTCAAGTGTGTGATGTCAATAAATAAATGCACATATTCTCAAATCAGCATATCTCAAATTTTCGTATACAGGTTATTTTAAATACGATCAAGTTAATCAGGAAAAATATTCAATAACTTGGTAAAAATTGAAGAAAATCTGTAACAACCTCCTCAAAGAATATGGATCGAGTCTAACTCAACAATACAAAACCGATTTGTATGGCAGTAACTGCCCTTATAAACACATTTTCAGCCATATATCATACAGTATAGCAAGTACAAGCGAAGGTTCAATAACTTACCATTAATCAGGAAAAATATTCAATAACTTGGTAAAAATTGAAGAAAATCTGTAACAACCTCCTCAAAGAATATGGATTGAATCTAACTCAACAATACAAAACCGATTTGTACGGCAGTAACTGCCCTTATAAACACATTTTCAGCCATATATCATACAGTATAGCAAGTACAAGCGAAGGTTCAATAACTTACCATTAAGCACAGCCTGTCCAAAAGAGCAGTGGCGAGAAGGAACTTCATGAGAAACCTTGGATTCTTTCTTAAGCAAAGAAGACCTTCTAGATAGGGGAGGAAGCAAGGTGTGAGAGCTGCGTCTTTGGTGCTTCTCCTCTTCTGTTGGTTGTATCAGAGGTTTTGTGACTGAAGGAAGTACTTCCGGAGTGTGCCTCCTTGTTAGAGATGTAGAAAGGAAGGAACTGCTTAATCTTGTAAGGGAAGAATTTCCCAGAAATCCAATACTTGGTGATGGCACACTACTGTATAGATCAATAGATTGCCTGAAATTTCAATAACAATAACACAACATTAGTATTTCGTTGATGCACTTAATTGATAAGACAGTAACCATTGTTCACCAAATCAATTCATAGAG
>Ga0228711_1004245_pt1 | contig 22118 bp, 12 predicted proteins | sample MedpolnodulmetaG_2_FD_177996 | JGI IMG/M metagenome (GOLD analysis project Ga0228711, IMG submission 177996) | Root nodule microbial communities from Medicago polymorpha collected in Santa Monica, California, United States - brown nodules | ecosystem: Host-associated > Plants > Roots > Nodule...
CTTCAACAACCACTTCTTCTTCATCGTCATCTTGGAAGACTTTGTTCTCCTTTTGATCAGAACCATAGATCAAACCAAGCTTCTCCACCACTTGCCTAGCATTTTCCTTCTTGATTCTTCCATTTGTTTCCATTCCGAAGACAGTAACAAGAGCTCGAATCATCCTTTCGTCGAGCTTGAGCATGTTCTGTTGATGATTTTGATCAAGGTGATCATGATGAGGCATTGAGTTTCTTGGTGAGTTTTTGAATGCCTGTAAAAATTCAACTACAAATTTGGAAAATGCTTCTGTTATACCCATTTGAACCTTAATAGACCAAAAACACTATGATGTAACTCTTGAATACTACTTTGTTACTTGAGAAAAATAAGATTAGAAGAAGACAGGTGAGTAATAGAAAGCACAGTGGAAGATTTTGTTTCGTTGCTCAAACTTGTGTGACACTTGTTTTATAGTTGGATCATTTCTATTATGCCCTTGTTTCAATTGTAAATCACTCAAGTGCCACTGTATGGTACAATTATTATTATCAATTGATAATGTTAATAATTGTACGCAATTTTATATTTGCATTATAGAGTTCCAAGGCAGCTGGCACATCAATTGAATGTGTTAAGTGCGTAATACATGCATTAGTGTATGCAGTATTAGATTAGATGTAATATGAATTTTGGTTTACTATATTGTATCCAAGGCATGGAAAATTGGCAATATGACTGAGAACACTAATCACTAGTACTAAAGATAGGACTGTGTAATATTTGTCCACCAACACTCCACAGTGAGTGGTCTTCATTGATCAGCACCAGATTACAATTTTATGTATGTTCTGATCAGTGGTTGTAGTAATTAACTTTGGTATCGAAATAATTGATTGAGTGATTATTCTATGAGTCTTGACAGTGTATGACTTTCTTGGTACTACCTTCCATCATTTTTATCGGTGAGCCGAGGGACATTGGGTGTGTTTGGATTGAGGATTTAGGAGGGGAATGGATGTGAGGGTTCACTTTTATTTTTTAAATTACGAACAATGTAAAATGTTTTTTCAAAATAAGATAAGTGTTTTTGAAGTATTTTACGATCATTTATCTTGTTGTTAATTCAATTTTCTAAAACTCGTTCTATAATGTCCGTAAATTAAAAAAGAAAAGTAAGTCCTCCCCTCTCTTCCCCTCCTAAATCATCTATCCAAACACACCCTAAAATAATATTTCATCCTTGTCAAATTATGTTACTTTGGAAGGTTTCTCATCAATTAAGAAATGTAGTTAATATTATGCTGACAAAAGAAACTATGAATCACTTTACAAAAATGTTATTCATTAATATTAGTAGAGTAATAAACGACATGTAATTTAGAACAAACATATTTAATTTGTTAAAATGCCGAGTAATATGGGATAAGCATATTTTGTTAGAACGACATATAAACTTAGATCAGATGAAGTACTTTTAGGGTCTGTTTGTCTTATTTATTATCTTGATATTCTGCCATTTTTAAAATATTGTCATTTTTAAAATAATGATAGGATGTATTTTCTATTATAATTAATAACATACCATTTTTACAATATTTAATTAATTATGAGAACAATTTTTTCATTTAATTATAATGATATCCTATTTGTTATCATGTGCGCATCAAACACATGATAGGATTAATGTTTATCATGATCTTATCATATCCTATCTCTATCCAGCTTTATATCATATCTTGACCATCAAACGGACCCTTAAGTGGTCTGATTACCAAGATCAAAGAAGAACATTTAAAAGCATTAATATTACCCTTGAAAAAAAAAGCATTAATATTATGTGAGTTTTTTTTTATTGGTAGAGGCTGAGTTTTTAACTAGCATACATAAGAGAATAAAAAAAAGGAAAGTGCTATTTACAGCGACACATAGCATAGCGAAAATTTTCAGATACAGCTCGCAACTTCACTTTCTATTTTTCAGCAACACCTCCTTGAATTGTGGCAAATAGTGCATTGTGATTGGTTGTTCTTTATTCTTGAAGAAATCGTGATGTTATTTTTCTAGAGATATAGCACTGCTCAAAAAAAAATTCAAACAATTAATTAATATTTTTTTAAAAATGGTCTCCATTTCATATAATTTTGACCAAAGGCAAAAAAGAAAAAAAACTTTAAAATTATTAAAAAAGAAAAAGAATTACGGTGATTCACGTCAGTTTAAAGAAAAATTTCACACAGATTACAAAATTTCTTATAAATATAACAATTTCAAAAAATTATCCTTAAATTTCCTAAAAAAAATTAACCTTAAATAATAATTCATGTAATAAACATAAATTGAAGTATAATGACTTTGAAGTAATAGACATAATTAAACTTCGTATATAAATATGAGTCTGGCTAATAGGTGCCTCGAGAAATGAATTATTACTAAAAAAAAGAAAACTTTTTTTTACTTTTTATGGATTGATTACACCATTTCAATACAATAAATCCATATAATTTCCTTATTTAGTATTAACCAATATCCTGGGGACACCGATTATTGATGTATATTGAAAGAATAAATATACTATTAAAATGACATTTATTTTAGGATGAAGGGATTTAAGTTTCTTAAAATTAAGAACAAATATCATATGCTCGTTGCGATCCTCATGTTCCCCATCCACACGACACTTTTCCATCACCTTCTCCATAAATTCCCCTTTTGTAGAATTGGGTTTGACAATTAAATCAAGCCAAATATAAGTATCATAAATTCATAATTTAACTTGATATTAATTACTGTAGATATTTGAAGGAGACAGACGAAATACTCGAATATTGATGATTAATTCTCTAGTTATTTGAAGGTATATTGGTTCTAGACTTCTAGCAAGGACGAAATGGTTTTCGCTTTGTGTTGATGTGGTTGAAGGACAAGCAATTGGTCTACCTCATGCGTTTGTTTTGGGTCAAAGAACTAGGATTGAGTAATGTGGATTTTGAGGTTGTCTCTCAAACGGTAGTTTAAAAGTTTAAAAGCAAAGGGGGACGACATCACGAGGTTTGAAGTTATTATTCGCGACCGTAGATATGTACATAGTTCTTTTTTCATAAACTTTTGTGTTGAATTTACTATGAGGCAAATCAATGAGGTTGTTCACTTTTTAGCTAGGACAACACATCTTATGTTAGTCTCCAAATGTAAGTGACAAATAAAATAAATCAAATAATGCTCCAAATGGGTGTACTCCTTGAATCAGATTTGTGATACAGCCATTTTTTAAATCATGGATGGACAGAAAACGCGTTCAGTTGCTGTGCCAACAAATATTTAAACTTATTTTTGGATCATTTTGTTGGCCTTTCTTCCTGCAATAATTGTTGTTCATGTCACGTGCACTATTTTTAATTCATTGACAGAGGTAGTATTGTGAACTTTTAGAGTTGGAAATACGATCCATACAGGGAGGAGAATGGTGCGAGATTCAATCCCCTAGATATACAGAGAATGGGAGGGGGTGAGAGGAATGAAAGAGAGTGGTAGAAGCAGTTAATTATATTTGCAATCAAAATAATTAAAAAAACAAATAGAAGTGCTTAGAATAATAGAGTACTCTCAAAAACCGAATTATTTGATTGCGTAATCTCAACTCAATTGGTAGGGACAATGCATAATATATGTATGGTTGAGGTTCAAACTTAGGACACCTCACCTCTCCACATTTAAAATGTATGAACTCCAGCCACTAGACTAATTAACAAAAAAAACTGAATTATCTTACAAAGGATATCGGTCTAAAATGAAACTTTTTTCTTCAAACATATTTTGTTCTACAGTAGAGATGTACAATATTAAAATGTGTGAGCTTCAGCCACTAGACTATTTAACAAAACAAAAAAAACGAATTATCCTACGAAGGATATCGGTCTAAAATAAAACTTGTTTCTTGAAAGAGAAATGATAAATAGACACACAATTTGGACACAAATACAACACCATGAGCAAAACAATAATTTTGGTGTGAACTAGAGGGGTAGTTTGGTAACTCCACTTCTTTATTCTCGTTTTCCATGCCTTTCTCTTTCTTCTCTTCTTGTTAACTTCTTCTTCTCTCCCAGCAACAACATTTTCACCACCACCACCAACACCGTCCTCGTCAGTCACAACCACCGCCGTCCTCTCTGCACCCACCATCCTAACCACCATCCTTCTCATATTTTCTTCCATCTTCCTCACCACCGCAACCCCCATCGTCCTCACACCATCAATCTATTCAGATCAGCTCTCCCTCACGCCGCCGGTGACATCGTCTTCTCCCTCACATCAGCGACGACCCGATCAGATAACGACAACCACGCTAGAGAGATAACTGACAGACCGGATCTGAGACGAACGGAGTGAGAGACCGGAAATCCAATCACTGCAGTGAGGTACCTCATCGCCGGAACATCTCAATTGAGCCACCATCGACTGCTGCGGTTGTGGTGTTGTTGCTGTCAGAGCTTTTGGAGAAAGAAAACCTTTGTACAATACTTGATAGAGGAAGGAAGGAGACGTGGTTACAGGTGGAGAGAAGAAAAAAAATTAAAAAAGTATTAAACAACAGTAAATACGTATGGTGTCGTATATGTGTCACATGTTTTGTGTTCAGTTATCATTTATGTTCTTCTTGAAACATATTTTGTTCCACAATTTAGATGTACAATAATTATTTTAAAAAGTTGTGATTTTGATCCACTAAAAAAACAACAATTTTGTTCTCTAACTTTACAAAATACTGCAAAATTATTGAGGAAATGTCATGTGTCTCAAGAGAGGTAAAATTGCAACTTTTTTGTAAAGATAAGGAGGCAAAAAAAGCATATTTTTCTAAAGATAGAGGGCTAAAAGCGCATGTGTCCATAAAAATAGAGGGTCAAAAAATTATATTTTCCTAAAGATAGAGGATAAAATTGTTTTTTTAGGGTCAATATCGCAACTTTTTAAAAGTTAAGAGATCAAAAATACATTTAAGTCATAATTATACGGTAAAAAAACAGAGATGTGCAATATTAAAGTGTCAACTCACCACGCCTTACAATAAAGATGAACGACTCATTAGCTAGGGTCCATAAATTTGAATTATTACTCCAAAATAAGATATTTATGCAAAAAATATATACCATTTTTTTAGGTTTTTGAACTCGGAGTTTAAAATAGAGAGTAGGAGGTGAAGGGAGAGAGAAAATACAATCTAAAAAATGGTCAAATTTAAAAGACCGCAAAACTAATTTTACCTATTTTGTTTTTTCAACCTAAATAGAGAGATTACAATGATAGAAAGAGAGAGATAGATAGGATATGAGATATTGAATGAGTGTGATTTAATTTGGGGGTCTAAATATCATTACCTTAAAAAATTACTTTAAGCACAACACTCATTTTTTTATACTTGAGAAAGAAACTCTTAATTCACCAACACAAACCCTCCTGCATCCTTCAAGCTCCAACGATCTTGTTAATCTCTAAACTCACTACGAAGACACACCTTCCACCAATAATGGTTCAGTCAAGTTCTTCTCACGGTTCTTTCTCCAAGTCACGTCGTTCTAACCATGCTAATTGCCTATGCCATTCTCGTTTTCTTTCTATTTCCATGCTAGTTCTTCTTCTCATCAACATTAACCTCATTCACCTTTTACCCCTTCAAAATGTCAACATTGAATATAAATGGTAACAACAATCAAATAAATCAATACAACTACAAAGTTAATTATAGCATGTATCCTCCATAATAAGAAGACAATAATAAAATATAATCAATTACAAAGTTAATTATAATATGCATCCTCCACAATTAGAAGACAATGATAAAATAGAATTTATCATTTTTAAATTGCATCTTACACTCATTTTTGTTTTAAAAAGGATAGTCGCACACTTATTATTTAATTTACAGGTTAACGGGAGTTGAATTCATGGATTCTTATAGATGTATACTTAATGATTTGTTGTCTAATGAACTAAAATTAATGGTTTGTGTGTAAAATACATGTAATAGACATGTATAGATGTTGACGGAAATATGCATACAAATTACAAATGTCGTAATCAAATTGTTCAAAAGATTTTTATAAGAAAACAATAATTCTTCATAATTACTTGAATTCCAACTATATGCATTGTGTTTTTTATATATTCATATATTATGTTATGAGTGTTTTGTCATGGGTTTGTTGTATACGCGCTTGCATTGTTTTTGTTAAAAGAGTGGGTTCACTAAGGTTATTATCAACTGTCAAGGTGGTCTATGTTATTTGTTTTTTCTCCTAGTTATGTATCATAATTAATATATTTCATTTTACTTCACATTATCATAACTGTTTTGATGTAAATATCATGAACAAAGATGATGCAACGAGTTTGGAGACGCGTCACTGGTATCTTCTCTCACTCCAAGATGTTCATTAGTAAATAGTAACCACTCCATTAGGATGTTTATTATACATTGCTTCTAAAGATGTATTCAAAACTCACATACATGTCTCAATTTTTTATTAGAAACTAAAACACAGCATAAAATCATAGTTTTCTCTAAAATGGCTGTACTCATAAAAAATAACAAGTCTGATAAACAAATAAAAGTAAGGTTCATTTCAAATGTGGTGGAAAGTAACATAGAAAGAAAATAAACAACCTTTTGAACGTCTAATTTTCTCGAACTTGAGGATCTCCTTTAGCAACCACAATTAACAAAGGAAGGAAAAGATGGATACATGCAGAAAATGGTAAAAAAAAATCATAATTATTATTATTTTGACATGATAAAAAATCTTATAATGTTAAGGAAAATAGAAGAAAACAAACTATAAACAAAACTCTCAAATTTCTTTTTCCTTCTATCTCGGTCACCAGTCGCTTCCTCGAAGTGGCTTGTCAACCACACTTTCCCTCCCTCAAAACAATGCTCCTCACCAACCTTAACGACTTTGGGTTGGGGAAAGACTGCAATGAGTAGTTCGCTCTATAGAACACTCATGTCGATAAAATGACTTGAATAGGAAAATATATAATATAATATAATATATAAGATAATTAAATTAATTTTACCGGGGTAATGCCCCAGGAATAGGTTTTTGGCTCGCAATAAATCTAGGGTCCTGATCGAGCAACTAGCAGTCCTATCTATCCTCCCCAACTACCTCATATTCCATCGTTAAACATGGGCTAAATTGGAAGAACAAAATGAAGTAAAAAAATATTGAAGAAACTCAAGAAAATCAATGAAAAATCATTGAGAAAAATGTGATGTAGATTCGTTAGGAGAAAAAAGTAGGTGCAGATTCCTAACATCAAAATAAATAGGGTTAAATATGTTTTTTGTCCCTATAAATATACCAACTTTTCGTTTTAGTCCCTCTAAAATTTTCCTTCGACTTTTAGTCCCTATAAAATTTTCAATCACTACTTTTGGTCCCTATTTTTGAGTTAATTTTAGTTTTTTTTAATGAAATCTTGCAAAAATGTGTGGAATATTGTAAAAATCTTTCCAAAAAAAATATTATGAATTTTTATGCAAAATTTTATTAAAAAATTTGAATTCTAGATATGAGTTTACTTTAAAAGAGGGACCAAAAGTGAAGATGGACATTTTTTGGGGACTAAAAGTTGAAGGAAAATTTTAGAGGGACTAAAACGAAAAGTTGGTATATTTACGGGGACCAAAAACATATTTAACCCAAATAAATATAAAAAAATCAGTGACATGGATCATATTGTAAATTAGAGAATGGGAGAAACAACATTTTTTTCGTCTTTCAAAGTAAACACATGCATATCATATACACAAAAGAGAGAAGATGATTAAGAATAGAAGAACCTAAAAATATGCAATAGGGTTCTTTCACATCAACTGAGTCGGTAATAAAATAACTATGAAAGCAATAGTGGTATACAACTTGACTTCTTTCTCCCACACAGGCTAGCTTCATTACTTTCATGCCTTATGGCGATCTAGAACACCCTCAAATTCTAATATAGTAATATTTCATGGTACTTCATTGGGGATTCTGCTGCCCTTCATTTTGATTGATACACAATTGAGTAGGCCGATCATGAAGACTACAAGCGTGGGACCAGAAACGATAAAAATAGATCTTCCTACTCAAACAAGAAGTCCTAGGGGGTTGCCCCTTGCACCTAAGGGATAAAACTAGGGGTGGACAAACGGGCGGGTCCGGACGAGTTCGGACTCAAAAGTCCAATCCAGCCCAACCCGCGGGTGGAATATGAAGGTCCAAACTTGACCGCATGAAAGATCAATTTTTACGGGTGGCGGGTTATCGGTTATGCGGGTCAAACAGGTGGGTAGAGGCGAGTTTTCAGAAAAGAACGAGAAAGAAGAACCAGATCTGGTCATCGGCACTGCCGCGTCTGAACAGTTGCAAGTTTTAGCTTGAACGAGTGGTTAGTCACTAAGTCACAACTACTGTGTCCTTTTTTCAACACAACAACACGGTGGTCGTCTACCTTACAAGCATCTCAGACTGAAAACTGTACCACTATGGCACTATCGTCTCTCATCTCCCACAAATAGCAGGGAAAGATAAGGGAACTTATTATCATAGAAACACTCTTATTTTACTTGTGAGCTTAACAACAATAGAAGAAAGTTAATTTTCAGGAGAGAGAATTGATTTCCACTTTTCTAAATAAAAACAGTACTAATGATAATAAGTAAAAAGTTGAACTAAAGAGTATGACTCACGAGGTGTGTAGTCACTCTATAATCATATCTGTGCAGTAATGGTGTAATATTTATTATAAAAAGTGTAATATTATAGTGTTTTTTTTAGAGAAGTGTAATATTATAGTTGTTTATCTAGCCTATACCATCTATGAAATAACATGTACTGATGTACATATGCGTACATATGCAGTTGTTCAGTCGAAATCGGTTAGGAATGTATCAATTTTCCAGACTCGGTCCGAACCATTGTAAGCCACACTTAACCGACAAACATCACTCGATAACCCATGGATCTAATCGGACCCACCCGACTGTCAACCATTTTCCTCGGTTTTACCGGTTTTGGGTCGGATTGCGGGTTGATGTCCACCCTAGATAAAACTCATGAGAGGTTGTGTGTGGACAAGTCTGAGCAACCTGAACTAATTGAGCTATAAGAGCATCCACAATGGAGACTCTCAATTTGGAGGTCTTAAACAGGTTCCACATGGACACATCATTTTTTTTAATAATTTTTTAATCCTAGTACCTAATAGGTACTTAACCACTCCAATGGAGACCCTATAACAAAAGGTCTATATGGGTCCCACCAATAACTATTTATTTAAGATACTATTATTTATTTTATAATATTAAATTTCAATTGAAAAGCAATAGTACAATAACAATAATTATTTTAAGAAAAAGTAATGTGGGGTCCACTTAAACATTAAGGTCTTAAATGAAACCCTGGGTCATAGAAGACCCTTAAAAAAAATCCACATTGGGGGTACCTAGGGGAGGGCGTGGTTCGGTTAACTGTATTAACCAAACCGAACCAAAGTTTTGAAATGGTTCGGAATAACCGAACCGTTTAAGGTTTGGAACTAACCGAACTGAACCAAAGTTATGGTTCAGTTAACCGTTTGCTTGCCTATTAACCGAACCGAACAAAAACCAAAATTTTGAACTCATTCACCTTAATATACTGTATATTCCAATGATAGGTAACCTAAATTTTCAGAAAATAATGGTTCCTATGTTGCAATAATAAGTTCCAACATAGAACTCATCCATGCTGGTTCATCAAAACAGTATCAAAACCTTGACAGCTGAACCAGGAAGATGTTGCATATACAGAACCAGAGACAAGAGATTAGTGTCAAAAGCAGAACAAAAATATTACAACTGAGTTCACTGCCACTTTATTTGTTTGTCGCATTTCTATCAATAAAAGTTGAATTCATTAGCAGCTTGTATTGCACCTTCAAAATTTGATAGCATGTTGTCGCATTTGCATCTACTCTTATTTTAAAATAGCCATCGGAGTTCAGACAATGTTAGACAGGATTTAACCCATCAAAACCCGGTGCAAGAACACACTCCAAACATAGGATGAGAGGATATTGTGTCTATGCCTGAGAGATTAATCACACCTTTTTCATATGCCTAACAAAACCAAAGGAAGATCCATGACACCATCATTTAATAATGCAACATAGGAACCATTATTTTGAACTCAGTCACCTTAAATAATAATGAATGTAAGGTCAGAAAATTTAGGTTTTCAGAAATTTAGGTTCCTATGCTGGGGTGAGAAAATAATGGTTCAGTTCAGTTAATTGAGTTTGGTTCGGTTCGGTTAACCGTTCGGTTCAGTTAATGAACTGATTTTAAAATAACGATTCGGTTCAATAACCAACGTAATAGTTCAGTTAATTTTAGTTTGATTCGGTTCGGTTAACCGGTTCGGATCAGTTTTTGGATATTTTTGCCCACCCCTAAGGGTACCTATTAAGTATTAGGTCTTAAATGATGAAAACCTCACCAATGTGGATGCTCTAAGGCTTTTCTTGTATGAACAAACAAACACTATACAACCAACTTACGTGGAAAAGATTCAATATTTGCCGATTTCTCCGTCAAAGTGCCTATGGTACAAGTTCATATTTGGTTACTAGAAGCTCATGCAAAGGCACCTACGACAAGATCCGTCATTTTTGCACGATTCACAACGGCTTCAATCTGACCCGACTCAGGTATTGCATAACCGCCATCAGATAAAAGTATAATTTTTTATCGGCGACTAGAAATGGTTTGGCATAATGCGGAACCTGATGTTGCTGATATGATACAAGAGTGAGAACCAGAGAATATGATCGTTAACGGTGAAGACCTCCACTCCTGTTCTCTTATTGGATAGGGATACACACAACAGCGGAATCAACATATAATAAGCGTTGATCTCTAACACATCAATCCCTTTGTCTTGGTGGCTGACTGATTTAAGAGGTGATTGGAACCGAGTTCAAGGAAAACAATAATTATCAATGAACCAGGTAGTGATATATGTTCATGTATTGTGAATTGGAATAAGAATGAATGATTGGAGATCAACATCATAAGGAATAAGAATGAGTCATTGGAGAGCAACATCATAATCATCAATGAATGATTCTACCAAAGACGTTAATTATCAACGAACGAGACTAAGAGTGTGTTAAAAAAAGCACATGAATATTATTAATAGTAAAACGCATGAGAATTAATTAACAAATGTGTTCCTAAAAGACAAAATTGGAATGACCCGACAAAAAATAGGACAAATTAAAATGACATGACAAAATTTGTGTAAGTTTTTTTTTTTGGGTGATTGTGTAAGTAATATTAATTAAATGATATAACCATGTTAAAAACTAAAATTAATAATTATTTAAAAATAAAGTGAACTACACTAATGTTATGCAATTAGACGTGCCTACAAAATAATTATCGTATTTTAATTTTAATTTTAATAAAACCCAACATAAAGGCATAATACTTACGTGGTCATGACCATAAATTTATGAGAAATCATATTTGAACATCTTTTTTGCAACAACTATTTCGACAATTCTATGTATATAGAGGTATTTTTGCAGAAGTGAAAGAATTCTCTCTCTCTAAAACACCATGTTAATTACTCAATTTATCATAAGGGTGAGTATTTTTAAGTTGTTAGAAAAGTTGTCACAAAATAGACGTCAATATATCACAACTCTAAATTTATATAGTTTAAACACATTTACGAATGGAAAAATATAGAAATAAAATAATCAAAATTTTGATATTATTATTATTGAAAATATTAATTAATATATACTGATTTTTTTAATAAAGATTAATATATACTTATGTGAGTGAGTTAACCTACTTGAGTTGGTATGGTAGTAATTACCTGAGAACTGAAAGTATGTTTCTCTTTATAATGTCAGATTCAATTGTCTGCAGTATTAATTTGGATGAACTAATTTAGCATATTCAAAAAACTTTTGTGAGTGTGTTCAAGTGAGGGGGATTTGTAATTACGACCTAAAAAAAGGGCAATGCCAACATCTAGAGGGCTAACTAAGGATATCCATGTGAACATCCCACAAGGCACCGTCTTGTCTTGATAGAGTACAACGTAGATTATCAATATCATTCAACTCAACTACTTTTTTGGTCCTTGCCGATGCATTTTCAAACCTTCCTCGACGGCAGTGATGGGCTATCACCACCTACCTACCTACCCAACCCAACCACGTCTCTCATTATTACCGATAACAAAAAACTCACCATATTTTAAAAGTCAAATAATTATTTCACATCTAGCTTCTTGACTCGGAATATTTCACAATTCACATGCTCTAGAACCATTTGAAAAATATTTCCACAGTAAATTATTTTTGGTGAGTACAAGTTGTTGAATATTGAATATTGACGGTGAACAAAACTATCTTTCATCATCAATATCATCACCAACAAGTTAACTAGTAGATTTTGATGGACCTCGCTTGCCACATGTTTAGATCTCACTTTATTTTTTAAGATTATTCTATGATTTTGATTTTATTATGAGATTAGATTAGATTCTCTCTCCCTCAGCCACGACACTCTTTTTACAAAATTGAATCAACCAACATCCACCACCTTTATGTGTTCTTTTTTTATTATTCAATTCAATTAATAATTGTCACACATCTTTTTCATCGAAATTTTAGTCTAAAAAGATCTAAAACTTAAAAAATATTGATCATATAAATTCATTCAAAACATCTAAAAAGAAAGAAACAAAAAAAAAGGGAAAATCTTCATACCAAACCAAAACCCTTTGGTTTTTGAGGAGTGTAATAAATATATCAGAATAACTTGAGTTTTTCTTCTTCTTCTCTTTTCCGAACGAAGCTTTGTTGGCGGTGTTGATGGCGCCTCCGAAGCTTTTCGTCTTCGCTATTTCCGTTGCCCTAATTCTCTCCCTCGTTACTTCCGAAGCCGATGTTTCCATCGAAGATTCTGATTCCTCTGCTCTTAAGATCCAATTAGATCAACTCAATTCCAAGATCCAATTTCTCGGTATCAATCCAAAATCTCAATTATCATAATTTTTGTTTCATTTCGATTCATCGACTTTCAATTTTAGTAGTTAGTTAATTACACTGTGTAGTCGATTGAACCATTTTTTTTTTTTTTATCAACTTCTTTTTCCTAAATCGATGTTACTTTGCTGTTAGCGTTTTCAATTAGTTGAAATTACTGAGGAATTTTTTGTGGCTAGTAATTTACAAATTTAGGAACTTTTATATCTGTGAATCGTGATTTTTGTGGCTAATACATGTTATTGTACTTAATTTTGTTTTCAAGAGTCTCAAATCAGTGAGAAAACACAAGAATTGAAGAAAAAGGATCAAGTAATAGCAGAAAAAGAAAAACTTTTCCAAGATAAATTGAGCAGCATTCAGTCCTTGCAGAATGAGGTTGCTTCTCTTCAGGTGAGATCACTTTTCACTAGACCCTCTTTAGGGATTTTTCATTCATTAGGAATTGTACACCTGTATTATTTTTGTAGCATTTTGGTTCACTTAATTGATGAGATCATATGCTCACCACTTGTTATTTGCTTAAACCCTTCAAAATTATTATTTTTTTTCTCAGAAAAAAGGGTCATTGGATGCTGAGGAGCAGGTTGGAAAGGCTCATGCACGTGCCGGTGAACTACAGAAGCAGGTCATGTATGAATGAAATAATTGATATATCATGTAATGATTGTTATTCTTTGTGCATTGTCTGAAATTCTTAATGCAGGTTGACAAGCTTAAAAGCGAACTCGAAGCACAAAACAGTGAGAAAGTGAACTGGGAATCTCGGGTAGCCAAGTTAGAGAAAAAGATTCATGATTTGAACTCAAAACTAGAGGATGTAAGTTGTACACTTGGCTAGATTGTTTAATTCTGTTTTGAAGTAAATCTGAGTTTTATGACTAGTTTCTACTCTTGTGTGTGTGTGTTATTGCAAAAGAAGTTTTTGCACTCATTAATTTACTCTTTTGAAAAGTATTTATACTTAGTTTATATTTCACTTTTTATTTCTCGTCTTTTTGCAAAATGAGATGCTTATTAAGTAAACCTTGCCATGCTCAATGCTCGTAACTGGAAGGGCATCATCCTCTTTGCTTTATTAATGTGTCTTCTTTTCCTTTCCCCTCTTGTCTTTGTGGTTTCTGCTGAAAGTTGCTGGATTATAAACACATTTTGATTGTGATCAGCATGCTCAGAAGTTACCTCTGCTAACTTTTTTTATCTGTATAATTCAGTCCACCTTTACCACACTCCCACTGCTACCACTTCCTAAGGTTATTCACATTGCCTATTTTGGGTCATTGCTGTTGTTCTCAAGATCATCGTCACTAGCCAAATGTGCAGTTGTCATGATTCATGGCCGCTATGGGCCCAACCACTTAATGAAAAAAAAGAAGATATTTTTGTTTATATTTCAAAAATATTCATCTATAACCCTCTAATAATGTCAGTTTATTATCAAAACATAATATTTTTGAGGATGATTTGACTTGAGTAGTGTATTCTCCACAGGTTCAAAAGATAAATGAGGAACAAAAGAAACAAATCCGTAAAACTGAGCGTGCTCTTAAAGTTGCCGAGGTATGTGAGACTGTGAGTGCGTACATTTTCTTGCCAATGTTGTGTATGATGGTGGTGATTTTGATGAAAGTTTTTGTTTTTTTATTGATATTCTTATTTAGGAAGAAATGTTGAAGGCAAAACTAGAGGCAACTACCAAAGCAAAAGAACTGAGCGAGGTAATAATTTACTAGTTGATCCCCTAAACCATGTAATCTTTTTAAATCTTGTTAGCCACCAGAAAACCTTAAAAGTAATCCCTGATTATTAGCAACAGTGTGGCTTCAATCTAAAACTGAAAATAATTGTTTAGTTCATGCCATTTTCTTGTATATAGATGAATGAAGGAAAGCTTGCACAAATATAAATAGTTCTCCTAGTAAAAAAATTCCTTATATTATGTGATATTGGTAATTGGTTCTATTCCTGATTTCAAATTTTACTATAAAAATAAACTATCAGACAAGGTATATTGTGGATTTCAAATTTTATTAATTGATGCTTACTGGTGTTAATGATCAGACTCATGGTGCTTGGCTTCCTCCTTGGCTTGCTGTACACTATATTCGTAGTAAGGTGAGTTTATGTTGTATGCTCTGTGACGTTTGTTAGAACAGCCTTATTCTTATCATCTAATAATTTTATTTTCTTTTTTGTTAGTCCGTGGTTGAGAGTCATTGGAAGGAACATGGGAAGCCTCTGTTGGAAGTGATATCTCAAAAGGTACTATATGATATTTATTTTGGCTATCAGTCTTATGTTTTCTTCTGCTACTTCAATAAATTATAGATCCAGGTTTAATTTTCTTCTTCTTCAGCACACACAAGGCCTATTGATTTCTGTATTTTACGCTTTTCCTATGCATTCTAGGCCCTAGAGAAAAAGGCACAAGCTGGAAAGTGGGCTGAACCTCACGTGGAAACAATTAAAACCGTAAGTCTATCATTTATATCTTTCATACTTTTGATCTTTAGGTTACTGCAATTACTGTGCCCTGTGGTTAGATGGTGGATTTGCTTCATCTACAATTTGTTTGTTTTACCCTTAGTCCTGATAGCTTGTTAACCATTTAGGAGTTTCAACATTGGCAGAAAGCTCCTAGTTTGTTAAATACTTGGGCAAATTAAGTTATATTATTTCTCACTCTTCCCTGTTTTCAACTGAAGAAATGGGTTCCAGCTGTGAAAGAACAGTGGTCTGTGGTGAAAACAAAGGCCGAGCCTCATGTGCAAGCACTGACTTCGAAGACTGTTGAAGTTTACAAGTCCTCAAAGGACACACTTGCTCCCCACTTGAACAAGGCAAAAGAATGTGTAGATCCTTATTATCAGGTATAAGTTTCTTCATTGAACTGTATGGTTTGTTTGTTTATGTTTTTGTTCTTTGAACTGTATGGTAAGTATATTCTCAACTGGTTGACAGGAAGCTCGAAAGTTTAGCAAGCCATACATTGATCAGGTCGCTACTGCGGCTAAACCTCATGTGGAGAATGTACAAGTGGTTCTGAAGCCCTACACAAAGAAGGTTGTTCTTGCTTATGGGAATTTCTTGGAATCAGCCACTGCATATCATCGCCAGGTTCAGACTTTACTTTCCTCTAAGAAATATATATTTCTGCTAATCCTCTTGTATTATTCTTTTGAATGGCAAATGTTAGTAATTAGTTGTTAGATTAGTTTTTTTTCCTTCTCCTTCATCCGAGTTTCAACCCAGAACCTCCAACTCCTTATCCCTTAGCTCAAACCAGTTGAGCTACCCAACCCCTCCTGATCCTCTTGTATTTGTTGTTCTTGTTGTTGCTGCTGCTGTTGTTAGCAAGGCCGGCAATGTGTGATTTTATTTAATGCTATATATCTCCTGCTCCATACTGTATATGCACACCAGATAATTGAAAATAGAATCTTCAGTTGGCTGTCTCTGTCTTTTGAAAGTTACAACTGCTTTATTCCCACAATCTGAAATCTAGTCAAATCCAACTTGATATTATAACATCACCATACTAATGTTTCCTCATCGTAGGGAGCTGTGTGTCTTCTTTTCATGATATGCTTTTTGGAGATTGCATCATGATATAGACATGGCAGTTACCATTTCTGCTTATCATTTTGTGATGGGAATGTGAAACTACGATTTTGATTTTATTTCCCTCACTGCTTATTCTCTGAATTCTTATTAGTTCCAGATCTTGAACGGTTTGTTTTTTAATGGTACACTATATAATAGTTTTCTTAGCTCCTTTTTAAGTGTTGAATTGTCTTTTGTTATTCAAGGTCCAAGCTACTGTCCAAGAGACGCTGAAAAAGCACGAGCTAACTAGACCTCTTGCTACTAAAGAATTGGAATGGTTTGCGGTATGTATCGGAGTATTTTCTATATCCTAAATATTATTACTAAAATTTAAATATGGTTAGGTGGTTTGACATACCTATCAAATTTATATTATGCAGGCCTCTGCCCTTCTGGCCTTGCCTATTATCTTAATAGCTAGAGTTTTTTCTGCCGTTTTCTGGTTAGTCTTAGATGTTTGTTTTTTCTTTTTAAACCCATACTGATTTGTTTTTTTCTCTCTTTCCATATATGCACTTTCTCCTGATATTTCTAGTTGTATTTGTATTGAAAAAAAGAGCACATAGTTACAAACATTTTATCATCTGCAGCAGCAAAAAGGCGAGTAAACCTGCTCGAAACACCCACCACGCTCGTCGTAAAGCTAAACGAGGTCATCCAGACAAGTAGATAACATGAAGTTGGCTCCTGGTTTATTTTTTTCGGAGAGAAGTTTAGGTATGTTATTCTGTTATTGTAGCATACATGATCCGAAGCATGCTTTGATATTTTTTTACCATAAGCTATGTTATTGACATGCGTGTCTGGTATGGGTTGCTTTGTAAATAATACAATTAACTCATTTGTCACCTTGAATTTTTGATTTAGCAAGTTAAATAGTATTTACATCATCATCTATCATGTAGATCTAATTTTTTATTTGGGGAAAACTGTTTTGGGTGTTCAATTGAACACCTTTGGATGCCTTGTGTGATCTTAAATGTGCATATCCAACTTTTACGAAACATGTCTCAAAGTAAAACAGAGAGTAATGCTTAAACTTATGTTATGCATATGCTTGGCATGTATGTCTGGTATGGGTTGCTTTGTAAATAACACAATAAACTCATTTGTCACCTTGAATTTTTTTTCCAGCAATTTAAATAGTATCTACATCATTATGCATCATGCACACCCTTGGATGCCTTGTGTGATCTTAAATATGCATATTTGACCGGTGGCAAAACGGGTCTGATCTGCCGGACCGATCCGTTTAACCCGGCAGTTTAGATGGGCTGGACTGAGGTTTTGAGCCCACCCTCTATAGTTGGACTACCCCGTTCGACCCGTTGAAAAAGCAGGTTGTGGCGGGGTGGGGCGGGCTGGCTGGCCCGCGGGCTCATGAACAAAGTTTTATTTTACTAATGAATAATAAATGTCTCAATTTTTAAGTTATTTCCGGTAAAAATAATTTGACAATTCTTTAATTGACATTGTTTTTCTCTTTATGTGGGATTAAAATGAGATTAAAATGATAATGAGAAAATAAAATTGACTTTTTTATAGCGGTAGCATATTATTTTAATAACATTAGTCACAAACCCTAAGTTGGCCCGCCCCGCCTCACCCTATTTTTGGCGGGCTAATAGCGGGCCGGGCCTAAACGCGAGGGTTGGTCCGCATTGCCATCCCTAGGTGGCATTGTCTGAGTGAGCATCTTATTGGTAGAGGGAAGGGTAGGCTTAAGTGGAGGAAATTCAGTAATCGTTAACTGTCTCAGCAGTGGGACTTGGCGTGATCTTAAAATCTTATGAAAATCAGGAATCATTAACTGTCGCCACAGTGGGACTCAGGTTGCCTTGTGTGATCTTAAATGTGCATATCCGACTAGATGCTTTGAATTTTTTTTTCTTTTCAAAAACTTAGATTTCAGAGGACACGCCCTATACTTCTCCATTTGATTAGAAGAGTATATTTAGGTCCAAAACGTTTGAGAAAAATATCATGTTTTAATTTTTCTTTCCTTTTAACTATAAAATCACCATTTTATCTTCACTATCTTCTCTGTTTAAATAGGTTTGTGAAAATTCTTTGAAAAAGGAAACAAAATTAAAATACAATATTTTGTCAAACCGAGCAGTCTCTTAGTTGATTGCTGACTTTGAAATGTGAGAACTGAGAGTATTGGAGTTTGTACATCGAATTTTGGCTTCTGACATTGATTAGCATAAACAGAAATATGAAGTAATGAAACTATGAATTAACTTCGACAATGTAGAATTTCATTATTAAGTTTATAGTTTTTAGCTTTCTATGTTTATGTTTTTCACTAATCATAGTTCAATATAGCGCTGAAAAACACTTTCTGTATCTTGCAGATGGCTGGCACATGTGGGGTTACGTATTTATTTGAACGCGGGGCTTGAATATTGCACTTCTTTTTGGTTAGGTAAATTTAGGACGTTTCACTGTAGAGTTGGGCGCACAATATTGTTTGGGTGTTCATGTATTATGGCTGTTATATTTGTTATTAGACCTGGTACTCACTCTTTTATGTTGATTTTTTATTTAAATTTATAGACACTAGCAAAAGCGTTTCCACTTTTAAGTATGTTTATTAGAATTAGAGTGCCTATTCCGGTTGTTTGTACTATAATATCATACAAAGAAACTGATTCATGGTTTATTCTTTGTTGGAACTTCATGTTTTCCCATTTTCATTTGGTTTATTCTTCATGGTTTATTCCTTGTTGTTAATCAAGTCTGTTGAAATGTCCTCTGAAAATTGTGTAATTTTAGCGAACTAATTTGGTTTTGTGGTTCAGTGGACAAAAAGTACCATTTTCAATTTCATGACGTTAAGATGCACTGTGAATTTTAAGTGCACTTGTTCACTTCATCTAAGAGTTTTAAGTGTAACATTTTTTTTTTGCTAACATATATCATTTTTCTTCTGTGTCTAAGAAATTGAAATGTGGGTTTTGGGCAGTTTATCATTTTGTTGCATTAATTTAATGCATATTCTTTCTTTAGAAGTTTTGATTTTTTAATACATGCTGCAATGCTGTGCCGTATATCTATTCCAGTTCATGCACTGATTGGGTGTGGGCACAATCAGTGCATGAACTGCGCCCGTATATGAATTTTAACTTTTTGATTTTTCTTTAGAAGTTTTTGATTGGAGCAAAATTTTCGTTTGGATTTACTTGTCACCTGTATGTACGACAATTTTTTTCTGGAAGTTTATTTGCTAAAGACATCTGTATTTGCAATTGATCGTATTTTGAATATAACTACAAGAGTCTGCCGAGCAATTTTATCATATTTTGCAATTATAACAGATCCTAACCGTTTAATTAATTACTTTGTTCATCGGTTTATATAAATTTTACAAGGGTGAGGGATATGTTTGCGTTAGAAGCCGTCTTGTTTACTGACCTAAATATTGGTTTAGGCAATTAACCAAATGATGAGTTGTGCAATCACGGCTCTCAATTTACGTATACATATTTCTGTCAACAGAGATGGGATTAACAAGACGTCCCTTAAAAAAAGACAAGATGTCTTATTTGAATAACTATTTTTGGACAACCAAAGATATACAAGACTATGTGGGTATTGACACAAATCAAAGCTAGCAAAAAATGATTAAAAAGTCACATTGCTTTGTATGTCTTTAGTTGTCACATAAGTTGTAAAATTCTTATTCAAATATCATTTCTCAAACAAGACATTTGCTCAAACCTTACTAGAACTGTGTATTTGTACGTTTGTAGTCATTATTACCCTTTTTTAAAAAAAATGTCATTTTCGAATGATACTCTACTATCAAAGAATTGAATTTTGAATTTATTTTCTTCTTATACCCTATTTTTGGTATAATATTCTAATTAGTTAGTTTTCCTTAGTTTTTACCCTTATTATATCCTCATTATTACACCCTCCCTTCATTCTAATATTCTAATTATTAGCTCTCAATTTGTTCTCTTTTCTCTATTTTGCTCACAATAAGAATTTATTGGTGGATTAAATGACGCAAACAATTTTCTTCTCTAACATATTCTAATTATTAGCTCCCAATTTTTTTATTTGAAAGAATTATTAGCCCCAATTAAAACCAAAGTATGGAAAAATAAAAATTCAATGAAACGCAGATAATATAATTGGAAAATAATCAAGGTAAACAATAACATTCAAAAAGTTATTTGGTGCAAAGGGCACGACATCACTGAGCTACTGCTTTTTCCGTAACCCGGTCCGCACGAAACTTTGAAGCACATTTAAAACCAATTATAGATAACTACTATATTATTTATTCATATTCAAGTCTAACCAATTACTGGTCTCCTAACGATAATTAATTTAGTAGGAATTAGGCCAGTAAGTATCTAGACCCATGCAATTCTCCATTCCCATATACCTATTGCTGTTGCTCATGGTTTCTAGTACTCCAATATTATTAATAATATTCTGATCTGCATCAACATAATTATTGTCTGCACTCATATTCGTTGTTGCATGAGCAAAATGTGGGGAATGTTGCATTGGCCGCAAAGTGGTTTGTGTTGTTGTGGTAGCTCCTCCTCCTCCTCCGCGCGATCCAAGGTTCAAATTAAGCCCTGAAATGCTGAATCCTTCTCCTCCTGTTGCTGAAAATGCAGGGTAGTTCAACTGGGAATATTGCATCATTGGTGCAGTAGAATTACAGTTGATGTAATTATTATTATGCTGATTCCGTCCGTAAAGGAAATTACGAGGAGCAGAAGGAAAATCTTCATGCAGATGTTGAATCATTGGTGGTGGCATCGATATCAGATTTATGTTATTAGGACCTATTTCCTGCATGCTATAAGGATTCAATCCTGCTCTTGTATTGTTGGAACTGGAATTACAAGGGTACTTTTTTCCACTGCCACTCTTCTTGAAAATCCGACAAATCACCCATTCATCCTGCTGGACATGTTACAATTAGTTAGTTTGTTTGCTTATTTTCTTTCCACAATAAGGGCATGCAATTATTAAATGCACTAGTAAAGTGCAAGACTGTAGGCATCTTATTCAAATTTTGGTCGAGTGTATCACGATCTTACAAAATCGACTTAAAATGTAAATGATGATTTATCAACACATGTTCAGATTATATCTCATCTAATCTAACATGCTATAATTGAACGTCTAAAGTGTGACTCAAGTGGTTTGAGAGCACGTGATCCAATCAATTTCACATATACTAAGTCATATAAGGTTGCTTAAATTGGAATTGATTTTCAAGGAAAATTCTATGGTGAAGTCATGAAAATGACTTTTTTAGTAAAGTTAACACTATAACATCAAAAATGTAATGAGTAACACCCCACTGTTTGTACAATGACATCAAAAGTTCAGTCCTCATAGTATCATCAATTCATCAGATTAATAAGACTACACTTAATCTAATTTTATCCTACCTTGTTATAAGC
>Ga0228711_1004246_pt1 | contig 22112 bp, 16 predicted proteins | sample MedpolnodulmetaG_2_FD_177996 | JGI IMG/M metagenome (GOLD analysis project Ga0228711, IMG submission 177996) | Root nodule microbial communities from Medicago polymorpha collected in Santa Monica, California, United States - brown nodules | ecosystem: Host-associated > Plants > Roots > Nodule...
CACACACACACAAAAACGTCCTTTGGAGAGAAACCACCTTTCTCCACACCTTTGTAGGTATCTTCATAAAACTTAGGAAGAACATCGAAATTGCACTTAACACCGAATTGAGAAGAGTAACCCGACCACCCGAACTTACAAATACATTGTCCCATGAGTCCAGTCTCCTAGATAAAGTATCAATGAGGGGTAGCCAGGTACGCTCATGTCTCAGATTCGCCCCCACAAAAAGACCAAGATATTTAAAAGGCAACAGTCCCACAGTACAATGGAGAAACCGCACCGCCACACCCAAAAACTCACTACTAACATTGACCCCAAAAACATTGCTCTTGGAAAGGTTTATCTTTAACCCCAACGAAAGCTCAAAGCACCTCATGATAGTTTTCAGGGACCACAAATTTTCCACAGTTGGTTCCCCCAAGAAAAGAGTTTCATCAGCATACTGGAGAGGAGAAACCGAGAGGCCAAAGTTCCCTATCTTAAAGCCAGAATATAGATTTCTATCCTCGACACTCCTACTAGCGCTACTCAGACCCTCGACAACCAAGAGAAACAAGAAAGGAGCTAACGGGTCCCCCTGCTTCAACCCTCTATGAATATTGACCTCCTCTGTTGGACTACCATTAACCAGGACAAAGAGATTACCATAAAAACACACAAGCTTTAATCCAGCTACGCCATCTAGCCCCAAAACCTAGTCTCCTCATCATATAATGCAGAAAACTCCAGTTGACCGAGTCATGGGCCTTATTAAAATCAACTTTGAAAATCATGCACTCTCTCCTAGATTTTCTAGTTAAATCAATGATCTCATTAACTGCCACCACCCCATCCACCAGCTGCCTCCCTTTAATGAAGGTTGATTGGTTCGCTGAGATTATCTGATCCATCACTTTGGCCAATCTCCCTACCAACACCTTAGCAATCAATTTATAGAGGGATCCCAAGAGAGATATAGGTCTAAAGTCCCCCCCATAGATTGAGGGGAGTCCACTTTGGGGATGAGAGTGAGAAAATAAGAGGAGAAACACTTAGGGAGCTTAGCTGAAGCAAAAAAAATGATCAAACATGACCCCAACTTCCCCTTTCAACATACCCCAACATCTTTTGAAAAAGGAGAAATTGAAACCACCGAGTCACAGGCCTTCTCAAAATCAACTTTGAAAATTAGGCACTCTCTCCTTGATTTTCTAGCTAAATCAATGATCTCATTAACTGCCACCACCCCATCCACCAGATGCCTCCCTTTAATGAAGGCTGATTGGTTCGCCTAGATTAACTGATCCATCACTTTGGCCAATCTCCCTACCAACACCTTAGAAATCAATTTATAGAGGGATCCCAAGAGAGATATAGGTCTGAAGTCCCCCCATAGATTGAGGGGAGTCCACTTTGGGGATGAATGATATTGTTGAAGCAGAAATGTGTTGTTCTTGATGTGATTTTTTTTTAAGTTTTTCTGGAATTCTTTATGTGTTATGTTATGAATGTTGATGAAATTAATATGAAGAGGAAGAAGAGTGGAAGGATGATCAAGAAAAAGGTATTATGGTCAATTCGCATTTGTTTGGTCAAGTGAGGAATATTTTCGTCATCACAATCATCTTTTTTCGAGTCATCAGGTAATTGTCCTATTCAGCCTTGTCACGTAAGCAAAAACGTGACATGTCAGCAATTAATTGGGTTCAAGGACCAAAAGTCAAGTGATTAATATTTGCATGGCAAAATTGAGAGGATTAGCAAATTCAGGGACGAAAACTCAAGTGACACCTATTTACATGGACTAAGCATATAAATAAGCCAAAAAACTTTGTATTGTTAATTTGGTCTAACATGAGTTAGTTAATCTAAGACTGTCCTCGGTTCTGCGTCGAGTTAGTTAGTGAAAGTTATTTATTATAGTTTCTCTTTTTTCATAGCTAGTATCTATTGATACGTGTTTGCAACATACATAATCAAACCGAGCATGTCATAATTATGTTTGATTTTAATTTCTCACATACCTTCTCTACTTAAAGTATTCTTATTTGAGACGCTTTGACCATTAAATATGACACTTCTTTTAATCGAGATTCAAACATTGGTTCATCACGTTGTAGAAGTCGAACCTCTTTTTGCTAAACTTAACCTCTATTGGTATGGTTAACCTAATTAAACTTGTTCAATAATTTTTTTCTTTCAAAAAAATATTAGAACTTATGTCGGTCCAAAATACAACTAGGAATTGTGAAGGAAAAAAAAATAGACAATCATAGTTTATTACAGACTTGCTACGCTAGCATCATCCATTATGGCAGTAGGTCTTTGTTTTAGAGATGATGCTGGTCAATTCTTACATGCTCCAATAGTTTGGTCTCCTTGCAAAGTTATAGTACTTGAGGCAGAAGCTATATTGGTATCTCAGTCACTAAAATTTGCATACACTATGAGTATGACCTTTTCAAATGTCAGTGGACAGTGGTGGAGGCTATCAATTTTTTAAGACAAATAATACTTTAAAGCTCTCTAACATTTACAAATCTATTTATTACTATTAAAGAACCAGTGGAACTGGGGAAATAATTACTCGATGTCCATTTTACATACATATTCTGATTTTAAAGTTGTATTATTTAGGAGCAAGTCAATAAGTTAGATTTCTCGTCATCTAACTAAAGCATCCTTGTCTTATATTAGTTCCCACGATATCTTTAATGTACCTGTGTACCTCTGGTCCTTAATAATAAGTTGATCACATGTGAAATGAATTAACCTTTGCTTCCATTCATAAAAAAAGGCATAGTTTAAAAACGTCCTAATGTATACCGTCAAAAGGTAAAACTAATTTACAAGGATACAACTACGATGGACAAAATTATCGTTTAACACTTTTTTTTTAAATATTGCATTTTTTTTTTAATAATGAAGTATTCAGTTAAGTTGCAAAATAATGGTGGAAGTCACGTGCAACACGTAGACTTTATTAAAAAACTATTTATTCTTTTTTTAGCTTTTCTTTCTCCTTTTTACACATATCCTTTTTACACATATCGAACATTAAATATGAATATCTTCTTTATCGAAATTTAAATCACTTATGATTTTTACTCTCGATCAAATTGTTAACCACTACTTCCGTCTCTAATTATAAATATTTTTAGTACAAAAAATATATGTTATCTTTCAAATTAATATTATTGATTAGTTTTAAAATAGGAAAAGTAAATTACATACATTTATACATAAAAGATGATTTAATTATAATTACACAAAAAATATACACATTAATTGTATTACAATTTTTAATACTGCATCCAGTCTTAAACATAAGAGACAATTGAGTTAACAAAAGCTAATGTCTTCAGATCAAATACATCAATTTTTGTTGACTCGACTTATATTTTTTTGTGATGAAACTCAAATAAAAGCACGACAAGCTAGAAACTACTATTTTTTGCTTCAGGTTTTTCAACACATTTTTTCAAAAAAATTCTTTGAAAATTGTTTTTCCCATAAAAAGTGCTTTTTTGTTTGAACTCAGCAAACGTTCTTATAACACATGTTAGCAAAACCATGAATATATAAAATTAATTCTGATCTACTAAATTTGTACACTGATAGCTAATCACATGCCACTCTTTCTATGGCTTTTGAGTTAGATTTGATTAAAATTAAATAAACATCATTATCCAACGATTATAGTTTATTGATAGTGAAAAATTTACAATGTTAGACCGTTAGTGCAAATGAATAATTTCACTTTTCCATATAAAAAATGAATAGTTTCACTTTTAAGTTGAATAAATGGTAAATATGAGGTTTAAAGTTCGATCGTGTATATATAATATAATATTTCTACCAATTGAGATACGTTCACAGAGACATATGAATTACATCTTAATGACTTTTTATTAAGGTCATTTTCTAATAACATATTTTCGAGCTTATGCAAAACGATAAGCTATTTTGTATTATTCATAATTTGTCAATGTAGTTTATCGAAAAACAGCGTATAAAGATACAATTTTTGTTATTGAACAAATATGAGTTAACAAAAACTCATTTATTTGTATAAATTATTTTTCATGAGCTCAAAAGTAAGTCTATAAAGTAACGATATTTATATAACTATATTGTGATAACTTTTATGATAACATTCTTCTTCTTCTTCTCCCTTTTTACTTATCAAAAACACTAGAGAAGAAGAAGAAAAGAGTAAAAACACAATAAAAAAGTGCAAAAAAAAAGCCCTAAAAAAACGCTAAAGAAATTTGTTCAAAAGTTTCTCAAAATGATCGTGCAATATCATTTCTCTGGTGTATACTACGAATAATGAAGGGAAAACAGTTATAAAAATTAATAATAAATATGTGAACTAATTGCAACTTTGGTCTCTGCATTTTCGACTAGATTATTGATGGATGAAACTACACTGTTAATTTTTTTTTTTTGTCGTCTTAGATAAACCTCATACTTTCCATATATTATGCATTATATCTACGAATTGAACTAAACTCACGTTTTTTTTTGTGGTGTGTGAGATAAACCTTGCATATAGTATACTCACAGGAATAACTACACGGTCAAATTTTTGGTAGTGACCGAAGTTCAAATCTCAAATCATATATTATTTATTGTCCAAACCAACTGAGAGCAAGGAGTTAAATACTTATTAAAGTGAAGTGAGTGAGCTGAAAAGAATTACCGGAAAAGAAAGAAGAAAAAGGCAAAGAAGTGAGTAAAGAAAGAATGAAAATCTGTGATCCTCGTGCATACCAACAACATCATCCCCTCCACTTCAACCACTCCTCCTCCGACGTCGTTTCATCCTCATCCTCCTCTTGAATGAATGGGCAACTGCGGTACTAGAGAAGAATCCGCCGTCGTTTCCAATGCTCAAGGTCTCAGATCTATCTACTCCTTCATCAAATTCAAATTCAAACTCAAATTCAATTCAAATTCACTCGAATTTGTTCGCTGTAACTAACTCTAACTAACTCACATTGTTTTCTGTTACACAGTTCAGCATCCACCTGCCGGAGCTAGAAACCAAACCTCCCTTTCCGGCACCGGTGAGAGGAAAAACAGCAGTCTACGTCATCATCTAACCGATTCTGCATCAGATCTAAGCGAGACTTGTTCAACGCCGCGGTGGAACAACGCGAACAATAACAACACGCTTTTATACACTCATGTTATAGCTTTCACGCTCTATGAGCTTGAAACTATAACGAAAAGCTTTCGTGCTGATTATATTCTTGGTGAAGGAGGGTTTGGTACTGTTTATAAAGGCTACATTGATGAGAATGTTAGAGTTGGACTTAAATCGCTTCCGGTTGCGGTTAAGGTTTTGAATAAAGAAGGACTTCAAGGACATAGAGAGTGGCTTGTAAGTTTTTGTGAATGTTTTTGTGATTTTGGAATTTATTTTTGTTGTGAATTTTGTTGATTTTTGTTTTGTTTGGTGTAGACGGAGGTGAATTTTCTTGGGCAGTTAAGGCATCCGAATCTTGTGAAGTTGATTGGTTATTGCTGTGAAGATGATCATAGGCTGCTTGTTTATGAGTTTATGTTTCGAGGGAGTTTGGAGAATCATCTATTCCGAAGTATGCTTGGTTTTCTTTTGTTTTGTTTAATGATTTTTGAGAATTTGTTAGGAATTGAATTGAATGGATTTGGATCTGAGTGATGAGGAGTTTGTAGCAGTGTTGTCGAATAGCTGTATAATGTAGCGGAACTTTAAGAAACAACTATTGTCAAATTAGTGCTATATTAGCACTGCGCTCTAGCGGAATTTGAACAAACAACTATTTTTTGCAATTTGCAATTGACAACACTGATTCTTAGATGTTTGACTTCCGGGGAGAGTAATGTATTAATTAATGACCAATTGAATTGAAATGCATTGTAAATGTTGTTTTCATGAGTGTTTTAGTTGTTCATGGTAAATTTGAAGGGATTGTTTCATGAGACAAAATAAGTAAGAATTTCTCTGTAAGTGGACTTTAGGTTGCATTTGTTGTATGTGGGTTAAACATGCTATTACTTGATTATGCACAACGTTTCTAATTCAAGTGTTGAAATTTGTGGTATTATTGATATTGTACTAGTTATGAAACTAAAAAGTTTTTCTAGTATCTTGCTGTGTTTTTTCAAATTTCAACTCATTGATATGAACTTTCCTGAGGTTTCCAGAGGCAACTGTTCCTTTAACATGGGCTACAAGAATGATGATTGCACTTGGTGCTGCAAAAGGACTTGCTTTTCTCCATAATGCTGAAAGGCCAGTAATCTATCGTGACTTCAAGACGTCTAATATATTGTTGGACTCTGTAAGTTTCTGGTATATTGAAGTTTAAGGCTGTGAAATGAAGTATTTTTTTTATATTTCCTTTACTTACTTTGTGTTGCTTTTGGCTCTACAGGACTATACAGCCAAGCTTTCTGATTTTGGGTTGGCTAAAGCAGGGCCTCAAGGCGATGAAACCCATGTATCCACCCGAGTCATGGGTACATACGGTTATGCTGCCCCAGAATATGTAATGACTGGTACGATCTCAGTGTTCCAAACATGCTCAATTTGTAAATAAATGAAAAAAATTGTCTGAAAGCATGGATACCATGAAGTTGGTCTTATTCATTGTGTGCTGTGATTTGAGATGGAGGCTAATGCATATTAATAATTATGAAGTAATTCCTATATTACGTCACTGACTGACAGTACATAGACCATAATAGGATTGATTAAATTTCTAGTATCAAATGTTTCTATCTCTTTACAGGTCAATCTCATTTTTTGTTTCCAGTCCTTTAATCTTGCAATTTGTTTTGTTAACACGACTAAAAGAATTCTTAAAATAAAATATAATTTCCTCAAATTAAATTTTCAAATCAATTTCCTGTTCCGTGGTCTTTCCTAGTGTATGTTTTGTGATGAAGAATTTTTACATTGTACTGTCACATAGTTTACAGTTCAAGCTGGATATGTTTTGTTTACGTGTACCCACTAAGCATGTCAAATAAAATACTTATTATGGCTTTCATGGTGAATGTGCTCTCTTGCGCATAGTGTGCATATGTTTTAGTACGAATGGATGCACATCTAAATCTGGCATATGTGAAATTGGTCAGGTCACCTAACAGCTAGGAGTGATGTATATAGCTTCGGGGTTGTTCTTTTGGAGCTTTTAACAGGAAGGAAGTCCGTTGACAAGACCAGACCGGGTAAGGAACAAAGCTTGGTAGATTGGGCACGTCCAAAGCTCAATGATAAGCGAAAGCTCCTACAAATAATCGATCCAAGATTGGAAAATCAATATTCAGTGAGGGCAGCACAGAAAGCATGTAGTCTGGCTTACTACTGTCTGAGTCAAAATCCCAAAGCAAGGCCGTTAATGAGTGATGTAGTCGAGACATTAGAACCCTTACAAAGTTCTAGTGTTGGTGCAGACGAAGTCTCATTATCAGGATCAAATAGTGGGAGTAGCGGTCCTTTTGCTATGAATAAAATCTCTGACTACCGAATGCGTCACAAGTTTTCAAACAACGTTGGTCCAGGTGCAACTTGCCGGTCTCCAAATCCAAATTGTTCACCGGGTGGTGCTCCTGCAACATTACGGGTCAGATGATTTCATGCTATGAATCTCCATCTGGTGTGCTACTTGTCAAAAAAATAGTATTTGCTGTTAAAAACGTGGGTTTCACCCTTGTAGTTGTTGCTTTGTAAATGATATATTATGGTGACAAGAAGCCCTAGTTGATGATTTTTGTGTCAATGTTTGGTATTCTGTTAATTTTGGTGGGAATTATTGTTTGCTGAAATTTCTGTGTAGTTGTAATCATGGTGGCATCAGAACTAATATGGTTCCACACAAAAGGTGCATAAGCCTGCAAGTCTATTGGTTTTTTTGATTGTTCGGTAACTGGGTGTGCAAGAGTCTTGTACTCTTGTCATGTTCTAACAATCTTACACCCATTTAGATTGACTGAATTATGCTCTGCTTTTTTCAAGCGTCTATCTGTTTTTTAAATATTGAAGGATCCTTTTTGAGTTTTGTACAGGTTTTTTTTTCCACTTATAGCCAAAGCAGTTGATTTGTGGCAAAAGAATAATGTTGTTTCTTTTTTAAGAATTGTTTCTTTTAAATTATGTGAAGGTGATAATTATTAACTGACATGTCTTCAAGACCACCAGAATGGAGATCTCTCATAATTAGTTATTAGACACTGTTTGACAGTACAAATAAATAACGATTTGTAACAGTTTTAATGTCTTTTTTCCCTTGGACAAGGTAACAGTTTTAATGCTCGTGAGTAATAGTTACAAATTTTATATAACCTCAAAGGTCGCAATTTAACAACTTCAATAAACATTGGCTGATTCTTTTGTTAACAACTTCAATAAATGGTCTACATTCAACACTGAATCACTTTGACAAATGATTTCTGCTAGACAAACACTTTAAAATCGGGTCAAGATCTTCTCAATTTTTCAAAGTAATGAAGATCTCATTTTTTTAGATATAGACACAAGTAGAATATTGATGGGACCTACTTTTTTTTAAATATTATAAAAAGTGAGTCTCACTTGTATCTCATAAATTGAGCTTTCTTTGAGAAATGAAAACGATCTCAACTTTTAATCACTCGAAATATCAACAATCAATGTCTGAAGCTCATTGCTATCAATGTTTTCTTGACTAAAACAGTGACCTAATAGATGTTGAATTGTTGATTTAATAAAGAAAAATGAACGCTTTATTAGCTACCATTCAAATCACCGTCTCACTCAGTAGGACAAAGATAAACTTCTACTTCTAATAAATACTTTGAGTTGTCATTAGAGTAATCACACAATTTTCAAATGTACAATGTGCATCCTTGTAAAATTTGTTATCAAACAATAACACTTAATCAGACCGATGAATGTATCCTTTCGAAAAAGCAATAATACTCTGTAGCATGATATGATATACTAAAAAAATAGTAAAAATAACAATAATACTAATATGGATAGTGACAATCTTGTTTGACTTGAAGCATAAGCTGATCATTTTTGTTCACTAGTATGATCAATCACTCAAACTAATTGATAATAGCTAACCACAATTTTTATCTGATAAAAACTTACATATTCATAAGGTTAAAATCAGTTTAATAAATTATAAATCAGAGGCGCGAACCACGAGGCCTAACTCGTGCTCATGGCTGAACAAAACTGTCATCTTCTCCACAAACAAAATATAAAAACAACTAAAAAGACATAGATAAGATAGATAAATAAGGAGTGTGTGAAATCCTGGTGGTGACCCCCCAATGTTTATGTCTCCAAATGACAGACATGAATCAGTCTCCAGACACGTGAGTCTTGCTCTCATAGTATTTTTTCTCACTTTCACCCTTCTTCTCATTGCGTTTCTGCATGCAAACAAAGAGTAAAAAGTAAGAAACAAAGTGTGAGACAATAACAAAGAGACAAATTTGCAGACACACACGAGTTCATGATGAAAATGAGAAATTCTAGACATGTATTTCCAAGCTTCATGCACATGGTGCAAAGGAGGTGCAACCTAATGGGGAGTAATGAGCCTAAGATCTTGCAAAAAGGTCTTTTTGGTTGGAGAAAACAATTTCAATATTCATTTTCTAATTTTTAAATATAATTCTTTAAAGAGAAAATGGGCCATGCACAATCAGTGAAATTTTTTTTTACAACGACAACCAATCACAGCTCGCCAACACAACAACTGCTTTTATTTAAAAAATGTCAAACGTGACGTCGCAAATTGAAGAGTTGTGATTGGATGTTAAGAGTGCATATATATTAATCTCACTTTTAAAACAAAAAGTAAAATAAAAACAAAATAGTAGGCTTTGTAATTAGGAATTAAAACAGAAAAGATTTTATAAGACCATATACCAAATCTCTCAAGGAAAAAAGTACAATGGTTGAAAAGGAAAACATAATGTGTGCCAAGGAAAGTGAGGGCATAACATTCCCAATAAAGAAGAAAACCACACTCCACTAGGGAAAACTCTTGGTCTTGGTAGTTGTGAAAGTGATATACTATCACACCACCTTCCATTTAATATGAAGACTTCATAGGTGAAAGTGATATACTAACTACAACACTTACTAGCATTTCACACAAATAAAAATCTATGTGAAAGAAGCATTTTACATGAAACCAGCAACACACGGGAACAAGCATTTTACAATTTTACATGAAAAATTGTCTTGAAAATATAAACTGTTACTTTTGACCAACTAATTATTACACCACTTTTTAATAAAATCTTACTTATTTTGGCTGCTTAACCAATGCCCCAGGGGCACTGGTTAACATTCTCCTAAAAAATAATTGATCCAGCTCCTCTGAAGTATCAACCATTGATGAAGAAATCAATAATTTAAATTATATCTACATGCATAACTAATTATGAATGTGATGAAATATTAACCATTGATTTTCTGACTTTTCTAACTACTCACTTCGGATGAGCCAAATCCAAAAATAATATATATTAGCATAGAAAGAAACCTTCTTGTTTAGTTTCCAGCCTATACATTCTTACCACAATCACACAGCATATAATATCATAGTAATATTTATACAGAAAGTGGAAAAAAGACTATTAATAGATTCCAACTCCAATCACAACAACCTCTTAATCGACTGCTCCACCATCATCTCCAAGCAAATTAGCCAACTGCCTCATTATCAAGTTGAAGCAAGTTGGCTAACCGTAGTTAACTAAACTGTATTAGCACAATTTAGCGGAGCAGACATCATCTCAAAATGAAGAAGAGTCAAACCTTATCCCACTAGATGGATTTAGCACATATATATTGATGTTATTGAGCTCTAACCTAATTTTTCACTAAAACCATTTAAATTAAAATCTTCTTTATGATTTCTGCTACATAGATCACTGCTTCAGTCTTCCATCACTCCTTTCAATCCTACTCGATCACTTATCTCACTACCGCCTCAATAAGCACCACTCCAGCATCTTGATGACAAATCTCACACAAGGTACTTATGAAAAATTTAAATTAAAAAAAAAGAAACAGTCTTAACAAAAAAACGGTATATAGAGTTTTGAGTGGAAATCTGTCTTGGCTTGGTTCACAAGAATCTTATTTTAATTAGAATTAGAATAACATTAGAATAACTAGTTAATTCACAAGATCAATGATATTTTGAACACAGAATCTCGACACTGTATAGCCAGTGCTGTATGAAATACATGTCTATTTAGTGTTTTGGGTCCCGGGGACAGAGAAAACATGATTAAAAAAGCCAAAACTGTATCGACCATGATGTCTGTGTTTGAAAAACATTTCTAAATTCAAAATGATTATGATAAAAATTATGTTAACATTCTAAAAGTGACAGAGATAGGGATAAGCTTGAGAATCCAACGGTATGAACTAACCAAACAAAAATGAAAAGGTCTGAATGTACCTGGTATGCCTCGTGATTTGATACAATCCTCCTAATTATTGTAGTAGTTGTTATATCTAAAGGACTATCTAAAATTTGGAAGATGCCCAGGCTAATGGGAACGGCATATGGATTTGATTGTTCCTGTATGAAAATTAATGTCAATAACAACTAATAAGGAAGAAAATCTCTAAATGTAGAACAAAATTAACATCCTCTAGCATGAAAAGAACTAATCATAAATACATCAAATTTACCTTCTGAAAATCAGTATTCTCTGCAGTTGTTCCATGAACAACTAATGAGATGTTAAATGTCGTGATCTGCATTCAAATAATTTAAACTATGAGTCACATCAGAACAATCCACGACTCAATAATTCAATAATAGCAGAATTCAAAGCAGTTTGTTTGAGAGGAACATGTTCCGATTGAATCAACCAGCAAATTGTCACAAAATCTTATTGGCACTTAAGAAAAACCAGGTTTCGCTACATTTCTTAACAACAGCAACAATCTATCCAACTATTTGGGGTCAGGTACATTGCTGCATTGATCACTTAAAAAATAATCTAATTTAAGCATTCTAAAACCGGAACAACTTAAAAGAGTGGTTTCATGTGATAATTCTTATGTAGTTTTAAGATTTAGAATTTCAAAATAACCTTTGCTTTAATTAGTAATATTTCCATTACATATCATAACAAATAATATTAATAAAAGCTCAAAAATGTTTACAACAATTGAAAAGAATCATCATATACAAATAACATAAAAAATAAACAAGAAAAAATTAGACTGACCATATCCTTGGACACTTCCCATGGTGCACCAATTATAACCTCATCCACATAGCGACATGCTAACACACTTAGACTTCTTTCATGAAGACTCATGATGGGACGATGCAATCCCCTAGTTGCACTGCAAAGCCAACAAAAAAAAAATAGAACATTGTCACCTTGTGCACTATATAAACATTAACAATTATAGATAGATGCTCATATTATGGTAAATAAAGTTTGTGTTGATTCTAAGTTTCTTGTCTATCACTCTGGAGTTGTGTATTTCAACAGAAGCTTGCTAACTAATCAGATGCTATCTTAAGCACGTTCAACAACTGTGAATTGCTATTCTTATAGGATTAAAGTGATATATCTCATGCTTCCATAATTACGATACAAGTTATCTTTTTCTGTGTTTCTTATTTTACATTAGAGTTTGTGTTGATTCTAAGAAGTTTGATATGGTAAAAAATGGTCAATTATGTTACTTTAATATTGATGCATGCAGTGTGTGTGTGTGTGTGTGTGTTCACATAGCCAGTACAACACTGTCCAACAATAATTCCATTGCAGATTTTTTACTTGCTTCCATTCACTTTTGATAACAACGATACCAAGTACAATATATTATATTTCAAAATAATAGTTAGGAAAAGGCATAGATGTAAACGTTTGCAACCTGACTGTCTGGTCCGTGTGTATTCCAACAAGAAGAAAATCTCCACGATCCCTGGCAAGCCTCAAGATCTATATAAAATGAAGAACAGTTAATAAAAGGTACAACATCCAGATACACATCCATTTAAACAAATCTGATGGTAGCAGAAGCATAGAGGCAAAAATAAATATGACAATCTAGTATAATAAGGAAAAATAAAAGGCTTTCGAAGAGTTTCTTTTAAAAGAAAAGGTTTTTTTTTTTCTTCATAGAATAATTTGGAACTAAAGGGCTCTAAGTCAAAGACCTATAGGTTATCACCAACAATAAATAATTGGGTCTTATTTGGATATGGTCAGGCAGGCACTCTTAATATAAGACTCTAGAGGTGTTGCTATCTGGTTCATTTCCATTCCTCTCCAATAGTGGCTATAGTGTTATAAATGGCAAAATCTGAACAAATCGTTATTGTTCTGCGAGTGATACACTATTTTATACAAAGTGTTGGTAGCGTTATAGCATTGTAATATAACGGAATTTGAACAAACTAATATTTTCCACAATTCGTGATTGACAATACTGCCTTCAACCATGAACTCCTTCCTATTTGTGTCCTTCCAATTTACCACATGACACCATTCTTCCATTCCTTCCTGAAATAACCACTTTAAGCAACTTTGGTAGAGAATGCCCGTGTTTGAATTAAAATGATCAGAATTACAATTTCAGGGATGCTCGAGTAACCCTGAAGGCATTACCAAGAACCCCATCTATCAAAGGACAGCCCATTAATTGAGGCTCCCAGCAATGTACGGTCTAGAGAGGATAAGATGTTCAGATTAGGCAACTAAAACATGCGATGTTGTAGCAACCTACAGTTCCACCTTGGCTTACCCTCCTTACAAACTCATCTGATAACCAAAACATTTTATTTTCTATTGCCAGAGTTAACAATCTGGCAAATGGCAACAGACTATTGAATAAGAACGTGATTGGTTAGCTTATATTCTGCTCTCACTACAGACCTAGCATTTAAGAAACGAGGTGCATGTTTTGATTAGCTTACTTTGCATCAAAACAGCTTACTGTCATCATGTTAATTAGGGAACTTCGAACCAAAATATAATACTTTTAAGTTTTAGGTAATGATTGAATAGAACCAAAATACTATAGGAGATGCCATGAATTATTAAGCAATTATATTATAAAGTATGCAAGCAATACCTCTACATGTCCAGCATGAAAGAGATCAAAAGCCCCATCTATATATACAATTCGCGCATCAGGTCCTGGACTCTGGAACAGCAAGCATGAGTAGATTATCACGTGACATAAAAAAATTACTGAAATACACATAATTCTAATTTGGAGAAAAATGTTACACCATCTCTAAGTAGCAAGAAATCAATATATTTTTGTATGCAATGGAGAGAGAAAAATCAACCATGAAAGTTCAATCACAGGTGTAAAAAAAAGGAGACAGGCTAGATAAGTCATTCATGTCTCACAGCAAGCAAGTCTTGCTACTCTAGTTCTTTTTACATTTTTTCATGACTGTTCCTGCTTTAACAATTACCATAGGTGATCACAACAAGTTCAGATCAACCCACAGACCCAGACAAAAGATATACCTAAGAAATGAATTTCCAGAGGGTTAAGTATGTTGCATTGATTACTTTTGTAAATCGCACATAATCTGATGCATACACCATAGGTAACTAAAAGAAAATGCAATAGTTACATAATTCACTTTCCCAAACGCTATAGCATATATGTTTGAGTAAAGTGAACCCCTTTCGAAATGTCTTGTGCCTTGGAGCCAGTAGAAGCAAGTTGCTTAATCCTATTACAAATCAGCAGCTCAGCCAATGAAACAGACATGCCTAAGAAATGAATTTTCAGAGGGTTGAGTAAGTTGCATTCATCACGAGGTTTATAACTGTATGCATCCATGCTGCTGTTTTCCAAATTTTTATAACCTGATTCCATACTGTATAGTTAACTACTTTATTGTCATCCTTTCAAAACAAACTCTACCTGTATACCTTGGCACTTGGTTAAACCTTGAATCGTTCCCTTTACTACCCATCAACAATATCCAATCAACACCTATTATCATTTGCTACAAACTTAATTCCCCACATCAATGGCTAAATAGGGGGGGCGGGGTGGGTGGGTTGAGTAGCTCAATTGGTTTGAGCTAAGGGTTAAAGGGAGATAATACTAACATTTGCAAAATATTTAAAAAAAAAAAAAATAGCTAAATTTTTCTATTTCCTAAGGCCAAGGCTTCTCGGTCAGCTTAGTTTCTAGCAACATGATCTTGCTCTAAGACCCAAGTCCCTACAAATCACAAGTTCATAAAACAAGCCGGACGAAATCTTCTCAAGTGATACAATTGACAAGGACATAAAACATAATGAACTTGTCAATGGTAAATGCCCAAATAATCATTCCAATTGACCAATATCATGATGTGAAACATACACAATTCAAGCATCACAAAGATTAAAGGATGCAAAGCAAACATAATTTAGGTAAAGAAGTCAATAACAAGCTTATATGCAGTCATAAATCAGAATGAAGATTTTATATAAACATACCCTCCCATTTGAGAACTGAACAATTCTACGAGATGTAGGCAGAAAATGAGATACACGGGTTCCACTAGCAACAACACCACCATCTTCAAACTTCTGCTGACCCCGGCCATTGCTGAACTGTCTTTGTAAAGAAGAATGATTATGAGTGTCGGCAATATTCCTTTCTCTTACACATAGAAGCATTCGACCTGCACATGAAATTTTTGTATAACATTAATTATACATTTTTTATTGTATTCTGAAGCAACCCTATCATAGCAAAGTACCTCTATGCAATAATTTATGAAAACACCATACAGCAACGACAAACAACAAGCCAAATAGCACAAATACCAAATAAAGAAATGTTACTTCATTTGAAAGTAAGCATAGCATGATAAGTGACAACACTACTAACCAACAATATCAGTGCTGGAAACTCCTTCCGTGCGCTTAATCTGTTTATAACGGCCAGCCTTTTTGGCATGAGCATAAGCATCAGTTCCATCAGGTAGAACACAAGGATCATCCCCATGAATAATGTAATCTATATTATACTCATCAAAAAGCTTCTTCATGAATTCCTCAGTTATAGCATATGGAGCTTCAGGAATAACCTCATCAACCCATTTCACAGCATTCACCATAATCAACCTATCACACACATCATCATAACCAACATCTCAAATAAATACCAAACAAACAAATCAAAATAACCACATCAAAATCACAAAATAAAACACAAATACCAAATCAGAAATGAGTTTAACTTTGATACACTATCGGGGTAAAATGTTTTATATTGTCAACAAATCACAATCAATCATATGTTATGCTTACAATATACAACAACAACAACCAAACCTTCTCCCACTAAGTGAGGTCGGCTACATGAATCAAATTGTGCCATAATGTTCTATCATAAACCATATTTCGGTCCAACTCATTAATCTCTAAATCTTTCTTAATAGTTTTTCTAGGTCTTCCGCTGTCTCGAGTGATCTGACTATCCTCCATCTGATCTATTCTCTACAAATCTTTCTACACGTTCAAACCACCTAAGCCTATTTTCCACCATCTATTCTACTATAGGCGTTACCCCCAACTCTCTCTCTCTAATATTGTCATTTCTAATCCTATCACATCCAGTCTTACCACACATACAACACAACATCCTCATCTCCGCTACACTTATTTTATTCTAGTGTTGGTTCCTCATCCTCCAACACTCTGTTCCATACAACATCGTTGATCTTATAGTTGTAGGATAAACTTTTCACTTCAACTTCACCGGTACTTTCGTATCATATAAAACAGATGAGGTTTTTCTTTGATGATTTGCATCTGCTTCTATGATTAAATTCATTTAAACAAATACCATACATGTCATGTAAGTACAATCAATTTAAAAGATGAAAAGCAAATCAAAACTATATAAATAATATAATTTAATTAATTAAAAAAAAAACAGCTTTATATCCAGAAACAAAAATGATTAATTAAATATAAGAAATGAAAAAATTGAACCTTTCATGTAAAGGGGTAACAGGAGGACCCTTATTAGCAATAATTTCATCATCACTAACAACACCAACAATCAATTGATCACCAAGAGCACGAGCTTGACGCAAAGCATTACAATGACCATAATGCATCATATCAAAACAACCATCCATATAAACACGAATCGGTTTTTTATTCCTTCTTCTACCATTCTTTTTCCACAACCCAAATGGCCCAGAAGAAGAATAGAAACCCAATACTGATACACCAACGATTATAACGCCGACCACCCACTTCACCGCCGCATAAGATTCAACACTACTACTGATACCCCCCATTTTGTTCATTCACCGATGATTTTTCTTCCTCATTCGAAGGGAATAAACGTGAGAAATATTCGGTTTTGTTTGGATTGGATGCTGAATTGAATTGATGAATGGAGGAATAAGAAAAAGGAAAAAGAGAATTTTTATTTCCTTTTCAGGTTATTATTGTTGAGTGAAAAGAAATAGAAATGGACCAGACATCGTTGTTCAGACATACAGACCACACAAGCAGCCCATCGTTTTTTCTATGTAGTAGTCTCTCTCACATGTCGGCCCAATCACATGTCGGCCCTCCATCCATAAGAATTTGGAGTATGGTTTTGTGTGCTTTCTTTTGAATAAGTTTCATGGAACATGTTAAGCATTAAATTCTTGCCACTAATAGTAAGTATTAATTGAAAAAAATTAATATTAAATTTTTTAATTAATAAATTAACACAATTTTCAATTCAAAATTTCTATTAGTGGAATCTTTAACATGTGCCCCTAAGGGCAGAAGTTAACATTTCCCTTCATGGAAAGATGTAAAAACAATTTTAATTGGCTATTGATTATAGAGAAAATAGAAGAGAGAGAAAATAGAAGAGAGAGAAAATTGAATGTAATTTGCATTTAATTTCATGAGAATAAACAAAAGTTTTTCTTAAAAATGATGATTTTTTTAAAAAAACAAGATTAAATAGGATAAAAGTTTGTCTATTTTGCTTAAATTTTTTCCGTATTAGGACTCAAATCTTTTTAGTTTCGAATATATTTTCGCAAGCCAAATTTTATAAACATGTTAATGATGAGGTGTAATTCATGTTGTAAGTTTGGTCTCAATGCTACCTATTTTATTGGTTATTCGAACCTTAATTTACTTTTTCCTTCATATTTCTATTAAATTAATTTGATTTTAATCAGCTAGTGTGCAATCAAATTTGTAAAGATAGAAATGAATTTAATATTTGTGTCAAAATTCAATATTAAATGTCCATATTAAAAATTATTTTCAACATATATTAGTGTGATAAAAGTATTTTTCTTAAAAAAAGTTCTTGCATTAATGCGATTGACTTCATGTTGAACATCATATGCTCTTTCCTCCTACTTCTCGTGCTGTTGAAGAAGCGTGAGAGAAGGACATCGAGTTTGTTGTATCACTATGAATCCATTTATATAGCATGGATAGTGTCAAAATAAAAGGGAACCCTCATCTTCAATTAACCTTTCACATGACACAAGTGTAAAACATTTTATAATATCTTGTATAAAACATTTTAAAGTCCATGTGCAACACGCCTCAAACAACTTATGAGTCTATGACACATGAACGTATGTTATAAGTTCAAATAAGATTCAAATAGGTACTTTCATATTGTTTTATAAAAAAAATATTTCTTGTTATGACATGTATTTTGTGAAGGTGCATAATTGTTTGGGATACAAATATTTTCTGAAGGTTTTTATCTAATTTCTTCAAAATAATTAAAGTCGATTCCCAAGTCACAACCTATTGTGGAGCTTCATCCAATAAGACTTACAAGAGAATAAGGAGAAGACTTCATATGTTATTATGTGAATAATTGTCGGCCGTAAGGAGTATTTTAATTTCGCAGACAAGAGAATAAGGAGGATCATGATATGATACCATCACGTTTTCAATTTGAGTTTTTTAATCATCGAAAACAATAATAGTGTGTAATTGAAAGAAAGGATACACAATAAATAGAAATGTGACACTATAATTAACTTTTGATTAAATAAAATAAATTGTTGGGATTTGATGTCAATTAATGTGTTGACACCTGGCATCAATAGATCCTGACCATATATATACACACACATTTGAATTCATAATATGATATATGGTTTCTCTCTCTAAAAACAGTTTCTCTCTCACTTCTCTCTAAATAAAGCTAAACCGCCTTCTCTGTTTATTCCCCAAATTCAATCAACACAATAAAAGATGTAACTTTGGTGGTTGGTGGTGCGAAGAGTGACCCTTGTCCTCCACACCACCATTGAAATTCATGTGTGGGTCTGTGTTGGGCTTCGCCGAACCTCTAGCTTTCCTTGACCAGATTATTGCTTTTGGGTTCTAATCATCTCCAAACGGGTCGCGGTTCACTCAAATATTTTGTTCACGAGTTGTTTGTTTTGGTCGATTGTGTTTTTTGATGTCATCGTCGTCCTTAGTGTTTTGTCGTCTTTCTCGTGTTGATGGTGGTGGTGGGCTATTATGCTCAGTGGTGGGTGGTGGATTTATGTTTTCTTTGTTTTTTCTCTTTTTTTGTTCCTAGGAAGATGAAGTTAGTGGTGGTTTGATCTGGATCTTGGTTTGTTGTTAATCTTAAATCTGGATTTTCTAGATTTAAGATCTTGTTCTAAAAAGTTATGTTCCACCTGTGAGGTCTTAACTCGCCAGATGTTGCTCGAAAGGGTTTGGTGCAAAGACACTTCGTGTTGGCGGTAGTAGTCATTCATGTACCTTCAGAACTGTTCCATCCGTCATGGTTGTTTATGCGCCGTAGGTGGACTGAGTTTCGTCGTTTGTTCATCCCTTGATCTAGACTTCGATCGGATTGGTTTGGCCCGAAAAGGCGTTTATTGCTTGGTGGTGTTTTTTATGGAGTTGTTGGACCTTGGGTCGTTCTTGTATTGGGAGACGATTCGTACACCTACCTTGATACTCTAAACACTCACTCATTCTGCGTTTTTTTACAGTTCGGTTTCGTATCCACACGTGGGTTCGCTGGACTTTTCGTAGTAGTGTTGTTTAGAGTTGTTTTCTTTACCACTTGCGTATTGAATTGTTGTATCACCCATTAGGGTATGAGTCTGTGGTTCTCTGGGCAAGTTCATGCCCCCCAAGTCTTGTACTTCCTTTTCATTTTATTTTAATTTCTACTTTGCATAAATATATATATGAATTGGTACATTTATTAAACAAATCACTCATAAAAGAAGTATGTGGTGATATAGGATTACAGTGGAAAAAACCAAAAACACAAAAACAACAACACCTAAGGCTGCTAAATACAAGTAGGCAGCATAGAAACAAAAATCTCAAAAATAACAGAGGCGATAAGAAAAAAGAACAATCCCCGATAACAAACAATACAACCAAAAGCTTACCGAAAACTCCCCAATCACCTCAAAAGACAGTCTTTAGGATTCTGATAAGATAAAACCTTATGGCATGTCAAACAATCCAATACCCTTTTTGCAACTTTTCGTTTGGTGCTTCACCACTCCAATATTCCAAGTGTAATAAAAGTAAAACCTAACCACCGCATAACCAAAGACCATACCTTTCTTGACACCTCACAAAACAAGAAGAGATGTCCCAAAGATTCCCCTTCCAAATCATACAAGGCACAATTCAACCACACCTCTACCGGAATAATGTTGCAGATTGCAAGATTCATTTTAGTTGAAATGCAGTCTAACAAAACTTTTCAAGTGAAAGCTACCACTTTTGTATGCGTTTGGCCTTACCAAAGATAGCCAATCACCCTCTTCTCAACATCACCCCTTCTTTCTTCCCACAACAACAATTTTTCCAATATGATGTACATCAAATTCACCAAAAACAACCCACTTTCCTCCGGTCTCCACTTCCGGGAAACCAACTCTTGTGGAATGTATATTACATGTTTTCTAGTTTTCTAATTAAAGGATAATGTTTGAGAAAGTAGGATATTGAGTATGTGGTCGAGATGTAACGATTGATGGTGATAGAATTCTTTATGTTCTGGTCTCAATCCTTCCAGCCACTAGGATCAACACTCCTGTTTGCAGATATCATGGAAATTATAAAGTTTTATTATCTATCTATGAATTTTTAGCAAAATGTTTATAACTTACAAGGTTTGTTTTAGAACAAAATAAGATACATTGACGAAAACCAAAAACACGTGAACTTAATGAACGATTTGCTTATTTAAGCCAATAATCATTAGTGTCACTCTAATTAATAAATAAATTATCATTCCTAAATTCTTTTTTTTAAAAATAAAATAATTCCATATAATCTAAAAGCATCCAAGATGAATAGTCCTTCCTACTAAGTTTTGTGGATTCACAAGAGACATAATTTAAATCCTCTCATCGTTTACTTAAGCAGCCAAAATCTTAACTATTCATACCAACCTGAATTGATTCTTGATTGCTACATTTTTTTTTTGGCAAATAGAGGAGCAGGAAACTACCCTAGAAATATATTAAATAAAACAAGATACAAAAAAGATGAGAAAGGGGGACTAAAGCAGAAACCTTCTCGGTTCACAAATCTAAAGCAAGGAAGCCCTAGTTTGTTTCTAACAAAATCCTCTAAAAGGTTCGTATGAACATTCTCACACCAAAAAGTATTATGAACAGAGAAGCCTAAGTTTGCTAATTTGTGAGCACAACGATTCCATTCTATGTATATATGAGACACTATAAATTGCATACTTTTAATGACATGCAGACAATTGACCCTGTAACGCTCTGAATTTCAATCCAAGACATTACGTCTATTTCCTTCTTTTAGAAAAATAAGGCTAAATTTTTTTTCAATGGTTAAGCATAATAAATTATTTACTAGAACTTAACAAAAATAGTTAAACTAATTTAATTACATACTTAACATTTCAAGTCGAGTTAACTACGAAACTAATGAACTTCAAAACTATTTTAAATTACAATTCAGAAAAACCCAAATTTGTTTCCCCGCGTATACACTTCAACCAGAACATCAAGCATAGATTAAATCTCCTTTGGTACCTAAAATGTTGGTTGTAAGGGTTAGTCTTCAACACCCATGAAATAAAATCAATAATAAATTAAGACATCAAATAAGAATAT
>Ga0228711_1004247_pt1 | contig 22107 bp, 10 predicted proteins | sample MedpolnodulmetaG_2_FD_177996 | JGI IMG/M metagenome (GOLD analysis project Ga0228711, IMG submission 177996) | Root nodule microbial communities from Medicago polymorpha collected in Santa Monica, California, United States - brown nodules | ecosystem: Host-associated > Plants > Roots > Nodule...
ATTTTTGAAGTGGGTTCTCATTTGAACGAGCTTTTTGTGGAAGCATTATGCTGCCACTTGTAAGCCATAACTCGTAACTCCTAGTAAGACTTCGATTCAATCTTCATACTAAAGCAAATGGGTTCCGTAAAAATGTGTTGTGACAAAAATCATTACTAAAAGAAATTTGGGTTTACATAAATTGGGAATACGTGCTGGGATAAAAGGGGTTTTACTGTCAGGTGTCACCTAAGGAAACTGGGTTACGTACTTTTTGTGGACAGATTCAGAAACGAACTACACATCAAATAGACAAGATTTGGTTTTGGAATATTCTTTTAATGGAAAATGTGAAGAATGGAACACAAAAATGGAGGTTTTTGTTTATTTTTTCAAATGGTAGTTTAACACCGTTAAGGTGAAGGGAGGTTAGTGTTATTTGTAAAACTAGAGGGGATGTGAGTGACATTTTAACATGCCTGGGGGGAAGTCATTGTAATTTACCCCACAACCTAATCTGGTAGCAATATTATTCCAAATATCTGCTAGAAAAAATTGGCAATAGAACTTTACCATTTGGATTTCCTTGCTCATAGAATGTTCGTAGGAGAAGGACAGCTTCTTCTGCCATTATACCTCCAGCACATTTGAAACCCCTTGATGAGAAGAAAATTAAGAACTATCCATTTATAAACAATAAAGGATGTAGTGGAAGGCTATAAGAAAATACAACAATAAAACAAACACCCAAAAGAACGTGAGATGTAATAAAATTGGTACTTATAAAAAAAGAAAAAAAAGAAGAAGAAGCAAATGGCTCGCAAACAAAAGATAAGCAAAAATAATCAAAAGAAAAGATATGGAGAAATTGAGAGGCATACTTATTAGGTGACACGGCGTCGCTCAAATGCAATGATAGTATTGATCCACAACCTCCAAATTTATCATTGGAACAGCCATAAAACACTTCCTTTATACCTGGCAAATTATTGAATTAGAAAGGACAACATAAAGATAGATACTGATATAGATCGAACAACTGAAGATTTGAAGGAGCATACCCAAGTTTGATAAAGCAGATGCACACATTATGCATGGTTCACAGGTAACATAAAGACTGCAGGTTGAGAACTTTTTAGCAACTTCAGTCATTAAAAGTCCATTTTTCTGCCACTGTTCTAGAAGCACATCTATAGCTTCCATTTCTGCATGTCTTGTAGCCTGTAAAGTTTTATTTAATAATAAAAACAAAACTTCAATAAGTAATATTAATCTTTCTATATACTAAAATACCAAACTTCCAGAATCCAAATTTCACAAAAGCTTCCAAGGCAGAAGAAGAAAGGCATAAAACTCAAAAGTGATCCATAGTTCTAAACATCATAGTGATTATCAAAAGAAGTACTTCCAAATATGAGGATGACCATATATAAAAACATAAAAGTGATCCTGATCAAATTACATTTCGTGTCTCGGTAGTTCGATTCCTTCCTGAGGCTATAACCTTGCCATCCTCAACAATTACACAACTGTCAACAGATATTAAAGTTTCAATAAATATAGTGCAGTCATTGATCAAATTCTTTATAACCAGTTTGACGCCAAACAAATGACAGGATGAACACCCAAGATTACAAGTAAATGTTGAATGCAACTTGTTTCATGGTTATATCATGTTAAAGGACAGAGCAATATACCATAATTATTAAACAAATTAATCTGCAGGCAAATCCAATCCATGATAATCACAACAATATGACGATAGAAATATGGAATTCCCAGCAAACACCTCAATTTACACGAAAACACAATTACATCCCTAAATGATAAAATAACTTCTGATATCTGCCATCTAAGGGCAAGCCAAATTACTATATAGAACGCATTTCCACGACTTGGTGCAAACATCTAGCACCAAGGATCAATGTGGATGTTGGCCTGGCCATTACACTATCCTAACACTTTCTAATCTTAACAACAACATCAATCAATGAAAAAAATGAATACTTCTGATAACATTCAATTCAATTCGTAAAGGGGGCTTACCCGACAGGTACTTCAAGGGCTCCCATAGCTAACTTTGCCTGTCACATGAAACAAATGGAATTCAATTCTACAAAATAAAATGTCCAATAGTACATGCTGGAAACTAGACTACATGGTCCATAAAAATAAAGTAAAATCAATACTTAGCAAACAATAACTTTACTTAAGTTGTTTACCAAAATATGCCATGCAATTTTTCCACTCAATCAGCACCAATTTTCTGTGCCACATTCCATTATTTTCAACTTGATGCATGACGAAGTTCGTCAAAGGTTAAAGAAACCACGTAACCAACTACAATACATTTTGTTAAGCTACGAAACAGTCATCGGCTGAGTTCATTACCCAAGAAAACAAAACCCAACTAAATGCAGATATGCAGAAATAAGTGGGGCATACAAAGAGGTCTTAGAAACATTACCTGTTGTATTGCAAGTTCCATGAATATATGAGTGTCTGGAGAAGTCATCTTAAGCTGATTCAGTAGGAACAGAATGATGCAGAGAACGATGGTTTATCCTGTTCCAGTGACTTGTGTTCTGCACATATGCAATATATCAAATAGGTTAAATTACACTAGGGTACTTTAAGTTTGAAGTTTATAACAAATTGGTCATTTTAAGTTATTTTGGTCTTCTTTAAGTTTGGGGTTTGTAACAGATTGGTTCTTTAAGTTATTTTGGTCACACATAAGTCCTTTAAGTTTACAAACCTCAAACTTAAAGAGCTTTAGAGTAATTTAGCCTATCAAATATTATCCTACATTGACATAGTACAAGCTGTAAATTAACTATCACATATAAATTCATATATAGGAATGTAAGAATAGCACAAAATTATAAAAATTGTGAAAAGTGTTTGAATATGTGTGAATATCAATTTTGTAGGTGGAAATGAAAACCAATAACCCAAGACACAAATTGAGAAGTAAATTTATGATTTTTCCTGTACACACCCTGAGACGGGTGTTGCGTGAACGAAACTTCTGCCAGAAAGCTATCCACGGCGGCTGTGCTAGAAGTAACGGCGGTGGGTGGCGGTACGCTGGTATCAATTCTACGGGAGAGAGTCGGACGGCGGCGAGCGGCTGTTCAGTGGAAGTTTAAGAGGGATCGTGACTATTGCATAGAAAGAGAGGAAGAGGAACAAATGTATTTCTTTTTTATTTTTAATAAAAAAATCCCTTAATTCTAAGAGTGCTTTGTTCGTCGTTGAATTTGCACGCGCCGATCAATTTTATTCTCAAATTATTTGAAATAGTTAAAATGTATATGAATTTTATTCCCTAAATTTTGAGACGAATAGAGTATTATTAATGTCAATAAATTTCTTCCCTCCGTCAAGTTTCATAGTTATGGATTGTCAACTCAATGTAATGTATTCAAGGATAAAATTGATCGAAAATTTTGAATTTTTATTGTCGAATCGATTCGTGAATTAGTCATTAAAAATCAAGATGATATCTGAATTATGTCATTACTTATCAAAGCGATCCCTAAATTATTTATTTGAAATATCAAATTGATCCTTGATACTGTCAAATAAATGTTAAAACTAAAAGAATGTATTCAATTGTTATTTGTTACCTTTTGCATGTTTCTGATGAAGTTTCATTCATGTTCAACGCACTCTTGAAGGTCTTCATGGAAAAGTGTTCAAAACCACTTTATATTCCCTTTGTTTTCTACATCCACAAACATATGTTATTATAAACGTAATTTTGCATATGAAAAATTCTCTCTATGCTACCAAATCACTAACCACCCCCAACCACCAGGATTGGAGCTTCTTTAGGGATGGATTAAAGATGCGATGTCTCCCTTTCTTATGTTCCAAGGGCTTTAACATGTTGATGTCTCCCTCACTTAAACTTATGGTACCATTGTTGGGATGATCTCACGATGAATCCTCCCATCTTGTAACCGCTTTTATCCAGTAATACAATAAATTTGGGGAGGTAATGTTACAATTTTAGAAGGTTTATAGATGCAGGCTTTTGGAGTAGTCCTAGATGGATTGGACTTTTTGTGTCCTTAAGGGTTAGGCCTTTAGTCCAATCCAGATCAATTGTCTTCAAAGCTAGTACACGAAATGTGGCGATGGTTTTCTCCCAAGTAGAGATTTTTGATGAACGACATTGGGTTGATGATCATGTATGTAACGTGGAATGCTTATTCTGTATGTGACGGAGACCCATTTATTGTATGCCAAGGATGGAAAGAAAAAAAAAAACTCATACGTAATGGGAGCCTTAACTGAGTTATATGTGTCCTCAGTTCCTTTTTTTTTTCTTTTCAAATCATCATTTCTTAAAGGATGAAGGAGAGTATGGGTTTTCTGAGTCAATCAACTATTTATTTTTGAGATATCAAATATTAAACAAATGAAGGCCTTTGTCAAGGGATTCAGGCTCAAAATCCTCATAGGTAAGACAAGTTTTATCGAGGGATTCAGGCTCAAATGAAGAAAGCTAGGTTTGTTGAAGACAAAGATTTCATCAAGTGTTAACTTAGGAAGAGGTTGATATTCACAAAGACGGTGAAGTATAGTCCAATATTGGTAAAGTTTACAAAATAAATGACTAAGAAAAAAAAAGATACATAGATCAAAAATTTAAATGAAGTTAACCAACTTTTGATGTGGTATTGCCTTGTAGCATCTTTAATGAGATGAATTAAAGTGGGTAAATTAAGTTGTTTTTTACGGGGTTAAATTGTCATGTAAGACTTAATCAATTGATAGTTGATTTAAGTAGTTCTTACCTTGCTAATGATTGTTTATAAAGAACTCAAGTTTGACCTTACATATTTATATTTTTTTATTTGTAATTAGTTTTAATTCAAAATTAATATTAATTTAATTATTTTGAATAAAATGCTTAAAAATATTAATTGTTAAAGTTGTAACAAAAATTATTTTAATAAATTTTACCTAAACAAATTGTAAATAATAATAACTATATAAAATTAAAAATCATACAAAATACACAACAATAATACATAAAAAATACATTTTCAATGGAATAAAAGTTAATACAAAATTAATGACAAAAAATAATAAATTTAATGCTTGTGATTTTTTTCATCAATAATTTCAATGCTTGATATTTTTAGTTAAGATTGATTATACACACTAAATTTTAATTAACAATTTGTCATGTCATGTTTACTTCAATACGAGTTTTGTATAATCACGTCAATCTATAAAGAAATTTAGTTATAATGCATCATAATTTAGATATAGTGCATCATCATCATAAGCTAAAATTGGTCTTAGGGCAGCGCATGTGAACAAAAGGCTTGGCTCTTTTTAGTTGACGTTTTACATATTCTATCAGCACTGGAGAAAGTCTTCATGCATAGCATATGCTTTCACAACGTGAAGTAACTCAATCTCAGCCATAAAAAAACAATCCTTTTAACTTTCAAATTCAAAACTCAACCATTAATAATTAGTTAATCAGAAAGAAATAGTCTAACAGTAGGAGATCAACATAATTAATATTTTCACGTAAAATTTAATAAAGTATTTTTTCTGTAACTTTAATAGTCATTATTTTTTACACTGTAATTAAACTAATTAAATTAATCTCCGTGAGTTCAGCTCAATTAGTAAAAACAATGCATAATATATGTAACGTCCGGAGTTCGAATCTCGACACCACCAAAAAAACTAGTTAAATTAATATTAAACTTAAAGCAAAATTAAATACAAATAAAATCAATACAAATATGTAGAGTCAAGTTTGGATTCTTTATAAACAAGTATCATTGAAATAAAAACTATTCGTGTATGTTTGGTTTGGCGATGATGAAAATTGATTTTGAGAGAATTGATTTTAGTTAATAGTGAGTTTAATGTAAATGAATTTATGTTTGATTACATTAAAATAAAAGTGATTCTTATAAGTTGATGTTGTTTGGGTAGCTTAAATCAAAATTGATTTTAAATGTACAACGACTAGTATCAACAAGATACAGATGGATATTTGTATTTTCATTTTAAATCACGCGTCTTGCCGAAAATCTTTGATTTCTTATTAGTCATCCCATTAAGATGCTCATAAAACTAACAATTCATGATACAAATGGATATTTGTATTTTCATTTTAATTAGTCACTGGTTCATGTCTTTCTCTTAAATTTGGAGAAAATATATATTATGTGGGTTCCACCAAACAAAGGAAGTTGTCTTATTCCTTCCATAAAATTGTCCTTAGTGTCCTTTGTTTACATGTGTGTAGAATAAATGAATGTGGAAAGAAAAGAAGAGAAAACACATTTTTTTAAATTCGTTCCTACATGTGGAAACCCTCTTACTAGAAAGGGGATTTTTTGGTTGGTCCAAAAAAATATTTTCTTCTAAAATTGGAAAGAAAAACTTGAAGAGAGAGAGAGAGAGAAAGAGTACACTAAATCGAAGTGATCAAGTCCTCAAACAATGACAAGTTATTATATTAACTTAGAGCAACCTTGTAGAGTTTTATATTCAATTTTTTTTTTTACAAAAATATCCTATTTAAAAAAGAGATATTAAAAGATAAAACAATTTTCTCTCTTAACATAAATGTATATTATATATGAGTTTGTCTAATATGTGCAACATTGCACATGTTAAAGAAACTAAAATTAGCAACTTTTTATTGAAAATTTTTAACTATTTAATAAAAAGTTATATATTTAATATAAAACGTTCAAGTTTCAATGTAAACTTACTACTTTAAATTTTTTAACATGTGCAAATTTACACATGATAGAAAAACTCATTATATTATTATTAATAATATAAAGCAAAAATCAATTTTTCCTTGCTTTGAATAATAGGATCTTATACATGGTTACTTGTATGATATGAGGTCAACAACCACCGAGGCATGTTCAAGGGGTCAAATGTGGGTTTTCTCTTCTCTGAGAAGTTGTTTGAGTGGTTGGAGTAAAATCAATTCCACAATAATAACAACCAAGATATTTATCTTATTTAATGGAGTCAGATACATAAATCAATGACGTCAAAGTGTTGTATTAGAAACTATATATTTCTCCAACTAAATATTTCTCAAACTAATTTATCTCTAGACTCTTTTTAATAGTTTTTCTTACATTTTTTTTAGGCTATCTCTTGGGACCTGACTCCCCTACATTTAATCTACTCTCATAAGTACAAAATTCACAAGTTTTCTTTCTACATATACTCAAACCACCTAGGTCTAGTTTCTACCATCTTTTATACTACACGTGCTACCTCAACTCTAATGTCGTCATTTCTAATTCTATCACATTTAGTTAGTCTTACCACACATCCAACACAACATCCTCATTTCCGCTACACTTACTTTATGTTCGTGTTGGTTCTTCACCATCGAACACCATGTCCCATACAATATCGTCGGTCTTACCGCTCTCCGATAAATTTTTACCTTCAACTTAAGTGGTACTTTCGCATCACATAAAACATATGAGGCATTCCTCCATTTCAACCACCCATCTTGGATTTGATGGTTTACATCTCCTTATATTTCTCTGTCATTTTGTACTATAGACCCAAGATATTTAAACCTTGTAACTTGTGGTATGATATGATCTCCAACTTTTGCATCTACCCTAGAAACGCTCCGCCTCTGGCTAAAATTACATTCCATATACTCTGTCTTGCTTATACTCAAGAAAAAACCATATGTTTCTAAGGCTTGTCCCCAAGTCTCCAACCTCCCATTTAATAATTCCTTCGACTCTCCAGGTAGGATTATACCATATGCTTAAAACATACATTTTGATGCTCGCTCTTGGATGTGTTTCATATGTACATCGAAAACTAAGGTGAAAAGATAAGGGCTTAGTGCAATCCTATTGTTATGAAAAAATCTTCGGTGTCTCCACCTTGTGTCCTCACACTAGTCGAGACCCAGCCCCCTCATACATGTCCTTGATAGCTCGAATGTAGGCCACCCTAATACATTTCTTCTCTAGGGCTTTCCATAAAATCTATGTAAACACTCTAACATATGTCTTCTTCAAATCACTAAAAACTATATGCAAGTCCTTTTGATCCATTTGATACCGCTTCATCACACGTCGTAGAAAGTATATTATGTTCATTGTCGACCTTTCAGACATAAAACCGATTTAGAGTAAGATCACTTCCAATAATCCTAAATCGATATGAAGTGAAGCCAATATTGCTAGCTTTTTAGGGTGTCGACGAATCAATTCTTGTAGGCAGGATATTAATTTTTTTTGAAGAAAGTTACCATTCATACCTCTATTTTAGCCATATCATTGACTATTTTATTTTATCCTAAAATTAGTATTGTGTCCATCAACTTTAAATATTGAGTCCGTTTGTTATAGCTTTTTTAAGAAAAAAATCACTTATTTTAAAAAAATAATCACTTTTATGAGTATTGTATCCGTTTGTTACAAATTTAAAAAAAAATCAGAATCTAAAAATAATCTAAAAACAACTTCAAATGAGAAGTTGTTACGAGCAGCTTAGGACCCGTTTGTTACAGATTAAAATAAAAGTGATTTTGACATAAATAATTTAGAGATTATTTTTTAGAGATTCTTTAAAAAATCAGAATCTATTTTTTTTTTGTTTACCATGTCAAAAATCACTTTTTTTTTAAAAAAAAGTTATTTTTGGTTTGTTTGGATACAACTTTCTAAAAGTGATTTTTTATTATAAAATTACCATAAAGGACACAATTTTTTTTTCTTTCCAAAATAACATGTTTGTCCAAAAAAATTACTTTTTTATGTAGGAAAACTAGTATGTTAATTAAAAAATGCATTTACGTTGTAAAAATAACATACTATCTACATATTTGTTACATTCAAAAAATTTACACAAGATATTACATAAAATTATCAACATGAATTCAAATAAAATAGTAACATAACATATTCCTTAAAGAAAAATTAACATATAATATTTTAAAAAATATTCGAGCATAATTGTAGTATCTATACTCTTTTCATTCATTGTCATCGAAAATAAATATAAAAAAATATGATAATGGAAAGAGAAACAGAAAAAAAAAATATACAGGTTCAATTATGAATGAATCAAAAAGATAATAGAATTGCTAACCTTCACAACTTAGATGATCTGCAACAAAAAAATAAAAGAGGGAACTCACTTGTTTAGAGAATAGAGAGAAGAATAACGATTAGGCTGTGAAAAAAGGAAGATTAGTCTTTGTATATATAGCAAAACAAGGATATGATTGGAATTTTAGTTTGTTTTAAACATATCTTTTTTGTTAAAATTCCGTAACAAATTTCTCTCTCCTCTAAAAATAATCTATTAAAAAAAAGTTGCTCATAACAGCTTCTTATTTGAAGCAGTTTTTAGATTTTTTTTAGATTCTGATTTTTTTGAAAATCTGTAACAAACAAATGCAATATTAAAAAAAGTGATTATTTTTAAAAAAAAAGTGATTTTCTTATAAAAAAAACTGTAACAAATAAGCCCTATATCTTTCGATCTTGGAAGATTGTATTGGAATCGCTTCTGTTATTTATTTTTATTTTTTTTTAAAAGATTCTGTTATTACGCGGCACTTTATTTAAAAATTATATTTACCTTTTGTTATTTTTCAAGAAAAATTTATGTATTGAGTATTACATAAAGATGGAAAGAAAGTGGAATTTTCATACAAATAATGGAAAAAAGTTTTCATCTAAGAATGTGAAATAAAGTAAAAAGATACATAATTTTCAAAAAAGGTTTGAGGTGTGACAATTACTAAACTAAGTCAGAAATTAAAGAACATATACTCCAAAACAGAGATAGGTCAAAATATTACAGTAAAACAAGAGCAAATCTTTGACATATTACATCACATACATACCGATCGGTGACGGTATATGGGAAATATTCCAATTTCAGTCAATTTGTCTGCTATCACAGCTAACAATTCTTTTATTATTAAAAAGCAAAAACTGTTTTCCACCTCATGAATTGAATTAACAATTTTTCAGGAGGAAAGAAAAACAAACATTCAATCCAATACATCTGCAACTCAGAGCTGAACCATATTCACGGTTCGTTCGTGGACTGCCATGGTTGGTACCTGGTCCAGTTTCTCTGCCCTGGATTGAGAGCATGTCCCTTGGAATGATAGATAAACTCTTCACCATGTCCAGACAGATTTTCTTTATGATCAAGACCGTACCTTTTGGGTTTCAATAAAAGAAGCTGCAGCAAATTCATTGCAAATATTATGTTGGGGCTGTATATTTTCTTAGTATATGGTATTACTTAGAAAAAGAATTAGGAAACAAGCCAATTTACCTCATCGCCGGTGTGATCAGTTATGAAGTGGAGCCAGCCATGCCATTCAGCAGGAACCTGAGAAGCATTATATCTAGACTTCTCTGCATATTCAACCCACCTGTGTCTCCCTGTCAAATTTTAACAATAATATGTCATTTGCTATTACATCAAGAATTTTAAATAGTGTCCAACCAAAGTTTGAGTCTTTGACAATATATTATAGAATATGGAAGATTTGATTACTCTAAAGTGAATCACACTTTCAGACAGAAAAGTGAAGTGTTATTGCCATTGATTGGGAAATCAATGGGGAATGCACAAAAATGTAGAGTAAGAACAATGTTTCACTACTTTCCAACTACCTCACCTAGGAAATGCACAAAAATTTCTATGATTTTGTTTGTGTCCAACATATGTTTGCAGAAGAGTCCTACATTGCCTCCCAGGGTGGCCCTCTTTAGTGTCATGGTCATGGAGAAGTTTAGGTTTGGGAAATCAGCCTCCCTCAACTGTAGTTTTTTTTACGATATTTTGAAGACATCCTACATGGTACTCAATGTTTAGGCTCTGATTTCAGTCTTTCATATCTCTAATGGCCCTCAGACATGAAGCTTGGGTAGAAACTCTTACTCTTCCTCCCTCTGTAAAACTGGCTGTTCGTTGGGTTTGAAAAACAGTTTTAGGCTTGAGACGCCTGCACCACTAATCAGACCCCACAAGCAGTTCTGCGTATAAAGTTTCAATAGCTCTCTCTGTTTTAAAAGATTCCCCCATCCTCTCGCTGTGTGTTGCACACACAATTGTCCCAAATGGAATGCAATCATCTTATATAGATGTTCGGCTATACGCTTGAGCTAATTGTGCAGATAGAGAGATATGGAGCAAGTGTTTACATCTATTTTTCTTGACCAGATTGTTAATATTGTGATATTGATTGCTTACTTGCAAGGATATGTAGTAACTCCAATAATTGCATTAGACATTTATTCCCTCAGTAGAATTCTACTCCATACAGAAACTCATATAAGATAGTATTTTAAAAGCCACAACATTACACCATATCTCATTCTTATTTTATTTTATTTTTTTAAACTGCCAATGCTAGTAATGTTGGTTTTTATGCTGAGGGTGGGGATCGAACCACTGACCTCCTTATCACTCCACTCCTTAACTCTCCCACCTCATCCACCATGTCATCCTTAAAAGTTATATCCCCCTCTATATCTTTTTATGATGGGAACCTGTTTTGTAACATGAAAATAGGGATAATTCCCTCTATTACAGAACTAGAACACTGTAGAACTTCGAGGGTCTACAAACCACCCAATTACCTAAATGCCGTAATTCTCTCAAATGATAAGCTGATTCTCTCTAATCGCTCTTATGTATACACATCACAGAACATAACTAACTAACTAAAAGGTTTTACCTATCATGTTTATTATGTTATAATGAGATAGCAACGTGTAATAACCAGAATGCTTGATGCCAGCGATTGCAGCCCAAGTGATCATAACTGGGCTTGGCTCAATGGATTGGTTTTCATTCATTTTGGCCATATCCATTTATGCCGACCCCACTTAGTGGAATAAGGCTTGGTTGTTGTTGGCCATATCCATTTATCAGAATAAACCACATACACATAGAGATATAAACAGAGAGAGTGGGGCACCAACCATACTGTGTGTTTTCAGTTTTCTCGTAATACTTGTTACCATATTTATCAACACCAACAAGTGTTGCCCCGATATTGTGGATCTTGGTTTGCCTGCATAAATTCAGAAAGTAATTAGAGTGGAAGAGGAAAAACACTTGTAACACAAGGGAATTCAAATCTCGAGGTAAAATGCAAATTAACAGCAGAAATATTAATATCAAAAGCTGAGCCCTTCACCAACTTTACAGAAACAAATCTAAGGGCCTGTTTGGATTGGCTTATTTGAGTTCATCTACTGACATAAGCACTTGTGAGACTGTATCTTCAATTCTTTGTTAGCTCTCCAAAATAGCTTATGAAAATAGATTATGTCTTACGCAAAAAAAAAATTAATTAATCTTTTGTTATAAAAATAGCCAAGACATAAGCCTCAAGTTAAGTTGTTTATCCAAATAGGACCTGAATCTAATTGCAATGAGACACATAAGTTCTTTCAACTCAACCTAACGTATGGTTGGATGGAGGATTTAAGGGGGAACAATAGGACGGATAAATTTTCATTTCAAATGAATATTTACAAATTTCTTAATTTTTAAAAAGAACATGCTATCATGAAACTCAATATCCTATCCATATTCATTATTTTGAATATAACATAACTCATTCCAAAACGAAAATGCTACCCTCCCATTCCTTTTCTTCAAAAACCCTCCATCACAATAGTGAAAAATTGTCTTTATCCGTAACAACTTGCAATCAAAACACCTAAAAGCTCTCTTCAAACCCGAGTTTGGGCATGCAACAATATAAAAACTCTTAGTGAGAGTTTGTCGCCCATTTGGGTCCCACCCAGTGCGAGGGATTAGTCTCCCCAGATGGACGTGCAGGATACTCGGTTTACATCCAAAAACAACATCTAAAAGCTCGTATCCTTATAGGGAAATTATGAAGCAACAAAATGTAACAATTGTCGTCATTATCATGTTTGTATTTGAATACAAACACACACCCAGGAAAAAGGTCAAATGTATAAACAAAAAAAAAAAATTGACTTACAATAGGTTTCCATCAGGAAGGCATCTCCTGAAAATTGAAAACGAAAAACAATATCAGCACCTCGAATCAACGAACTTTCGATGCTTAATCACATCTAACATTTATTCAAATAATGCACAGCAAAATCACATTAATTAGCCTAAACATTGAAATCAAATTGGAGTTTCATTTCAACAATTAAATTCTATTTTCCAGATAAATATATGAAATAATAGTGAAAAAAGCGCATTTTTTAGCTGAATAATGACTTAAATAAAACGAAAGGTACTACACGATTTGTGAAATTGAATAATAATTGAAAAAGAGAAATGGAAAGGGGAAAAGGGACAAACAGGTATCCTTCATCTTTGAGGTGTCTGAAGAAGCCACCGAGACCTTTCTCCTTCACTGTGTTTAAGATGCTCTTCACCACCGACGACGCCATGATCGATCGATCTCAACACCACCACGTTCTCTTCTCTTCTCTTCTCTTCTATATGTTGGTATGGTAATTCCATATAAATATTTAAAATTTCATTTTTAATCTCTACAAGATAAAATCATATTTTTTAGTTTTCATAAAATTCTCTGTTTGCATTTTTAATATTTGTAAATATTTTACGTCAATACTTTTTATCTTTAAAATGCTAAAGAAAATGTTACAAGGGCCAAAAAAGTGGTTTTATTTTATTAGCATTAAAAATAAAATTTCGAATATTTATAGAGACTATTTACTTAACTAACCCTATAAAATATAATTAATCTCCCCAAAATCCATTTTTTAATACATTTTCTATACAATTTTTTGTAATTAAAATTACATTTTTTGTCTTTTAACTTAATTTTAAATAACTGTTTGATCCTTAATTTTGGTATTGCATTTCTGTTCTTTTGATTCATTTGCATTTGAATTTTTAAGTTTCAAATACATGATTTTCTTTTCTATTAGCCTCACAATTTTCTTTTCTTATAGTAGTTTTTCATTTCATCTACATTATCATATATTTGTTAGATTTAGAGTTTAAAAATTTATATGCAAATGGTCCTGAAGAACAACATTATAATGAAAAAAGATAAAGGACGAGACTTCTTGACAATGTTATAAAATAAATCAAGTCATCAATCGTTTATTACTTTAATAATCCTTCTTGAAACACTTATTGTTTTTGTTGCTTCTAATTAACAGCAGTGCACTTCTGTCTTAGGTTGTGTAATGAACATCCGATATGTAATCACCGGAGGTGTAAAAATAAAATTTTAAAATAAACATCTGGTAAATACCTATCACAGGTGTAAAAATGAAAATTTAAACAAACGTCTGAAAGTTATATATAGGTTGCTCCAGTAGTTATATACCGAACATGTTATTGAGGTTTAAAACATAATTTTAGGGGGGCTAAAGAAATACGAGGGGGGCCTACAAAGAAATTCTCATAATATTTAGAGTACTACTTTTTCAACCATATGCCCTTCTCACGCGCCCTGCAAAAATTACCAAATTGCCCTCTAGAAAACAAAATTTGAACATGTAAAACGTGGTCCGGATTACATATTCCGATCGAATTCGAAGTATAAAAGGAAGTTCACCCCCCATTTTTACAGTTTCACTTTTTACTTACTCTCTCTCTCTAATCTCAAAATTCTAACTACAAAAATCCAACCAAAATTGGTGAAAACTTGCTCAAACGGACCGCATTTCAATCCTTCATAAACATCACATGGAAGGTTAGTTCAATTTCTCTATGCATGCGAGTAATTTGTATCGTTTTTTTTTCTTCTGCACTGAAGCAGTCCGGATTTCGTTTTTCGAATTGGATTGTTGTAATCCGGAAAATAAATTCCGGAAACGCTCAAAATTTGATTTGGTCGTCTGTTTTGTAATGTTTTGTGTTGATTGTGTTGTGTGCATGTTACAAAAGGTTCATCCTCCACTCAACGCGTCAGGTTGGCAGGGCATGCTTCCTGAAGGAGAGAGCGTACCTAACAGATGGAGGAGGATGATGTTGTTCTGAGGCGTCGGGGTTCCAGAGGACGTCGTGCTGATGTCGAGCATCAGCCAAAGCAGCATGAGCAAGAGTATGTCGAGATGGACGTGCAACTAATGGAGGAGCAAGAGCATTAGGAGGAGCTTCAGGCAATGGACGAGGATATGGAAGATGCCGAGCCACGACGAAGGCGAACGAAGAAGATGCGTGTGGTGGACCTTGACCCACTTGATGACTATGCCGGTGGCCCACACGACATTTGCCTGCTGTGGAGGTACCATGTGCACGTGGCTAGGAAGGCGTCTAAGGGTAAGGTATTTATTAATGTTAAACTTACTTTAATATGTTGTTAATCTGTGTGAAAATGATGTTGATATTTGTGAAACTGCCTCTTTATGTACTGTTGAATTGTTAAACTGCCTGTTTGTGAAGTCATGAGTGTAAACTGATGTTTAGGTATTATTTTTAATTATTTGCAGTGGCGAGGCAATTTAAAATGCATCGGCAACAAAAAGAAGATAGATGTGATGCATGATAAAGATACCACTCCTATCATGGTTGTACGGTGGTGGCGTGACAGATAGCAGGGCACTGGTCTTTCTTGGCTTCAGGATACCAGCTACAACATGATTGGCCACGATCTGATTTGTGCCTTTATGGAGAGGTGACACGAGGAGACTTCGACCTTCCACCTTCCGTTTGGGGAGATAACAGTGACATTTGATGATGTGTCATGTTTGTTGCATCTCCCCATTGAAGGCATGCTTCTGTCCCACGCGTTCATATCACGGGACGAGGCGGTGGAATGGATGAAGACGTACTTCCCGTCTGTTCCGGGTGAAGCTCTTGTTGAGGTGACGAAGACCAAAGGTGCACATTGCTGTTTTGACTACTTGCAGAGGATTTTTCAAGCAATGTATGAAGGAGCAGTAGGAGTTGGAGACTGAGCATGGTGTGACTCGGGGGGTGCAGAGCTTGCGGGACCAGGCTGTCCGCATATATTTGCTATACTTGGTGGGGATCACGCTCTTCATTGACAAGAGCCAGAATGATGTGGATGTTGTCTACCTGAGGTACTTTAGATACCTTGATCTTGTTGATCGGGATCCACGCGCGATGTTTTTTTACCATTGTCTGGTTTGGGCACACCAGACAACTATAGAAACCATCTAGATAGGCTAGATCTGAGTGGCGTTGTCATGACCCCATATAGAGAGCACCGTGCGGTATGTCCGTTTGAGCGCGTCAGCCTTTACTCTAAATGGCTGAGATACGGAGACCGCATGGTGAGATATCTACTAGAGTGGGTGCTTCGTCAGTTTGGGAGGGTTCAGACTATCCCTCCACATCCCGCTGAGAGTCCACCTCCTGTGATTAATTTGGCGGATATCACAAACCGCTTTCAGCATGCACTTGATCATGCTCTGACACCTGAGCAATTGGAGTATCATATAGTTCATGGTGTGGAGGCAGCAAATGGATACATCGAGTGGTTTTATCATCATTCTCAGCCACGCATGATTCTTCCTGACATGCCAGTACCGGTGCCGAGGCCACCAGAGCATGAGGTCCTTGATGCGCGAACTGCTCAGAAGGATGAAGGGTTTGGGTACTTACAGCTTTGCGGAAGGATGAGCCGCATCAGAGACCATGTCTATGCTGTGATGTCTAGTGGTCTGGTGCCGCGAGGGTCTGAGGCATGACAACATTTGAAGGATATGTTGAAAGAGGTGCATGATGAGAATGTTTACCATCGTCGGGGAGCTACTGAGGGTGGCAGGGGTGCCAGAGGTTGTAGGGGTGGAGGCAGTGGTAAAGATGTAGTTATTAGGAGTTGATTATGTTATGTTATGTTTGAACATCTTGGATAAATTTTAGTGATGCAACATTTGGATAATTTTTAACGTTATGTAATCTTGGATAATTTTTAATTATATTTGATTAATGTTATGTTTGAAAATTATGTTGTGTTGATAATTGTTATGTTATAAGTTGAATTTACTGCTAGAACATATGGTCACCGACATGGTATGTCTATTTAGAAGCAAGCTAAATGCGCCAAAAACAGAGGCTTAGCCAAAACATATGGCTTCTGCCTTTGTACTAATGCAGTTCAAATTATATAATCCGGACTATTTTAACACTTTCCAGATTATATAATCCGGAACCATCATTTCCCACCCCCTTTTGTTGACTTTCAACGGGGTGATTTACACACTTCGGATTAAAAAATCCGGATATTGTACAAACTATATAGATTATGTAATTCGAATCCATCTATTCAAAACTGACATCATCATCCATCAGGGTGGTTGTAGTGCCAAAATCCACAAATTAATATTCCGGAAGGTGTTCGGATTATATATTCCAAACTAGGGGAATTTTTGGAAAAAAATAGGGCGCACGAGAATTTCATAGGGTGGGAAAAGTAATACCCTAATATTTGAGTGTTACTTTTCCCACCCTATTGCCTTCTCGCGTGCCCTGTAAAATTTACAAAAATGCCCCTTTGCAGTCCGGATTACGTAATCCGGATTGCATTAGCACCATGAAAAAAGGGTCTAAATGTTGGAATTTTGGATTTTGAAGGCGGAGTCCCGTAAGAAGTCTCTTCAAAGAGAGTCTTAATCATAAAAACACAAGGATGAAAGATTGGAAGATCAATACTGTTCTTAAAATGACTATCAATGTTACAAACATGTTCAGAATTTGTGTTGGTGCTGTCCAGATTGCATCAGCACCATGAAAAAAAGGGTGTTTAGGGGGTGTTCGGATTATGTAATCCGAAAAAATCATGTAACGCGCCTTATTTTTTTGAGATTTATGGATTACACAATCCGGAAATATCCGTAACTCATTTTTTCACCCTTTAACAAAGGAAAACACCATTCCGGATTATAAAATCCGAAAACTTCAAGGACATTTTTAGAAAAAATAGAGCGTGCGAGGAAAGCCATAAGATGAGAACAGTAAATCTCCTAATATTTACTTAGACTAAACCCTGAGAAGTAGATAGCGGGCCTTGTGAACTAACAGACAAGCCAAGCCCAACCCAACAAAGTTGAAGTGTATATATATTGTAGAAAAAACAGAATATAAACACTTTTTCGTTTCTCAATTTCCCATTCCAAAGAGATAGTAGCACTAGCAGCGATATCAAAAGAGAGAGAGAGAACGAACGAACGAACTAAGCAGTGACTCAAACTCTCTGAGCAACAACAATGGACAGAGAATGGGGTTCAAAACCAGGAAGCGGTGGAGCCGCCACAGCTCAAAACGAAGCAATAGACCGCCGTGAACGACTCCGACGACTCGCTCTCGAAACCATAGATCTAGCAAAAGATCCCTATTTCATGCGAAATCATCTCGGTAGTTACGAATGTAAACTCTGTCTCACTCTTCACAACAACGAAGGTAACTACCTTGCTCATACTCAAGGGAAACGCCATCAAACCAATCTCGCTAAACGTGCTGCTCGTGAAGCCAAAGATGCTCCTACTCAACCTCAGCCTCATAAGAGGAAGGTTAATATGAAGAAATCTGGTATGAAAACGTTCAAACCCTTAATCCTTGTTTAATTATTTGTTAATTGAAATTATTAATTGATTTTTTTTTTTTGTTGGTTATGGTTGCAGTTAAGATTGGGAGGCCTGGATACCGTGTGACCAAACAATTTGACCCTGATACCAAGCAAAGATCTCTCCTTTTTCAGGTTTGTTCTTGTTTGAAGTTTGAATTTAGATTTTGTTTGTTAATTATATGTAAAATTGTTTTTTGTGGTTTTAAGTTATTTAATTATACTGGATTAATAATAAGTTCTAGGCCATGTTTGGATAAATAACTTATTTTGTAGTTTATGGCATGAGTGTTTATCATATAAGCAAGCTCAGATAAATAAGCTATTTCTAAGTGAAATAAAACTGTTTTTGGATAAGGTATAAGTTGTTTTTATAAGTTATCTTTGCAGGTTTATGGAAATAATTTGAACATAGCTAATGAACATGTTATAAGTTGTTTTCATAAGTTTTCTCAAACATTGTCACAATTTATTTGCTGTGAGAGTGAGACTCAGGCTCTGTTTGGATAAAAAGCTTATTTTGTTGCTTATAGCTTATAAATGCTTATGAAAAACTATTTTTGTAACACAATATATAGTAAAGCTGAACTATTTTTTTGTTTTCTATAAGTTGCTTTTATAAGTTGTCCAGGAGGGTTTATGGAAATAAGCTAAAAACAACTTATGAACATGTCATAAGTTGTTTACATAAGTTCTCCCTACCAGTGTCACATGTGTTTTTGCCGGTAGATATGTTCAACTAAGTCGATCCAAATAGGCTCTTAAACGATTAATCTAGTAAAATTGAATAACTTAAAGGGTGTAAGTAGCAATTTTGTTTAAACTGTATAAGTAAGAATATTCTAGCTCTTAGATTTTAATGGTTATATATTTCAAATTGATTTTGGGAAAATTTAGAGGATTAGGAGTACTGGTTGTATATGAGAAGATACACGAGGATTAAGAATGGAAGTCTCTCTCGGCCGTACCATGGATTACTAGGGCCCCCTTCCCCTAGGAGCCGGAGGGTTAACACCAAAAAAAGAAGAAAGAATGGAAGTCTTAGAGAGCAAATTAGGGCAGCGCTTATTAGTGGAGAATATGATGTGGTAGAGTTACAAAATAGTTGGTTTGTTTGGGTGTGTGTTGGCTGTGGAGAAGACTCATAGAAATGACAGTGAAGACAGTGGATCAAATGAAGGATAACACAAATTTTAGGGATAGAGGGACAGCAGCGAATACGTTAAGTTGCACTATTAAGAAGGATTCAGATTTAAATGGTTTGTAATTAGGTACAATTTACTTATGATAGGACAATATCCATGTATTAAACTCCATGAGAGAAGACTCCGGTGGTAGTGATAGTGGTTGTTGTTGTCGATTACACTTCTCCATGCAGGTATTAGGGTAGAGAGAGTATTATGATAGGAATGAAACCGTAGAGAGAAAATTAGGGTAGCACGATTCTGTAAAAGATGGCGGAGTCACATATTGGTTGGTTTATTTGGGTATGTGTGGAGACTGGATAAGACTTGTAGAAACACTTGTGAGGAGAGCAGATTAGATGATAGATAGTACAAATATTAGGGGTTGACATGAGGGACATCAAAGAAGACTGTAGGTTCAACCATTAAGAATGGTTTGATTCTAAGTGGTTTGTCATTGAACACAGATACAGTTCATGATAGGACATTATGGTGGTGATGCTTCACCCATGTACCCGAAAATGTGAGAATAGACTGCGATGTTGCTGGTTATTGTTGTTGTAGTAGTCAATAACACTTCTCCTTGTGATTTCCTCAACATTGAAGGCTTCTAACATTATATGATAATAATAAAATTTTAAAATTTTATTGATGCAGATTGAATATCCTGAGATCGAAGACCTCGCAAAGCCAAGGCATCGATTTATGTCCTCATATGAGCAGGTAGACTTTTAATTTATTGATTTACACAGCCCCCTATTTTTTTTTGTGTGTGTGTTCTGAAGTCAAGCTGTCAAATTATTTTTTGTACACAAAGCCATGTCTTAACATTTCTGTTTTTCTCTCGTTCACATTTTTATGTATACAGAGGATTCAGCCATTTGATAAAAGATACCAGTATCTATTGTTTGCAGCTGAACCTTATGAAACAATTTCTTTCAAGGTAAATAGTTACTCTAGTTTATTATTTATCATGTTTTGGGCGATGAGTACATACATATATTGAGTTCTGGAAATTTACCTTTTTGTACTTGTTAATCAATCCACATTTCAGGTACCAAGCACAGAAATTGACAAGTCCACTCCAAAGTTTTTCTCACATTGGGACCCAGATTCAAAGATGTTCACAGTTTAGTACATTTATCCCCTTTCTTTTCTAAGATAAAAAAATTTGTCCATTCTTGTGTACATAATTTTTGTGTGATTGTGAATAAGTTAATGGTATATGCATCATCCAAGAAAAAACGAAAACCTTCTGTCAAAATAAACAAAATGCTCATGTTGTGTTTGGTTAGCAATATTTTTGGAAAAGTTATCTTTTGATTGAAAACTTCTCTTGATATCAAAATATGCTAATCCAAACTCAGTTTATCATCAAACATCAAAGCACAAGGTTGGCCAGTTATGTCCAAATCCTTGCATTTTTTGTTTGCTCTTGTGCTAACTAATGAATCAAGCAGTTAATAGTGGAACTAAGATGAGAATTTCCATTCTTCATGCTTGATCTGTTTTGTTCTTTTTGCTTACGTGGCATGCATTATTGATATTTAATTTTCTTTAGCAGCTACTGACGACAGAACTTTTCCTTTGTCTGCAGCTGCAGTTGTATTTTAAAACCAAGCCACCAGAGGCAACCAAACCACAGCTGCCTGCCTCTGCACCCAATGGCACCACAGCACCTGGTGTTCCGCCAAGGCCTATGCCCCCACCACCACAAGCTCCACTACCACCACCACCACCTCCTCCACAAGGGCTACCTCCTGGTGCACCTATGGGAAATCCTCCACGGCCCCCTCCACCTCCAATGTCAGGATCAATGCCTCCACCACCTCCTATGGCTGCAAACGGTCCTAGACCTGTACCTGGTGCAATGCCGCCTCTTCCACCGCCAGCCCCCATTGGGAATAGGCCTCCATCAATGCCACCTCCACAAGGTTTTCCAGGCCAACAAATGCAGAGCTAGGGCAGTATGCTGATGAGTAGAGTGTTTAAAAGTTGTGGTTGGATGCACCTTTATCCACTAAGGCTCAAAACACTACCCCAAATTGCCTATACATTGCTCATTGCATCTCATTTTTTTTTTAATTTACGAATTTATACATTGATGTATCAAGTTATCTGGTATTTATTATTTGTGTTGACCATGGTCCACAAAATGTAGTTCTTCATTCCCTTGGTATAGATGGGAATTTTTTGGCTTGGCCAGTAACTGTTCGATTACAAGAAATCTTGAGACCGTTTACTAAAACAAGTACATCCCTAGGCATCTGTGTTGATGTAATAACATTGTTGCTTTATCTTTATTGTCTGCCTAAATATCGGGTGTGTCATCTTCATCAACCTAGTCATATAGAACTTCAGCTGCAG
>Ga0228711_1004251_pt1 | contig 22095 bp, 10 predicted proteins | sample MedpolnodulmetaG_2_FD_177996 | JGI IMG/M metagenome (GOLD analysis project Ga0228711, IMG submission 177996) | Root nodule microbial communities from Medicago polymorpha collected in Santa Monica, California, United States - brown nodules | ecosystem: Host-associated > Plants > Roots > Nodule...
ACCCAAGATCTATGCATATCTTCTTTTGTCCATTCATTAAGAACAAATAGGCGTAGTCGAGGTTTTCGAATCATGAATCATAAGAACTATTTTCTAACTTGTAAATCAAATCTTATAATGAATCGTAAAAAAGACATCTGAAGTAAAAACAAGCAACATACGCAAAAACTTATAAGTTGATACAACGTGTATGAATTTAAAAATAGTTTAAGATTGAAATGATAAATCAAAGAGAGTAGTAATAACACAACAAATTAGCAGAAAGAGAGGGCAAGTGGGGCCTGTCTTCAAACAGGACAAATAGGGACCATAAACATAGAATAATAATGAAGAGACTTGGAAGCACTGACCAGGAGGAAAGAATAAAAGAAGTGCACGTAGGAGGATGGGAGTGTGGACCGAAAATGATATGTTAAGGAAGTTTGTGGATCTAAATTATGTTATTCAAAAGTTTGATAGGTGATTTTGCTCCATTTAATAAAAAAAATGAAAATAAAAATGAAAATAACCCTAATGGGTTTTTTCAAAATTGACTCGTTCATCCTGGTCCCTTTCTGGGTGAAGTTATATGTAGTTATATGTTTATTTTTTTGATGATGTTTATTAGATAGTTTTATTTGATTATGTTTAGAGATTGATTGTTATAGCCTAGTATCATGTTAAAGCACTCCTAGAAATCCTTGCTTTATGTGTCCTCTGATCCCTTGTTGTCTAGAATATTGTTTGTATGTAGAAAACTTCATTTTCCATGGTCAAACAGTTTTTCTAGCTAATTGACTCAATTCAACCTTTTTTGAATCGTATCATGAAATGTTTATGCCTTTTTGCCTTGTGTCTAGTGCATTTTGAATCAATTCATGAATTGATGAACCGTATCATTCATGACTCTAGTCAAATTAGTTTGATTTGTATCATTTATTTCTTCTGGTTTTAGGTTTTTCCTTGTTGAATCGATTCATAAGTCTTTTGAATCGTATCAACCTTCATCTGGAGCTATATAATTCGATTTAAATACATCCTGAATTGTATCAACCTTCTTAACTTAACTTGCTTGTTTTTAGCTGTTTGAATTGATTCATACATTTAGTGATTCGTTTCATTATGTTGTTTTTTTGCCGAATTTTCGTACTTGCCAATCTTTTCTATATATACTCATATCCTCATAACACCCAAACAACTGAATCATTTGCATCTATTCTCTCTAGAGACTCCAAACCTCATTTTCCCTTAGATGTCAGAGCAATAGACTTGGATTTCTTAGTATGTTCATCTCCTACAAGCTCAATCTCATGACTTTTGAGAGAGCATATAAGATTCTCGAAACTTAGCTTATTCAATTTTTTTGCAACTTGAATAGCTATAACCTTTGGTCTGAACCTGGCAGGAAGGCTCATAAGAATCATCTTGACATGATTAGGTATATAATAGCTCTTGTTGAGAATTTGAAGACCACATGCAAGAGTTTGAAACCTTGAGTACATGGTTTCAATATCTTCATCTTCCTTCATTCTAAAGAGCTCATAATGATGTACCAATTGGTTAGCTTTAGCTTCTTTAATATGTTTGTTTCCTTCATAGGTAGAGTGCAGAGATTCAAATATACATTTGGCCATAGATATGTTCACAATCTTTGTATATTTTGAATGTGGCAGAGCATCCACAAGAATACCACGCACTATGTGATGTTTCTAGTAGTTCTTCCTCTGTGCATCAGTCAAACTCTATCTATATATCACAATACCTTTTGTATCAACTTTAAGATCTACATCATCTTCAATGATGTCCTACAACTGATCATCAACACCTATGATATGGTTGTACATCTTACTCTTCCACTAGGAAAAATGAGCAACATCTCCATTAAAATAGTTGTTCTTCTCAAAAGTGGAAGTATTTGTAATCATCGTTGATAATAGAGTTGTTCCTAGCAGCACTATTGCTTTCATGACCATACACATTTTTCTCTCTGGATCATTCACTGTGGTACGATTAAGTGGTTCAGCACAGATCATGCTCTGATACCAACTGAAGGTGAGAAAAGTACAAGAAGGGGGATTGAATTGTGTTATTTTTTGAAATTTTTTCTAAGTGTTTGCACTAGTCATAGTCTAACAATGAGTCTGATAACAACGGATAAAAACAAACACAAAGATAAAGAGAGAGAGAAAGATAGAGAGAAAGCAAACACATGCAATTATATTTGTTCCTCCTATAGTCCAGGAGTAGTCTAATCCCCTTGCACCTATAATGTATTTCTACTATAATCACAACTGATTACAAATTGCTCAAGGACACAACCAAGAGACTTCCAAATGTTCAAGCACACAAGCAAGATCCTTCCAATGCCCAATCACAAATGAAAGAGACTTCTATATGTTTATAAATAAACATATTTGTTCTTACACTTGATATACAATCAAAGGTGTAAACAATACATAACATAATAAAGTCTAATACTTAGAATTTCTAAGATACAAACTTTGATAAGAAATTCTTAATTGTTCCATGCACTTTTTGATTTGATAGAGTATGGGCACAGTAAATATGGGAGATTCTTGTTATTATTCTTCTAGTCTCCTTATATAGGCATGGAATTGAGAGACGTTGGAGACGAATGCCAATGCATTAAGAGTTGTTGAGAAGCTTCAAATCAGAGACATTGGGCCATTGCATGATATGGATAATGTCTTTGATTAGACATTCGAAATTCCTTTGCTAAAATTGGAATTATCTGTTTATTCTCTTTGTCCTTGAAGTTCTTTGTTTGTTTCTACACATGGTCAGAAGAAGACAAATTGTACTATCAGAGTCTTAATATAGACAACTACAGAAGAGGACAAATCTGACGTGGCTTTTGGGTCCCTGTTAACTGGTATTCTCACCAGCCTCATTTAATGTGGTCAACATTAGTTGACTATTACTCTTGCAGGAATCGAAGGCTTTTTCCGTCAAATTTGAGAAGTTCGACGAGATGTGGACTTAGCATGAAAAGGCTTAAAAGCTTAGCGTTCGACAAGAAATGAATCAAGAATGCAAAACCTTCGAAATCAAACAACTGCCTTTTAAGCGGGAATATTTGAATTTCAAAAAAGAAGCGGTTTCCTCAATGGAGAACGTGGGAAACAAGCAGTTTTCTACATGGAAGGATTGTTGATCATGGATTAGTGTCTTTCCAGTTATTTTCCTATGTATAAATAATAGTTTTCAATAAGGAAAACGAGTTGCAAATCACCTATACAAAATTCTAAAACACTCGAAGTACCGCCGCGAGAGAAAAATGTCATAAAGAATGTATGTAAGGATTTGTTGAACTACCTTTATTTTTAATGCACTGTATTTTAGCTTTCCTTTAAGTTTCTGTAATTTAAACATGTTCTCGACCACTAACACAACTACACGTATACAATAATACGCCACCTCAAGGCTACGCACTCAAAGGAGCACGCCAACTCGCCTACGTCGTGTCACACTTGAGCACACCTCCTTACCAGGATCACGCTACACGTGTCCACTCCCTCCCCTAATCATACGCCTCATAACCCGGAGACGGTTATGCCATGAGCGTGCCTATATAAGGGTGAACTTGCTTCACCCTCAGAGTACACAACACTTTTCACTACAATTCTTAGACTTTCTCTCTCAATTCCATTACTCACTTGATCTTTGGAGTGCTAATGTGCCTGCAGGCACTTTTCGTTTTACCGCAGAAGACGCTTCGCCACCACACCAGAAGCCGTTACCGATCATCGAAGCATTCTCCACAACCGTTGCGACTCAACGGTTCTCACTGGACAGATCATTTGGATCTAGAAGGAGGAGATCGTTCTCTAAACCGCCTCGATCTAACAATCCTCCACGGTAATCGTTTTCTGTTACGCGCATCTCTGTCTTTACCGTTTTCAGATTACACGTTCCTCCACCGCAACGGTTGACAATTACCGTTCCTACCTCCGAAATAATGGCTAGAACCCGTAGAGAACCTCTGCGAGCTGTTCCGCCACCTCTCAAGCACCGCTTTCAACGATCCAAATTCTCCAAAGCTGAATGGTTCCAATATTCGAACCAGTGAATTATGAGGGAAGCGATGCTATCCTCGATTTTGCTACCGGTGTCTGCGCTACAACCGCTTTGAATGCAACGACGCTGCATCCACCTCTCTCACAAACGGAGGACGTTCCTCCTCCGTCTCCTCAAGTTCCACTGCCTCCGGAGACGAATGAAGTCCTCACGAACCTGGTAAACCTGCTCGCCAACAGAGCAATAGGCTTGAACGTGTGGAGAAGAATCAAGAAAAATTTCTGACGGTGATAGCTACTCATATGGAAGAATCTCAACGGAATAAACACTAAACTACACCTTTGCAATACACTGCGATATCTCCACACCACTGGACCGCCAGAAGAGAGGCAAGAAACCTCCTGAGGATTCAGACAAAGGGAGTAGCGGATCGCGTCCGCGTTGTTCGGAACGCTACAAACCTTCGAGACACTATGAAGAAAGAGATTCTCCCCCCACAACGCGGCCGCCATAAAGGGCCATTCACCAGAAGAGGAGTGGAATATTCAATTCCCTGCGCTTTCGTGAAATCTCCAATGCTGGAGACTTACGACGGCACGGCAAACCCGGACGAGCATGTAGAACACCTGGATACCGTGCTCGATTATCACTGCGCGAGAGGCGTGGTCAAATATAAATTATTTGTCCTCATGATGAAGGGTGCCGCCATGGGTTGGTTCAAGGGTTTGTGAGACAACTCCATTGATTCATCGGAAGAACTGTGCAGTAAATTCACATTCCACTTCACCGCAAGGCGGAGGCATCCGAAAACCATGGCGGCCTTGATCGCTATCATCCAAGACAAGAAGGAAACTTTAAGGGAGTATGTAGAACAATTCACATGGGCGGGTGTGGAAGTTTCGGGCGCCCACGACGGAGTGAAGTGTTTCACATTCAAAGACTGCAAGTTCAGAGAAAAGCTAAGGCTTCGGGCGGCAAAGGATATGAATAACCTCCTAACGCGTGCCCAGCCGTATATCAATTATGAAGAGAAAAAGTTGGTGGAGGAAGCACTCAAGAGAATACAATCATACAAATCGGGCAATGACGACAGCCGTAACGACGACGAGAAAACTAAAGGCTCCCGCCCTTACCCCAGAGACTACACTCTGCTCAACACTAGGCGCGAAACTATCCTACGGGAATACTACGCCACAGAATTCAGAGCAGCGAGCATCAAAGCACCACAGTCTCTGAAAGAATCGGCAAGAACCGACAAAATGAAGTACTGCAGCTACCACCGAAGTTGGGGCCACGACACGGAAGAATGCTTCCAACTTCGTGTCGATAAGTGGTGAACCGAATACTATATTTAGTTATGATACAGGAAGGGGTTGAATAATCAAGGGAGGTTAAAGGGGAATGATATAATGGGGTTGAACATTGGTGAGGAAGAAAAAGATGTAGATTCTGGTGGTGTAATAGCTGAGATAAAATACGTAGTTTCTGGTGATGTAAATGGAGAGTAAAATATGTGGAATTATGGTGATGATAATGATGAATAAAATATATAAATTCTGGTAACGATAATGACGAAAAAAATATATAAATTCTGTTGAAGATAATGGTGAGCAAAAGATATAAATTTTGGAGACGTTATTGGTGAATAAATGTGTAAAATTATGGTGTTGTTATTGACGAGTTTTCTTCATGCATCATATCATTATTAAGATTTTGGTGATGATTGGTGACATGTTGTATTGCTCAGTAACATAACTCTGACATATATAGGGTGTTGCATAACGCTTAAGGCTGATGAGGGCGGGGAGTGGTCCGGCTCCTGACAACTTCTAGGCAAAACCAAATCACATCGGAATGAGATGGATCCTGAAGCCGTGCAGATATGGGACTACATGGTTGAAGGAATACTTTTAAGAATTGTTTGGTACTACCTATATTAACAAAATGCATCTTCTTTTCGGTAGCCCAAACCATAAGAACTCCACAGTTAAGTGTGCTTGACTTAGAGCAATTTTGGGATGGGTGGCCTTTTGGGAAGTTTCCCGAAAAACGTGTGAGTGAGAGAAAAAACACGTTGAAAAGACTCGTGTTGGTTTGTGGGGTTAGTCAGAAATCCTGAAAGCAGTCTGGGATGTTACGGGATACACCCACTTATTTTTATTTTTTAGGGGTATTTTAGCAAAGATATAACTAAAAAATGGTTAAATACACACTTTAAGGTGCATGTTGCTATAACACTTCTTGTAAAAAAAAAGGAAGTGGTTTTGTAAGTTAGAAACTCCTACAAACATTTGCTAGAATACACCTAGCTATTTTTTAGGAGTATTTGAGCATGTGATAACTAAAAAGTTGATAAACACCCCAAAATGCATGTTGCTAAGATACACCTTCATAAAAATAAGTGGGTGTATCCTAACAAATCCTTTTATAATTTTCAATATTTACAATACTATAAAATTATATATATATAACATTCCCTACAACATAAAATTTCTGGATCCATTATACATATGAATAAAAGGCTAGAGTTATGAAGAAGTTGGTCTGAAGCAGTGTAGGACTTTGTTTTTTCTAAGAAGATTACATGGCTTTGTTTAAACATAGAAATTTGTAAATTTAGTTGCTTTATTCAACATTCCTAGCCTTTGTTAAGTATAAGCTTTGTATACTGTTGTCATAGTTCAACAAATTAACAGTAATCAAAAGGCATATTTGCCATGTTGTAATCAAGGTTTTAATCAGGGTGTTTTATCACGGCGTAACGATGTTTTGTCATATTGTTTAAGTGATTTTTTTTCACTATGTTAATGCGGTGAAAACGGTATCAGATGTAACACCCCAAACTCTCAAAGCGATAAATTACGCTAATGATACGGCATATCAAGAATCTAGATGTTACATCTTCAATTAAATCATCAAGCATGCATAATTAACAATTTCTCAAAACATCGCAACGGAATAAACATCATATCATCGACACCTAAATAAAATATATCAACAGTCATCCAAATATAATATGTCTTCAAGTAGCCATGTCACCATACAATTCATGTCATCATCAATACATAGTCTCAAAATGTTCAACAAACATAATAAAGATAAACGTCGAAGACCGACCCCTAATCGGAGCCCTAAATCTAAGACGCCAAAAGCAATAAACGAGGTAGCTCCAAGCTATCCTCAAGCAACTCGCCAAAGCAATCTATTTTTTCCCACCGTCTACCCATCCATACGGATAAGGAAGACAGTCAACCAAAAGACCACTGGGGGTTAGTTCATAATTCACAATTCAATTATAATAAAACTCAAGCATTCAAGGATTCATGCATAGCAAATATACATACCCAACATTCCTAACACACTAACTCCACATGAATATTATCCCCCCACTCCATACACATCATGCTATCATAATTCTATCATAGCATAGCAAGCATATTCAATCTCTAATCAAGTCATCAACATGGGTTCATCACTTAACAACATCAGTCATATAAATCACATAAACTCTTGCCTAATTAATTCAACAAATACAATTCATCATTTCAAAGCATATGCAAATGAATCATCATTATCAAAGGAATCACCAAATCGTATATATATATACAATTCTCACCTCATTACTATTACCAAAATAATATCATCAAATAGATTCACCAAGTGTATAAGAACAAGCAAGTAAAACATACAATTAGAGCCTGGTTCAATTATTCACAATCATCAACAAAAATCCACCAATGCACATATACACCAATCCACATAATCACAATGTTCACCAAATTTCACCAATGCACAAATTCCTCAAGTCACATAATCAATTATGACACGACTCACCAAATAAGAAGTGCATGCAATGTTCAAGACTCTTCTAGATGCATGTGGTACCATTGGATTCCGGAGATAATTTTACCGTTAATGAATCCACGGACATAATCAACCCGCATATTTAAGTCCTGCAAAAGCTATGTATCAACCCGCGTTTTACATACTTCAAATCAATTCTAATAACTATGAATGCATGGACTCCAAGTAAGGACTTGACAATGCACGACTCAACTTAATATACATAACATAATAGTCAACCAGCATTTCAACCCGCATTTATGTTATTCATCGACAATTTGCATTGTCAAATACTTACAAGCCATACAATCATCAAGTCATCAACCAATCATCAATTCATCATCACCATAATCATCCTCATATTTTATCATCAATCATCATCATAATTATCAACAACAACAACACCTTAAGGAACAACAAGTTCCAAAGTCACCTTTCACATAAAAGACAGACAACTATCCACATTAATGTATTCATCATATCTGTGCTCTTGATTTTCGAATATCAAACCATTGATTGGTTTTGAATCGTCAATCTTTGAACTTTCTACTTTTATTCTTGGGAAGGGAAAAAGAAAGAAAAACCCTTAGAGATTAAAGGTCCGGGGTTTGGTTACGCGAAGGGAAGGTGTTAGCACCCTCAACGTCTACAGTATTCCGTAGGAACCTCTTGCCTAATTTATCTTGTGCTAAATTATTTACTTATTTTGAAAATAATTGCCTAAATGTCTGAGTGAAAGAATGGAGCGAGAAGAAATATGTTTCTGTTATTTTTTATTTGATTTGTAAAGATTGGGTCCTTTTCTTACATAGCCACAAGTGGGATCAAAACCAATGTAGTTCACCTCAAAAATTTCATTTGGTGAGTTGGATTAATTTTAAAGTTTGAAAAAGTTTTTTTAGAAGGTATGAGATACCTCAAAGGTATAGAAGAATGAAATGAAGTGAGGTTGGTTAATTTTAATTAAAAGAAATTCAAGTCCAATATGGATATTAAAATTGATTAAAAGTTTGATTAAGAAATAAAAGGAAGAAAGGGCCTCTTGGGTTAAAATCCAAGGAATGATTAAGAAAATATTTGAAGTTTTGCATATTTGATTTTTTTCGTAAAAAGATTTTTCTAAGCTAAAAGTAAAAAAAACTAAGCGTTTTGACGTAACGTAAAATAAAAGTGTGAGAGGAATTACCAAGGATGTTGGATCCCAAGTAAAATTCCATCTTAAAATTACTAGTTGTTCATTTTTAAGGCCCTCAAATTAGTCCAAAAAGTTTACTCTAGTTTGTCATGACATAATGCGGTAAAATAAATTGTGGTGTCGGTGCATATTTTATTATATGATGTTACATAGATCCTAAGTACATTCTAAAAGCTCAAGCAAAATGCAAATGACAAGAAAAAATAAAATGCATGCATTATGTTACATCAATACTTATTATACACACTAAAAAATTAATGATAATAACATAAAATTAATGACTAAAATTAAACATGCATGAGATGATGAATAAATATAATGCAAATATAAGATAAAAACAATAAAAAAAAACAGTAAATAAACAATTAACACAAAGCAAAATAATTTTGTAAACTTAGAAGAAAAAAAATTAAGTAAAAAGAAGTGCAGGAAGTAAAAACAGTAGTGTAATTAGTAAAAAGGCAGAGAAAACAGAAAATAATTGGGCCTAACTAGATCCAGTGGGCTTAAGATGCTTGATCTCAGCCACTGGATCTAAATCCAAAGGTGAAAATAAGCAACATACAGTAAAGCTTAAAAGAATATAAACACAGGAATATAAAAAGAAAATAACGGTGACTGTCAGATCTAAGATCTAACGGTTTAAACAAACAACACATGGTGAGGAGTAAGATAGACTAAACATGGAATCTATTAACAGGATCATCATTGGCCGTCAGATCTTGGATCTGACGGCCTAGATCTTGAAGGCACAATAGTGTACCATAGATCCTAACACATGGAACTAACGAAAATAACAGTAGTATAAAAGGGATTCTTAACAAAAAATAACACCACAACATAAAACACTTCTCTCTCTAAAATTGTCTCTAAAATTGTTTAGAGAGAGAAGCTCTGTCCTAACCAACAAAAGGCCGTCGCCCTCCTCCTTCTTCTCTAGCGAGGTGGTTCGCTCCAGCGCGGTGGCCGGAGGTGGCACCACCTCGCCGGAATTTCAAAACAACTCCGATTCAAAATGTTTTTAAGTTCCTAACATCCTTTTTCGTTCTAAAAACAAATCCGGCCTTAGATTTTCAAAAAAAAAAACACTCAAACATCCTAGATCTAAGTTTTAGTTCACAAAAAAAAGTTTTAAAAAAATGGAAGAGAGAAAAGAAAGACAAGATCCAAAGCCTTACCTACAAAAACGCGCCGGTTCGGTCTTCTTCCTTCTCCAAAGAGGACGGTTCGGTTCTTCCTACTTCTCCAAAAGCCCAGTTCGGTTCTTGCTCCCAAAAGGTCGGCTCGGTTCGGTTCGAATTTGTGTAGATCTGGTCGAATCCGGTTCAGTTATGTTGAAATCCGGTTCGGTTTTGTGATTTTCGGTTTTTTCAGTATATTTGTGATGATTTTTGTTTTGAAGGTTTATGAAAAAATTGTTATGATGTTCTTGATGTTCATCATAATTTTGTGTTGATTTTTGTGGTTTGATTTGGAAAAAATTTGAGAGAGAAAAGAAAAAGGTGTTTGTGATTTGATTGGTGAATAGTGACTGCGTGAATAGTGATTTTTCTGACTGATTGATGAGACATTTATGACAGTCTATTTATAGACTGTCATTTTAGGGTTAGGTGATGCAGTGGTTCTCTCTGATTGGCCATATTGGATCAGACCAAAAAAACTGTAGCATTGAATACCAAAAAGAGACCAATAGGATGACGACATGTGTACAGGACTTAGTAGACTAATAAAAAAACTTAAAAGATTAAAAGAAAGACTAAGAAAGTCATAAAACAAAAATAAAAAATAATTAATAAATATAATAAATAAAAAAAACGAAAATTCAAAATAAAAAATAAAATAAAACATGATTTAATTAAAAAGAAAAGGAATAAAAGAAATAATAACAAATAATAAAAAGTAAATAAAATTGTCCCTTTCGGTAACCAAAATGAGGTATTTTAAAATACCTCTCTGCCGAAAATTCGTCTGAGGCGACAAAATTACTCGGCTTTTAAAATACGAATAAAAGGTTTTAAACTGTTTAAAATACGAATAAAAGGTTTTAACTATTTAAAATACGAATAAAAAGTTTTAACTATTTAAAAAAAACGAATAAAAAGTGTTAACTATTTAAAATACGAATAAAAAAGTGTTATCTATTTAAAATATGAATACAAAAGTTTTCACTATTTAAAATACGAATAAAAAAGTTTTACCTGTTTAAAAAACGAATAAAAAATTTTAACTATTAAAAATGCGAATAAAAAAGTTTTAACTGTTTTAAATACGAATAAAAATAATAAAAACATTAGCTGGTCAAAATTTGGGGTATGACAATATCAAACTCCCAAACATCATCAATTCATTCACATTATATTATACTAACATGAATCCAAAGTCTCGTAAGAGTTAACCGACCATAAGACATTAGTTTGACAAAGTTCGGCTAAGTTATGAAAACTAGCATTTTTCGACAAATTCTACAAAACCAAAGTAAACACATTTAAACGCCTCAACCAAATATACACACAAATCACATAAAAGTGCAGTAGTGTGTACACATACGTTTCATAGGCTAAAGCCAACAATTACTCAAAGTTAAGCAACATACCAAATCAAACAAACTCGAATGCCTCAACTAAGTATATACACAAATCACATATGAGTGTAGTAGTGTATACATCAACGTCTCATAGGCCAATACACTTAAATTTCAAAGTTTTGCAAAGTTCGTATCATTTTACCGTTTTTCAAAGAATTCAAGTTTTCAAGGTAAAACCAAGTTAAAGTCCATGAATCCCATCCAAAACATTTTTATAAATCATAACAATACTAGACAACCCTAGTCCTATCATTTTCCCTTGAGAAATCGAGTTTTCGGAAAATCTCACGTTCTTGACGTTTTTCAAAAGTTTGAGATTCGATTCACAAAACCATGTTCAAATTAATTGAATTGATGTTTGCAAAGGTTAAGAGAACTTAATTACATTTAATTACATCAAAAGAATCAGTTTGGAATGGTCCGGATCGACCCTAAGTACCCAAAACGACAAAAAACATGGGTGCTGGTCTGGGCAACTCGCCACCAGCTCGCCATGGGCTCGCCTCGCGAGCTGCACCATACAGCAACCCAGAATTCTGGGTTTTCCTCTCGGGAAAACCATCCCTTTTCACACCAAAACCCCATTTTCGATCCCATTGACCCGAAATTCGACCCCAAAACTTATACACTTGATTACAGACATATAAAGGCATTCAAAACCACAACATACATCGAATTAAAACACCAATTCATCTCAAAATCATCATCTAGTTCATTTTCACCAAAAACCACCATTTTTCTCATTTCTCATTCAAACTTCAAAACAACTACACCAATTCAAAACCCATCAACATATAAACATAAATAGACATTAATGAAGAGAATTCAAACATGTTTCAACCACAATCATACACCAATTCATGAATTTCACTCAAATAGTCAAAAAGCATGAAAACCACTCAACAACAACAACATCTATGAAGTTTAAGATATTAACACAACAAATTCATGAAGTTTATCATACCCATAATTCTACTTGAAAAAGGAGCACGTATTTTATCATTCAAAACCACAAAAGTCACAATTATATCAAAAGCACTTAAACCCACAAGTAGAAAAAGTGATTATAGCTTAAATTGTGAAAAAGAGACTATCCCCCTTACCTCAACTCTTCAATAATCAAATCTCTAGCCTCAATTTATCTCATAATAACCAACCCTAAGCTTGCTCTCTCTCTAGTTCTTCTTTGCTCTCCAAGATCTCCTTTCTATCTCTAACTCTATCTTGAAATGTTTGTGAAAATGAGTGAAATGAAGGTTATGACTTAATTTCTCTTAAGACTAGTATTTATATAGTCACCACACTAATGGGCTCAAACCTTAGTTGTCTTAATGGGCTCAATATTCTTATTATCCAATTTACCGAGTTACTACACACTTAACCGTTAAAATAACGAATAGTTATCGTCTCTAATTAATTACCATAACTCACTAATAACTTAGTAAAAATAATTATTCCCACTTAAAACACTAAAATAATTCTCGTAACACAAATACTAATTTACCCTTGCTCGCAAAAGACCAAAATACCCCTGAGGCTAAAATGACTAAAATACCCTTCTTAAGCCAAAATTCACTAATCCTGAATAAAATACACATAGAGACAAATAATCACATACAAGCACATATAAACACACATAATAATTAATTAAAATAATTCTAGCGAAAATCTAGCTATTACATCAGACATTACCTATACATTTTTGTTGATGCCGATTTCACGGTAAAGGACCTTTAAAACCTTAGTTGTAATATTGTCATTTAAGTTTATGTATGTATGTGGGTTATGAAGTTCAGTTTAATTAAACATTTGATACGACCCAATTGGAGTAGGGCACACTCCTGAACTTGGGAGAGAAACTAGAGATAAAATAAAGGAAATTTGTTATATTTTTCATTCATTCTATTCATGAGTGGTACAACGATATAATAAGATAACTATAACAACTAGAAAATAGCAATAATAGTTATACCATAATTTCTAAATAGTTTGTTACATTAATCTCCTAAGATTACTCCATCATCATTTATTCTAAAACTAAATGTCACATGTTACACTAAAAAACTTAGAATCCCTAATTTCAATTTATCATCACTCCTTATTTTAAGTACCCTATCAACATTTTGATAATTTAAATGAAAATGATGATCATAAGCGTGATCAATGAAAAGCCAAGGAAGTGTAATTGGACATAGAACTGATATATAATAAGCTTATAGAATTCCAAGTTTTGTAATGTATTACAATATCAGAAATCAACGGTCATTGAACAAGCAGTACGAAATTACAAATTATTCTATCTATTGTAGTGCCACAAAATTCCACATTCTTCTAGCTGCACAAAATGATTATATTTTCTCATTCTTCAAAGCACCAGTAACTCAGAGAAGCCATTCGGATTTTTATTCTTCATTGACCTTTATTTTGATTATGTGACTCCTACATTAATAAAGTAAAAGACACAAATCATTACAATCTACAAATATATAAATATTTTTGTTCTTAATGATGAGTGAGCTTACCATCAATAATCAAGTAAAGCAAAATTGATTTCCACTTATACACAACCATGTATACCCGACAAAAAAATTTGAAAAAGGTGAGGAAACAACGCTAGTTCTGAGTTTAAGCGACATGCATTGAAGGAGGTTATGTTCATTTTTGGCTTGAATGAGAACGAATATAAAAAGGAATATAATGTGAAGAATCGAATTGATCCTGATTCAAGGGCCTTGAATGGCGCCAAGAATATCTCTGTATTGGAAAGTGGAGTTTTGACCTTTCATTAACATGTTTTGTGGATTTTAAGGAGAAATGAATCTTAACCATTAATTTTATCAAATGGATGCATTTAATTTGACAGTGTGAATATGTTATTATTTTGACTGCAGTCAATCACAATTCATAAAAGACACAAGTGAACACCGATATTTTGATGTGGAAAACCCCTCAATGTAAGGGTAAAAACCACAAATGGTTCAGACCAAGGAAATAGCTCCACTATAATAAAATATGGGTACATGAGAGTCTCGAAAAGGTAAAGCACTAACAGTGCCAACAACTAGCCAAAGCAACATAGCTTAACAAATGAGAACAAAAAAGATAAAAAAATACCCCAAAAATACTGCTTCAGTGTGAGACAGATATGTCTCTACTCAGATCTCGATTCGAAGATCGTACGGTGAAAAGGTAGAAAAAAGTGTAGCAAACCGGCCCTAAAAAAACCAGCCTGATCCAACGATTAATGAATCCGTAATCGCTATTTTACTGAGACAGAATTTAGAAAAACATGATTGACTTTCTCTCTTCTTTCTCTTTCGTTGGCTACTCTTCTCACCAAAAACACTATCTTTTCCAACCCTAATATGACATCTCTCCACTTATATAAGTGAGACATAATGGACTAAGATATTTGGGATTTTCTCCAAAGCGGAAAGGAGCCCAATACGCAATAAATCTCCCCCTCACAACTATGTGGAGGATATCACTCAACCAACGATATTACAACAAGTTTCAAACTTCCCTCATGGTATCACTTTAGTCATCAAATGAGAACCATTGTCATTAGTATGATCATTAGCTAACTCCAACAACTTAGTTAGCTAACTCAACAAAACCAAGCTCCTGCAAAAATTTCTTCAACCATAACAACTCTTTGCATTCTTTGGTAACATCAATGAACTCTGACTCTAAAGAAGAAAACTCAACACATTTTTATAGTCTAAATTTCCAAGCCAAAACTCCCCCTAGAAATTTAATCATAAAGCTTGAAGTTGACTTTTTGGAACCAATGTCACCAGCCATATATGGGTCGGAGTACCCTACTAAAGTAAGCTTAACTCTTCCAAAGCAAAACCCAATACAAAGTTGTACCATAAAGATACTTTAAAAACCATTTTACAGCATTCCAATGTTCTTTATCTGCATTTGATAAAAATATATTGACTGTACCAACAACATGTACTAAATTTGGTATTGTACACACCATTGCATACTTAAAATAACCAACTAAAGATGTGTAAGGAATCTGTCTCAGCTTCTTGCATGTATGACTGTACCAAAGAGTGGAATTCTTGAACTTCTCCAATACTTGGTCTTTTATCAAGAAGGCATAAACACATAATTTCTTGAAAACAATCATCAATAAATGTAACAAAATAAAATGCACCACTAAAAGATTTTACCTTTAAAAGGCAACAAAAGTTCGAATGCGCCAATTCAAGCAACTCTGACTTCCTTGAGGCAGGATGCCTTTTGAATGATATTATGGTATGTTTACATTCCATGCCATGAGAACATTTATCCAAACACATCCACACCTTTTTAGCTAAAACATTTAACAATTTTTCGCTGATATGACTTAACCTTTGGTGCCAAAAAGATGCTTCCAAATGGAAGACATTCACACTGTCTTTAGCACCCAAAGCATTTGTCAACTATAATTTAGATTCAAAAATTGAATAGGAACAATTTGAATCTAATCACACCTTAGAATAAAAACACCCGAGACTAGGAATGATTCGATTTAAAAATTGGATAGGAACAATTTGAATCGAATCAAATGACTTATAACATGAAATTTGAGAATTCTTAAATACAAAGTAATATTTAAGCTCAATATTACTGCTAGGGAACATAAGATACTATTGTGGATAATGTGATATTTGAGATTGACTAGGGTGCTTTAACAATTTCAGCTAAGCTAATTAAGAGAAAAATAACACAAAACATCAACTTAGCAAAACACCATCAAAACCTAAATTGAGTAATTGAAGGAGCAATTACATACACAACAAAAAATAATGAAAAAATCAATGAAAAATTCATTTAGGCATATCATTAAACACTTGGAGTGAAAAATATAAAACATTGATTCATTGTGTTATTTTAACTTTTAAACTACCACATAAGTTAAATCTAGTCTAAACAACATTGGCAATGCAAACAGACTATCATACGATCATTTACCATTAAAAATCAACAGTTACATAGACCCTAAACACTAAAATTTTATGAATTGAAACCAAAAACATAACATATAAAACAAAAAAAATTAATGCAAAAGGATCATGAACACTTACTTGTAGTTGAAGTTAAAGTTAAATTTCTTAAAGTTGAAGCAATTCGTTTGTGGGAGATTGGAGGAAAAGAAATGATTGTCTTTTTAAGTTTTGAAGGAATAAATTACATGTTCTTGTTGTTCTAGAATGAACCAGAACGCAACGGCAGTTGACTGTCGTTGGGAACTTTAGCGAGTGCAATTAATTGCCGTTGGGAACGAACAACACGTAACTGCCACTAAGATCAAATATGTAATTTTGGGGTGCTAAAGATCAATTTATGAATGAGATGACCAAAATCCTTGTGGCTTACATGAGTATGGGCCTTTTAATGTTGTAGATTTTTTTACTATTATTTTTCCCACCCTATGTCACTCTCACTCACCCTGTAAAATTTCCAAAAATACCCCTTGCAGTTCGGATTTCATAACCCGAACGAGTTTGGATTTCATAATCCTAACTATGCTTATGTATAATCAGCGCTGGCCCTAGGCATAGGCTGGGGGTGCGACGGCCTAGGGACCCTGTAGGGGCCCCAGAATTTTTTTTGTATGGGACGGGGGTGTATATAGCAAGGCTTCAAATTAGGGGGGTATACATAGTAAAAAGTATAAAAATGGCCCATCAACCCAACAACTCTTCACCTTTTTTTAAAAAAAAAACAAATTCAAAATGCCCTCAACACAGACCATTCTTCAACTTTTTTTTAATCTCTTTTCACACCCTACTCACTTCTTAAGCCCCATCCCAATTGACCATTTTATCATGTTTGGATTTTATGATTCGAAGCATATATTGTGAATTTTAGATTTTATAATCTGAATTGTGATTAACTAGTTTTTCTTGGAACAAAGGGTGTTTCGCAAAATCACCTTTTAAGTTTTGATGATAACAAGGTATTAAAAATTGTCAATTGGATATGCTTAACTTTGTTCAAGTGTACAAGATCATAATCAAAGTCTTATTCATAGAGGTTCTGGTTGAACAAGTCATAGAGCAAAGGAATTTATATTGAAGCTTAAAGCATCTGAAGAAAATGCTCCTGAAGAAAAGCGCTCCTGAAGATGATGTCATCAAAAGCAAGGTCATCAGAAGCAAGATCATCAGAAGCATTGCATCAAAAGCTACTTCACCAGAAGCTTAAGAGAGTTGACAAACTACAGTGTACGAAGTGTACAACCACTAACTCTGCGCCTGCCTCTGCAACCACCATCTCTGCATCGTGTCTATACATCAAGACAAGGATAAGCTAAATTTTCTTTTGTGATTGAGCATAGAAGTCTCTTTCAGTTGTGATTGAGCAAAGGAAGTCTCTTGGAGTTGTCCTTGAGCATTGAGAAGTCTCTTACTGTGTGTTTGAGCAACTTGTAATTTGGTATTACATTTTAGTGAAACTCTCCTTGGAAGTGCAAGGGGGACAGAACCACTTCCGGTTTGTGGAAGGAACCTATATAATTGCTTGTGTTCTTTCTTTCTCTGCTCTCTTACTATCTATCCGCTGCATTAAGACTCTGAATTCAAGTCAGACTCTGAACTCTATCAGACTCTGATCCTGGGAACAGCTTTTATTACGAAAGAAGGAGAAGTTTTTGAAAACACAATTCAACCCCCCCTTCTTGTGTTTTTCTCACCTTTAGTTGGTATTAGAGCTGCTGGCTCTGTAGTTAGCACTTAACCGTGTTACAGTGAACGATCTGAGAAAAACATGTCTGGGGAAGATGCTGCTGGCTCTGGCTCTGGTTCTGGTTCTGGAGCTTCTATACCACATGATTATAGCAGCAACAACAAAAATGAAAGATCTGCTAATCACAACAAACCTCTCATGTTTAATGGTGATCCAGAAATGTTCTCTTGGTGGAAGACCAAGATGTATAGTCACATTATGGGAATGGATGATGAGTTGTGGGATATTCTTGAAGAAGGTGTTGGAGATTTGAAGCTGGATGAAGAAGGTGCTGCTCTTGATAGGAAAGCTCACACTGCTGAACAGAAAAAGCTTTATAAGAAACATCACACGATCAGAGGCATTCCTGTGGCTGCCTTGCCTCATAAAGAGTACTTAAAGATGAGTGACAAATCTACAACGAAGGCTATGTTCACCTCATTGTGCTCACTTTGTGAGGGTAACAAGAAAGTCAGAGAAGCTAAGGCTACTATGCTTGTTCATCAGTACGAGTTGTTCATAATGAAGGAGGATGAAAACATTGAGACTATGTACTCAAGATTTCAGACTCTTGTTTCTAGACTTCAAATTCTGAAGAAAAGCTACGTGGCGTCTGATCATGTGAACAAGATTCTGCGAAACTTACCTGCTAAGTGGAGACCAAAAGTGACAACTATTGAAGAAGCTAAAGATTTAAACACTCTGAGTGTTAAAGATCTTATAAGCTCTTTAAAGTGTCATGAGATTGGTCTTAATGAGCATGAACCTGTCAAGAAGCCTAAGTCTTTTGCTTTGAAGTCAAGAGGGAAGTCAACTAAGGCTCTGAAGGCGTTGGAGTCTGAAGAAGAATCTACATCTGGAGATTCTGATGAAGACCCTGAAATCGTTCAGAAAATGGCTATGCTCTCCAACAAACTACAATATCTTGCTAAGAAGAACAAGAAGTTCATGAGCAGAGGCAGTAGTCACAAGAGCTCTAGAAAAGAAGAACAGAAAAGTTGTTTCAACTGCAAGAAAACTGGACACTTCATTGCTGATTGTCCAGACCTGTAGAAGGAAAAATCCAATGAGAAATCTAAGAAGCCAGTCTTTAAATCCAACAAATTCAAGAAGCAAATCAAGAAAAGTTTGATGGCAACTTGGGAAGATCTGGATAATGAGTCTTAATCTGATAAAGATGATGCTGAAGATGAAGCAAATATAGCCATGGGTTTGGTGGCTACTGTTGAAGATGAAAAAGAATCATCTGATGTTGAATCCTGTACAAACTCTGAAAATGAAACTGAGGTATATTCCAAACTCACTAGATCTGAATTAATTGATTCTCTCAAGGAACTTCTTGGTCATTATGAAAACCAATACTCTGAGTTGAGGAGAGTTAAGCAACGATACATTAAGTTACTGAAACTCCATGAATCAACTAAGATGGAGATGGATGTTTTACAACATGAATATAACGATTTGAAAACAATGACTGAGAAAGGTGATAATAAACCTTTATCTGAGCAGGATGCTGCTCTTCAAGACTTTATTACCACAGGAATTGATAGAACCAAAGTTGCATCCATGATTTATAACATCAATCAAAACAACAAAAAGGGGATTGGCTTCACAGGAGGTTACTCTGGTGAAGTGATCTTGAAACCTTATTCTGATAACACCAAAGAGGGACTGAAAATTCATTTTGTGTCTGAATCTAAAAAGGCCAACACAGCTTCTAACTCAGAACCTAAAGCTTCAAGTTCAAAGGTAATGATTAACTCAAAACCTGAGAACCAAAAGACAAAGGTCATGAACAACTCTAAATCAAAAGCTCAAAAGTTACAGATCCTGAAAAGATCAGAACCCAATAAACAGGTTCTGAAGAAAACAGAGTCTGAAATTCAAAAGCCTAGATTTCAGAGGAAGGAAGTTGTCTTTGCTAAGTTACATTCCAAGACTAAAGGTTCTGAACCTGAAGTCTGGAAGAAGACAAAACAGGACAATTTCAGACAAAGAACACAAAGGAAATTCAAAACTCCTAGGACTAACCCAAGAGGACCCACAAAAATATGGGTACCTAAGTCAGACATTGTTGATGTTGCAGGTGTGTCTAAAAGGAAGCGAAAAGCAGAAGTCATGGTACCTGAACAGTGGCTGCTCGCGACACATGACGGGAGAAAGGTCTATGTTCCTAACCCTGACCATGAAAGAGTGAGGAACTGTGAGATTTGGAGGAAACCAAACTGGCAAAATCATTGGTACTGAAACAATTGGTAATTCCTCAATCTCAATTAATAATGTGTGGTTGGTTGATGGACTAAGACATAACCTACTGAGCATAAGTCAATTTTGTGATAATGGTTATGATGTCATGTTTGAAATGAACAACTGCACAGTGATCAACAAAGATAATCAATCCATAATTTTCAAAGGAAAAAGAAGAAACAATGTATATAAGATTAATTTTTCAGAACTGACTGATCAGATGGTACTTTGCCTTTTATCAATGAGTGATAAGAAATGGTTGTGGCGCAGAAGGTTGGGACATGCTAACTGGAGGTTAATCTCTAAACTTAGCAAGTTACAACTTGTTAGAGGCTTACCAGACATTGATTATCGTTCAGATGCACTTTGTGGTGCATGTCAGAAGGGAAAAATTGTTAAAACTTCTTTCAAATCAAAAGACATTGTTTCTACCTCCAGACCCTTGGAACTACTCCACATTGATTTATTTGGACCAGTTAGCATTGCATCCTTGTATGGGAGTAACTATGGATTTGTTATAATTGATGATTACAGTAGATGGAGTTGGGTTAAGTTTCTTAAATCTAAAGATGACTCATATGACGTGTTTAGCAAATTCTGCATTCAAGTTCAATCTGAAAAAGAACTGAAAATTTTAAAAGTCAGAAGTGATCATGGGGGAGAATTTGAAAATGAGCCATTCGAAATATTTTGTGAAAAACATGGAATTGTCCATGAATTCTCTTCTCCTAGAACTCCACAGGAAAATGGGGTTGTAGAGAGAAAGAATAGGTCTTTACAAGAAATGACAAGAACCATGATTCATGAAAACAACCTGCCAAAAAGTTTTTGGGCAGAGGCACTAAACACAGCATGTTATGTTCAGAACAGGATCTATATCAGACCCATGTTGAACAAAACAACATATGAACTCTTTAAATGTAGGAAGCCTAACATCTCTTACTTTCATCAGTTTGGATGTACATGTTATATCTTAAACAACAAAGTCTATCTGAAGAAATTTGATGCAAAGGCACAAAAGGGAATCTTTTTAGGTTACTCTGAGAGGTCTAAGGCATACAGACTGTATAATTCAGAAACACACTGTGTTGAAGAATCTATGCATGTTAAAATCGATGACAAAGAGCCTGGAAGTAAAACTCCAGAGCAGGATGAAAGTATTACAGGTCAGAAGAGTCTGATGATTACTCAGAACCTGATCAGACTTTAGAGTTGGATGGTACTTCAGAAGCTGTAACATCCCCTGATGCTCCAGAAGCTGTAACAGCCCCTGATATTCCAGTTGTAGAAGCCTCTGAAGAAGCTCACGATGATTCACAGCAAGTTATCCAGTCCAGAAACTCATTCAAATACAAGTCTTTGTTGGAACAAAGGGTGTTTCACAAGTCACCTATTGAGTTTTGACAATAACAAGGTATTAAAAATAATCAATTGGATATGCTAAACAATTTTTTCAAGTGTACAGGATCCATAATCAAAGTACTAT
>Ga0228711_1004252_pt1 | contig 22095 bp, 8 predicted proteins | sample MedpolnodulmetaG_2_FD_177996 | JGI IMG/M metagenome (GOLD analysis project Ga0228711, IMG submission 177996) | Root nodule microbial communities from Medicago polymorpha collected in Santa Monica, California, United States - brown nodules | ecosystem: Host-associated > Plants > Roots > Nodule...
TACTAATTTTTTTTTTTTTAAACTCCTACTAAAGTTATTTGTGTACTTTATCTTTTAAAAAAAAATTGAACATAGCAAAATCATACCAATGACATATAAAGGAGTTGTTGTGTCCTTAAATCCTCGAAATATTCCTTGCATTGCCAATGAGAGAAGAACCGCAGGAGCACCAAATGATCTATATGTTAAATACTTCACTGCTGGTTTTAGCATTGGAGAGCCCTATATATATAAAGTAGAGAATGATCCACCACTATAATTAAAGTAACAAATTTCATGTAAATGTTTGATATCACCCACGGTGGACCGTACGTCAGAATCACGACGAGCAATCATGATTTTGTAAAAACTACATTTTGTAGCTTTCCCAAAATCAATGTGGCTCAACATGCATTACACCGTAAAATTTACTATAAATTATGGAGAGGCATGATCTCTAGCATAAATAAACTTACATGTTTAACACCCATCACATATAATAGAGGTTTAGCTCCAAATATAAGGACTGAAGCTTGTAGGAGGCCAAGAATTGAGCCAAAGAGTAGTGCGGTTGATGCTGAAGCAATGTGTCTCTTCTTCTTCACAACTATCTCCTTACTCTTATTGCTCCTAGGAACTGAGGATGGTAAATGGGGTTCTTGTTCATTATTCATTACTGCTAGAATAATAGTAAAATAATCAACAAAAACTAGTGACAAAAAAAAATTGCGAAGGAGAATTCTAAGATGTACTAAACATGATTGCGGAAAAAAATTCAAAATTTCAGAATTGGTGATGTAAAATTTTGGAGGATCAAAAGTCGAAGAAAAATTTTAGAATGACTAAAACGAAAAATTTAAATATTATATAAACGGAAAGAGATAGTGGAGAGAGAAAGTATACCAACTCCATTAGTCTTATCATTGTTCCCAAGTGTACCATTTGTTTCATTGTGTCCTACCACAGATTCTTTTTGAGCCTTATTACTCTCTTTGGGTGTCCCTTTCTCTATGTCTTGAACCACATCACTCTCAGGTGTTACTTCAGTTAACTTACTCTTATCATTTTCAGCTGCTTTGATATTCATCCTTTTGATAGTATCTTCCTCAGCTACAAAGGAAGTTGTAATACTAACAAGAGGAAATATGGTAATCTTTGAAGCTTGGTTGAACAAAGCAATAGAAACTCCAGCAGCAGCAAGTTCCACAGGACCTAAACACAAAGGAGAATGCAACGAAGTTAGATATTCATCATTGTCTCTCTTCGCGCTGCTAGCAGATGGTGTAGGAGTGTCTTTTATTAGGACGTGTTTGCATTCTTATTTTTTATTTTCTTTTTCTCTCTTGCAACAAAAAAAAAATGTGCCGCACAAAAAATTGTAACATAAAACTAATGCAAACAGTGTTTTTAAAATCGGATAGACTAATTCAACATGTTGAACCGAGAACCCGCCAATATGTCGATTGATTCAATCAAAATTCTTTCTAAGTATGTCATAATCTAATAGAATCGGGTTGAACCGCGGTTTGCTTCAATCAGTTGGTTTTTTTTCAGATTTTTTTTTAATACATATTTGTTTATTTATTAATAATCACGTGTTTCAGTCGTGGTTTAATTAACTAATTGAATAATGACCCAAAGCTCGAAGGTCTCACTCATGAGATCTTGTGTTTGATTTTTAAGACTTTGATCGCAAATTACATGTATATATATGTCTCATATTTGTCAAAACATATATGCCTATATCAAACGTTAGAAAGAGACTATTCATCATTTGAGTTCAATATGGTTGACGTGTTATTTGTTTTTGGGATAAAAACATTTTTTAGGAACCAAAATGAACACAAATTTTTTTTTTTTTAAGAACACACATTTTTTTATTATCTCTACGAAACAAAATTCTGATTTTGTGGCATTATTGGTTACTCTTAACAAAGTTTGTGGTGCCGTGAAACTTGGTGGTCGGGGACTCTCTTGAGAGTTGAAATAGAGAAAAGTAAACGTGATCTGATCACTGGCGGATCTTAGTATAGACCCATGGGAGCCATGGCATCCCTTAGGTTTTCAATATATACTATATTAGGCGTATTATTTCTATTAGTTTTCGGCTGACGCATTGGAAAGGTAGTCTACAAATCACTCAATGGTTGCAAGTTCAACACTTACGTCATCTTCTTTTTACATATTTCTCTTGTATTCTTACATATATTTTATTAAAAAAAACATGTTTGTGGGGATTCAAACCTGCACCCCCTTGCTGCTTTCAAACAATTTAAACCACTAGACCAAGTAATGATTTTTTCTACTTCTTGAAACTGTATATTTCATAGTGGTTTGGCACCCCCGGATCTGATCTCACATTTTAGACACTTGGATGAATCATGTGAATAGAAAAAAAAAATATAGTAATATATTGGAATATGCAAGACAACATACTTTACACCTGAATTGTTACTTAAAGTTTAAGTCATAGTTTTATTGGAAACGCCGAAGAATAGAAATTTTATATTGGAAATTTATACATTTTTAAAAAATAAAAATAAAAATTATAGTTAGCAAGGCATAATTACCGGTACTTATGAGTTCCTTCGCATAACCCTAGTTTTATTGTTTTCAGGCCAAATACCACGTTTGGTCTTTTTAGTTTGACAAAATTCCTAAGTTAGTCCTTTAAGTTTCAAAAGTTTCAAATAGATCCTTTTAGTTTGACAGAATTTCCAAGTTAATCCTTTAAGTTTCAAAAATTTAAAGTAGGTCCTTTTAATTGATAAATTATTTCATTGTTAGCTCTGTTGTCAGTTAATAATTAACTGATGTTGATGTAGTCGTTAAATTGTTGACTTGGATCAAAACGCTACCTTTTAAAAACTTCAGGGTGTCAAAATGTTACGTTCAATGGTCACCAATGATCATTCTAGCACTATAAATGATCATTAAACATAGTGTTTTGACACTCTCGAGCTTTTAAAAGGTATCATTTTGATCCAAATCAACAACTTAACGGCTACATCAGCATCAGTTAAACAGAGACTGACAACAGGGGTAACGGTGAAATAGTTTATCAACTAAAATGATCTATTTGAAACTTTTGAAACTTAAAGGACTGACTTAAGAATTCTGTCAAACTAAAATGACCTAATTGAAACTTTCGAAACTTAAAGGACTAACTTGAGAATTCTCTCAAACTAAAATGACTAGAAGTGGTATTTAGCCTTGTTTTTACTACGTTTTGATAGTGTTGTCTAAATTGCTATTTTTTTGTAACTTTGCTCCTTTTCCCTAGATCAATACTAGTATTTTCAGATTTTGTGTGATAAAAACTAACGAAAAACTTACTTTGATGCCCAGGGGTGTAACAGTTCGGTTCGGTTTGGTTCGGTTTTCACTATTTTTCAACAAAGAAATCGAATCAAACTAATCAGTTTGGTTCGGTTTAGATTGGTTTGGTTGATCGGTTTGTTAAAAAATACAATTAAAAAAAAATCATATTCTCATAAAATATTTCATAGAACTTTGTATAATTGTATTTCATATTTTGTTTTTTCATGTTCTCTATTTTTCAAATAACTTTTTATAAATAACCTTACTCATTATTTCATACATATGATCCAAGATTCATTCACCCATCATTCTTTAAAAACAATGAGATGTGAGATAAAGATGAGAGAAAGTGAATTAGTTTTGGACTTTTAATTTTGGTTCTAACCATAAGTTTGTGTGAGGTAGGATAATATTAGTAAAATAAGGAGTGTGGTTATCATCGGATTAGTTCATCGGTTATCATCGGATTAGTTCATCGGTTTCACGGATCTCAAAATGAAAAATCATGAACCAAATCAAACCAGATCGGTTTCAATTGGTTCGGATCGGTTTCAAACCGAACCAAACAAGGTCGGATATTTTTTCGGTTTGGTCCGATTTGGACTATCGGTTTCGTTGGTTTAGTCCGAACCACTTACACCCCTGTTGATGCCCAAAATAAAAATTCACTTAATAGTTATTAATATTAAACTATATAAATGAATTTTTCAGCTCATAACAAGTTTATAAAAAAAAAATTACCAAAGCTTGTAACTAGTTTATAATTTTTTACCAAAGAGAGTGTTAGCAAAATTAGTCACAGCCCTTGGTTTAACTTAAAAGTTAGTTAACAATGTTTAGTCCATAAATCTAAATGAAGACCTTACTTCTCATTTAACAATCATATATGAGATTCCATACAGCTATGAAGTTAATGTGAGAAGGAAGAGAATAAATACCCAAATGGCCTATGAATGCTGTGTCAATAAGAGAAGCAATAGGATCAGCAGCAACAGCCAATGCAGAGGGTATTGCAATCCCTAATATCTCCTTTGAAAGTGCATCCAACTTGAAAATAAGTCTACATTTTATCATTATAATATAAAAGATTCAAGTATTAGTAATAGCTCATAAAACTTCATTATATATAAATATATATGGTATCACTTCATTTAGGAGCTTCATGTAAAATATTTTCTAGCATTAGGTTAGTCTACTCAACATATATAATATATGCTTCTACTACAAGAATAAAGGCTAAAAATATTTTATGTATCTAATAATTATACCTTGCATCATTGAAGAAAACCAAGAAAGGAAATTTCCACTTCTTGTTGGGTTCATTAGCATTGCCATTTTCATTCATAGTAATATGCCTCCCAAAGTAGATCCACAAAGGAGAATGATTCTTAAAGAGTTGATGGTGCAATCAAAATTGGAGAGAATAACGAGAGGGGGATGTAATAAGATCAATCCTGATCAACAATGTCAATTGTGATTTTCGGATATTGATCAATTTTTCTTTCAAAATCAATATCAAAGTTTCCCAATAGACTAAGGAACTTAATAATGTGTTACCTTTTGGTTTGAAAGGTCACACGCCAAGTAATCTATTTATAGGAATCATTGCAGTTACCCAACAGACAAATTGAATTTGCTGCCTAATGAAATAAATTCTAGCATAAGGTATTATTACAAGCACCAATGAAAACCCTCTCAAATAAAAAGTATTAATGAAATTAATAAATTGTGTTACTTTGTTTTTTCTTTGTTCAATTGTTTTTTTGGTCACCTTACTTTGGCCAAACGTAATTTTGGTTCTCATATTTTTAATATTTAGTGAAACTATCACTCTTTTTTCATTTTCTTGGGTACAAACATTTATTTTTTTAATTATAAATAAAATAATAATTAATGTTAATATATATTGGAAATGTTAACATGTGTCCTGAGGACACATGTTAATGATCTGATCCACAAATAAAAATTATGTATTGAAAATTATATTAATTTATATTTCTCAAAAAATTAAAAATTAGTTTATCTTAATAAATATTTGTTATACGTAGAATCCTTAACATGGGTACATATTAGCATGACTATATATATATATACACACACATAAAACCAAAGAAAAAGTTTGATGAGGTACGAGTGGTGATGCATTATAGTCTCACATTCCAAAAAACAAGTATAGTCTCTTAATCTTAAAGATATGATCACGAGTTTTATCTTAAAGTATATATGAAAATTCGCCATTTGAAAGAGACGCCCCTTAAATTTGGTTTAGATCCTCAAATAAATGAGTCTTTACAATTGCGTAAGAGCAACTTTAGTGTATGATGTATTATGCTTAAATTTCTTATAAATGATGACAACTATATAAAACTTGCATTGGAGTGAATATTGCATGGCATTAGGTGAACTAAAACTTAGTGTACATCAACTATAGAAGCAACCCCAAAAAAAAATCTCAAGCATTGAAATTATTGATAAAAAAATATTGTAAGCATTAACTATTATTATGTATTTTATATCATTATGTTTTTTCAATTGAAAATGTAGTTTTTATGTATTATTGTTGTGAACTTTGTATCACTTTAAATTTTATAATTTACATATTTATTATTGTTTACAATTTAGTTACGTAAAGTTTATTGAAATAATTTTTCTACAACTTTAATAATTAATATTTTTATGCATTTTCTTGTTCAAAAAAAATATTTTTATGCATTTCAATTAAAATAGTTAACTTTCCTTTAAAAAAAATTAAAATAGCTAAACTAATATTAGTTTTTACTTTAATTTTTCTTTTAAAAAGGAAAAGATTGAATTAAAATAAAAGCAATCACAAACATATATTGTTTAAAGGACAAACATAAATACAAAGTTTATACATTTATGCAAAAAAAATATATAGAAAAAAAAAACACATAGCAAGCTACAAATAACTAAAAACAATAATAAAAAAAGACTAGAACTAATTCCACACACATGTATGTGCGCATGCACGCACGCGCGCACACATATACATATAATTGAGCTAATTTATGAATCAAACGTGTCGAACTATATATAATTCAAGTTCAACTTATTTGGTTAACGGACGTGATATTTAGCTAAAGTTCAGTTCATTCGATTCATGAATCAAGTTCAATGAGTTAATTGTCTAGTCAAATTCTAAAATTTATTGGAGTTGGCTCGATTGATTGTCAAGCTAGATTACAATTATTGAAAAACCTTTCGAAATAGTTATTTTAAAATATTTTTTATTTTGTTAGGGGGAAATATTTTAAATTTATCCTTTTCCATTTTCCTATGAATACTTTGCTTATAAGAATTGCTCGGATATGCTGCAGAGAATCCAGAGATACGAGTAGCATTGCATCTTTGTCTTTTCTTATGGTTAAAACCTCCCTTAGTTATAACAAATAAAAGTGCGCATATTATGGGAAAGTAGCATCAAATGATGTATGCATAAACGTTGAAAGATGGGTTCACATTCACATAAGGATTAAGAACGTGACAATGAGAAAAAACCTCCCTCAGTTCAGTTCCGTATACCATTGATGGCTACATAATAGAAACTGCTAATCAAATTAAAACAGACAAAATTGTATATTATTCCTATTACTTTATGTTTATGTAGCAGGAAATAGGTCACGCAAATTTAACAGGCTCTTTAGTCTTGTTGGAACATATAGTGATCACGCCACATAAAATCAGGACATTATGTAAGAGCCGGCAAGCATGCTTAATTGTTAAAAGAAAATAAAATACCAATGACAAATGTTAACATATGTGTCTTTAAGTTCTTAATTTTGAATGTTTAATCAATCTCGCATGTACACATCACTTATTTTATAGTTTTTAATATTAATAATTGATAAGTATTAGTTCTCTTAAGCTTAGTATCTCAAAATATATATACATATACAAAATAGATCTGTCAATTAAATTTATTTCACTGCATTTCAATAAAATTTATTTATTTCAATATAAGTTATTAATTAGAGCACATGAAAAGTATAGAGATTGTTATTCTATAGCCACATTTCTATATAAATAAACATCCAATTTTTTTACACCACAATGAGAATACGTATTTAGCTTGGGTCTCCAATGTGATTTTCTTTTTAGTTGTTTGAGTTACTTTTTGTGGGCACAAATTGTCATGTATCCTTTAAGCAATCTATAAGCAACTCTAACTAAATTTACTCCCAATGGTTAGGGATTGACACAATTCAGTCGGTGCGCTTGGTAGATCATTTTTTACAATTCAGCCATTTTTTAGGAATCTCAATGAAATTTAAATCAGCTTTGTATCTTTTATGCCTCTCTACTATTTGTTGGGTCGTTTGGAAAGTAATAAACATTTAGCTTTTTCATCAAAAGGAGCTAAATCAACAACGTTTATTGGATAATTAAGCTTCAATCTTTTCGGTGGCTGAAACCAAAATATGTTACGTTCGATTTCGACTACCATCTTTGATGACTTAATCCACTTTAATGTCATGCTTAAGACAAGTTGCTTGGTTGCTTTTGAGTTTCTTTCAAAAAAATTGGATTTCTCAATTTTGTTGTAATTGTTTATACTTTTGCCTAGTTTTCCTGCACATTTTTGTGCTTAAAAAAGCTATTGTTGTTTGGCTAATATAGCTTCGTTTTGGCTTCTTTAGAAAGAAAAATAAGAAACTCGTCATACTTGATCCCACCAATTTATATTTATTTTATATGCACTTAATAGTTCCTTGTGAGATGAATAATAAAAATTATTTTTGGAGATTGAGTTTCCTAAAATTCACATTGCTGCATAACTTAGGTAATAAGGGACTTGTGTCAAAAATAAAAGGTAATAAGGGACCATAAAGTGAATGTTTTTTTATGAACAGTAAGATTAAAAAACTCGTCGTGAGTCACTATAATTTTATAAAGAGTAGCTTTTGTCAATCTTTCGTTCATTCAAACATGCATCAAGTTATTTGCATTGAAGATGTTATTAAGGCACTTGTTAGTACATGGAGTATTAAAATAGAAACTTTGTATTGGAATTGTAGATTCAGTTTCTTGTATAAAAAAATATATAGCAAAGTTTCTTGTAAAGTTAAAAGGTTATATTTTACAAATATGTAATTTATATGTGAACTTCTTAACAAAGTTGGCAAGACCCAATAATATTTACTAAAAAAAAATTTACATTCAAATGAAACAGAAGTATTAAGTATCTTAAGTGATTTGAGTTAAAGGTTAAAGGAGTTGAAGGTTTGCAAAATAAAACATGGCATGTAATAAATATTTTAAAAAGAGAACGAATGATAAAAGTTATTTCTTAACCAAAAAGCCGAAGGATATAGATGGAAAATAACCAATCACGTAGTTTCATTATTTTATTTTATTTTTGAAATAACCAATCACATAATTTCATATTTAGCAAACTACCATTTTTTGTAGTGACTTATTTTTTTTCCCTAAAAAAAACAAGTCACTAGTTAGTCCCAGGAAAAAAAAATGTATGCTCAAGTTAAGTACTTTTCTTTATGGATTTGTGTACCATATTATACCACGCTACTCCATCCCTTCTCAAGTAATTGTCGTCCTAAATTATTTTAGACAGATATAAATATTTTCTAAAAAATATATGAGAGGAAATTATTATTAAATAAATTGAAATTTATTATGGTTATTTTACGGTCATCATAGAATTTTACCCCTTCGGGTTAGAAAGCCAGTGAAATAATTTAAAGAATGATTTTTGAAGGAATAATTTAAAGAATGTTGTAATTTAATAAAATTATCTTGTTTTTTGTTGACTGTGCACTGCTGCAACAAGTCACCAATTCTTCCGGTCAACTACGAAAAATGGGTTAATAATGAAAGCTTGTGAACGGCCTATAATTAAGAAAATTGCTCTTTAAACCCTCGCCATTTACTTTCAGACATCCTAAATTGACGAAAATACCTCCAACGACAGTTAACTACCGTTCGCTGCTCTATGGTAGTTCACTGCAGCTCTAGGAATAGTATTTAACTGCTATTGACAGGAACGATAGTCAACTATCAGTTCTAGAGAAAAAACCTACACAGTTTCAGAGTTTGATTTTTTGTGTGTTTGTTTAGGTCACTATATTCATTTATTCATTCAATCATTCAGTCATAATTCATATATGTATTCCTTTATTCATACATACATTTGTACATTCATTCAATCATTCATCTCCAAATATATATAACAAAACACAAATCATCGAAAACAAATTCATTAATTCGAGAATCGTTAGGTAAGAGTTACTATGAACCAAAACCAAAAACCAACATTCATCATTTAAATTAAAACAAATGCAACCAAATAAAAAAAATCATGGTGCTCTAAATGGCCTCCTCGTTCTTTAAATCCTATATGTAGTGGAAAGGAGTGTCTCATCCGCAATCCTCAAAAGAACAATATGTAGGTATTCCCATGTCTGGCCATTTTACAACCTTTCCACTGCCATGAACCTAACCTTGGTGATGATTTGCGGTGAATTTGAAGTATCCCTATTCCCTAGCATGCTCCTGCTCAATAATTAACTCCTGATTCGCTGACGTGGGGGGTTCTCTCTTGATAAGGGGGCAATACTTTCGAGTGAGATACCCGATAAAACCAGGACATCTATCATGGCAGGTGATCACAAGAATTCTCCACCTGAAGACCCCTACTAGTCTCAGGTATGTCGTGCAACAAGAAGTCAAAGAAAGCTTGAGCTAGAACTAGTATACTAACAGCAGGTACAATTCATGGATGTCTCGAAATGTCCGCCACATGCATGTACTGCCTATTCACCCGCTGGCAAGTGGCATGATGGTCATATCCCCAACTGGCATGATGGTCATCTCCCCAACTGAAAGATGAAGCAGCATGTCTCATCATGCCACCGCTCACACAAAGCTACTTATAGGGCATGACTAACATTCTTGAACCCTATCGCAAGTAGTGGGGAATGACCGAAAGCATAAACAGGATTCCATAACCAATCTAGATGCGCTGGTAGATGTATAAGCTCATTTGTACTTATCTTCTCGTCATGTCTGATGTATCAAAGTACACGTTCATGAATCTGAAATACAAAAAAAAAAAGTTAAATACATTGAATTCCAAGAACAAAAGATGAATTGTTGTGATAGCTAGCTACTCTATTTATAATCTATAATGACTTAAACCCTAATAAATATAACACTAGAATAGTCTACAAGAAACCACAGTCTTTTAGGTCAGAAATAAACTAATAGGTAGCTTGTCCGGAAAGCAAAAAGCAGCAAAAGAGGCTTCTGGGGGTTGGCACGACCGTGTGGCTGGTGGCACGGGCCGTGCCAAGCTTCTAACTTGGGGAAATATATTTTTGTCTTCAATCTTCGTATTGTCAGCCCGAATCAGCTCCAAATCCTCCTTCTTTTGCTCCAAGACTCAATCTTTCAATTATTTGATCCTGAAATATAATAACTTGCAATTGAAGTAAAATAGTTCTAAAAAGGAAATAATATTAAATAAAATAAACTCAAATCTAAATAAAACAGACTCAAATATTATTTTAAAAAAACTAATTATTGACTCATCACCAATCTTACCTGATTGAAAAGATTAATGTCAACATATATGCGTAATAAATACTCGATTAATTTCAATTTTTTAATTTCTTTTCTATAATCCTTCCGTAAAAAAAATTGATAATCCTACGAATGTTTGTTTATATGTTAAAATTTAATCTTTCCTAGTATATAATTTTGTCTTATGCCAAACGGGCCCTTGTTCAGTCCCTCAACAACTTGGTAAGAAAGGTATTTTATATTTTAGAGACTGTTTTTTGGACCCCACAACCCCACATAAGACCCGTGCTTTTTAACGCCTAAACCAAGTAACAAACGCTCAAATATTCATTCTTTTATTCTTCATTTCACTATCTTCACCTTTTCATCTTCCATTTTTCTCACAGCCATTACCATAGCAAGACAACATCAAGGATCAACAATGTTTTTGTAAGCATCCTAACATATTTTTCATGGTTTTTTTCTTTCTATATTTCTCTCTTTCACATTTTCATGCTTTGTCAAATAATAAATCAAATATCATACAATGTTAGAAGTATATCTAATAAATGTCTATATTAATATTTATATATCTTGAAATGTTAAACCCTGTTTCTATTGCCATTGTTCTAATTTTTATTGTTTCACTTTCATTCTCAAACTGTTATGTGTATTTATATATGTTCAAACATGATAAAATTTACATTTCTTTACTGTTTCATTTTCATTCTCAAACGGTTTCTGTTAATATTATATACCACTACTAGATTTTTTTTTACAAAACACCAGTAAAATAAAATAGGCAATATCCTCTATTATTCTACAATTGTATAATATTATAAATAAAATAACAATTATTTCTATATGACTTATAAGAGATGAGTTATTATTTTGACACACACATAAATATATTGTTATAGATATTCTTAGTCATCTTTCATATTTTGCCTAGTGACTTGGACAAATATGAGAAAATCAAAATGATAAATTATAATATTAATGATATGAAAAATTAAATAGTTAATTTTGATATCAATAATTAGTATGATGGGGTTGTTACGAAGTTGAAAAACAACAATATGGATATCAATGTACTAAAGAATTTAAGATATAGACAATTAATCAACATTATGATCCAAATCCAAATCCATCTATTTTGTCACCCTTACTATTATTCGTGAGATTAATATATGTGATACCGGAAAGTAACAATTAACTAGACATTGTTCCAACTCAATCATGTCTTTCTCGACCCTAAAACCATGTTGAATATTAATGTCATCTTGTTCATATCAAGATTAGTTACTACCTATTTTCTTTCTTTCCTTTTCCCTTAACTCTTTCAAAGCCTTTTACGGTTTTTGCTTTAAAGAAGGATGTGACATATCTCATATCTGAATACATAAAAATTCTCAAGATAATACTATTACTTCCTATTATATACTACTTTGAAGCATGTGCCATATATAGTTCAATTATCAAGAATTTATGATTCACATTGGAGAATTTAGTAAAAATACACTTAAAGTAGCCTCTAAGTTTTAGGGAAACTTAAAGGATAAAAGTTGAGTGTCTTTGGATGAGCCTCTTAGGTTGGAAAACAAACAATATATAAAGAGTGAAGAGAAACAAACACACAAAGACTTATTTATCTAGTTTGGTCTAAATTAACCTACTCTGAGGAAGATAGATACAAAATGATTACAGGATATTATTTTCAACAAGCTTTCCAAGAATAAACCTAATTTCTATTCATTTCATTTTTATTGTTTTATATAATATTGTAGACTTGTAGTAGTCATTCAAATTGTATACACGCGCGCGCACACACACATAACATTTCCAAACTATCACTTACTTGTCACAACATATAGCACAAAAAGTTTCACTTCACTTATTCTTGTAACTTAGCCATGGCTAGTTTTGTAGTGTTTAGGTGTTGTTTAATAATGATAACAAATTTGTTTGTGGCCTTGATTTTGCTTATGTTCAACCAACAAGAGCTTTTTTCATTTTTGGTGATTCATTGGTAGATAATGGCAACAATCATTTTTTTTATTAATCACATTACGTGCTGATTTTCCCCCATATGACATTGATTTCCCTACGCACAAAGCCACCTGATGTTTCTCTAATGGCCTAAACATTCCTGACATAATCAATATGTGATTAACTTGTTCTTAACTTAAATACAAGCTAGTGAAAATAATATATGTGATTTACTTGCTTGACAATGCCAAATTGTTTGAATCACGATGACTTTTATAACTATAAATAAAATTATGTCGCCGTTAAGACACAAATCTTGTGATATATGAAGTGTAACTGGCGTTTTCGCATTATACAATCCAAATTGTATTTACTCAGATTTTTTATTACAATGACATATAATAAAATAACATAATTTAAATTGACATAATATAAATTGACAAGAATTCAGTACATTCAATTATTTGATCAATGATTTATAATATATATACATTAACATAACTTATTAAAACAAAATATTAGAAACATAATTCTAAACATGTAGTACAGGAAGATGGAGGGAGAAGGAGGATTTTTTTGAATCCTCCTTCAGTGATGAACGAAGATTATGGATTCGATGATGAATGAGAACAACCGTTAGAAATTCAGTGATGAACGATACTGACTATGTGGAACAACGATTAGGGATTCTAATTAGAAATTCAATCGATTATAGATTTCAATTTGACTTTGTTTTATCATTTGCTATAAAAATATTTGATGTAAGCTTATTCATAAGCGCTAAACATGATAAGTGCTTGTGCTATAAGCTCCAAATAAGTTGTTTATCATGAATACCAAGTCAATTGCAAGTTATCAAATCATAATCCCTCGTTTTGCTAAAGTTTATCTATTTCACAAAATCGTCAATTTTCAAATATTACCCCAAATCAATGATTCAAGCCCATACAAACCTTCATGTTATCCCTATATGTTAATTGATATCTAAGAAGTTCAAACATAGCATTATAATTCCACAAAGTCTGTCTATTTCACAAACCTTGCAAAGTTCGTCTCATTTTATCCATTTCTCAAAATCATTTCATTTTCAAAGTAAAGATATGTTAAACCACTCATATAAGTTCAATTACACTTCAATCAATTAGGTTTAGGTGTTTGGGACTCATAGGTATACTTAAAAATCCATTAAAATGCGAAAAATCAAACTTTCCGTGCACATGACAGGCTGCACGGTCGTGCAAGGCAACAACGAACCACATGCACGGTCCGTGCCTCCAAGGGCATGGTCCGTGCCAACCTGACATCACATGATTTTCTGATTTTTTTTTCAGCATTCACGTTTTCGCGCAAAAAAATTCGATTTTCAAATCGTTTTCACCAATTTCGTTCCAACATTGTTTCCTAGCCCAAAACAACTTAATTCAATTCTTCTAAAATCACTTCTTTATCAGAAGTGCTTAAAACAACTTTTACTCAAAAACTAAATTTTCACCCAACGATTCTACACCCAAAACCTTTTATTCAAAATAGAATTTCTTATCAATCTAACTCAACACAACAACTACATTAATCCATCCAAAATCATAATTCTCCTATTTTGACTCATTTTCACAAAGTCTCGCAAAACACAACAACTTAACCAAACAATCACATTTACCACACCCAAATTCATGGATTCTCAATACATACATGTCATACCCTAAATTTTGACCAATTAGTTTTTGTTTATTCGCACTTTAATCAGTCAAAACTTTTTCATTTGTATTTTAAACAATTAAAAGTTTATTCGTAATTTTAATTAATTAAAACTTTTGTATTCGCTTTTTAAGCAGTTAAAACATTTCTATTCATATTTTGAGTAATTGAAAATTTTCATTCGTTTTTAGTTAATTAAATTTTCTTATTCGCTTTTAAGCAGTTAAAATATTTTTATTCGTATGTTAGTTAATTAAAACTTTTTTTACTCGTATTTTAAATAGTTGAAGCTTTTATTCGTATTTTAATCAGTTAAAAAGTTTTTTTATTTGTACTTCCAAAGCCGAGTGATTTCGTCGTCTCAGACGAAATTTCGGGAGAGAGGTATTTTAGAATACCTCATTTTTGTCACCGAAAGGGACACTTTTAATTACTTTTTATTAGTTTATTATTATTCCTTTAATTCATTCTTTTTTATTTAATTATTTCATTTTATATTTACTTTATTTTAAATTTTCGGTTTTTAATTATTTTATTATTAAATAGTATTTTGTTTTTTTGTTTTAATGTTTCTTTTAAAAAAAAAATTAAAGAGAGTTTTATCTTTTAAGTCCGGTACACTTGTCATGTTATCACTTGTCCAGAAAAAGCATCTAAAGTTTTTTAAACTTTCTCTCCAAGCTAGTTCAGGTGTCACAATGCTATTGGCCAAGATGGGAATCCAAAGCTGCAAACCCTAGTTTTGTCAGCTATAAAAAGGGTCATTTATTACAAGTCAGAGGGAGAGAATTTTTTCACTGACTGTTCACGAGGTCATATCAGTCAGAATCGGTCCCCAAAAAATCACACAATCACTATTCTGTTTCTCTCTCATCCAATTTTCAGATTAAAATCTTCAAAAAAAATAACAAAATTCATGAACATCATGAACACCTCATGAATACTCATCCACAACAAAATTCCAGCAACAATCATAACACCATAAAAAACTCGTTCCGAAATCACAAACGTAACCAAAAACAAGTTCCAACTTCAAATCCACCAACACACATCATTTTTTTTTTGAAATTCATCATATCACAACCACAAGCTAATTTCGAATCTGAATTGCAAGAAGGAGTTTGAAAACGAGATGAAGCATACCGTCGTGAGTCATCGACCACTTGTTTGAGCCACTACACTTCAAGTTTGTTCAGATCCGAGGCTAATTTCGAAGTAAAAGAGGTAAAAGTTTTGTTCCCTATTTGTGTAGATCTAGTCCGATTCTGTCACATTCTTTTAAAAACAAGTCCAAAAACGTGATTAGAAGAATGAGAGGAAGCTTTGGACATAAAAAAATTTCAAAAAAAATAAGTTCAAAGCTCCGACGCGGCGGCGCTAGGCTAGGCCACCACGCCGGAGCGCCGTCGGCCACCTCCCCTCCTCCCCTTTTCGACGGCCAGTTTTAGGAGAGAGAAGAGAGTTTCTCTCTCTTCTTTGATGGTTTGTTGTGTTTTAGAGAGAAGGAAAAAAAAATTATGTGAATTTCTTCCTTCATATTTTCCTTTTATATTCTCCTTTACTGCTATGCACGCGCCTATGTGTGTCCTACCATGCTTCATCAACTGTGAGCCATCAGATCTAAATTGTTCCTTGATCTGATGGCTATTGTGTGATCTGTTTAAAATTTAGTGTGTATGTTTTTTTTCACTACTGTGTATCTGAAGTTTTTTGGTCCTTTGATCCAGATCTGATGGTTAGGTTAAATTTACTGTAAGCTCATTGGGTTTTGACTGTAGGCCCAAGAATTTTCAGATTTCACTACTTTGTTACTAATTGCACCACTGTGTTTACATTCTGCACCTCTTTTACCTAAAATTTTTTTTCTAGAAAGTTTACAAAAATATTGTGATTTGCTTTAATTTTTATTTACTGTTTTTTTATAGATTTTATTTTATAATTGCATTATTATTTAGATTTAACTCATGCATATTTTATTTCTTGTCATTTTATTTTGTTCATTAATTTTTTTAGTGTGTATAATAGGCTTTGATGTAATTTAATTCATGCATTTTATTATTCTTGTCATTTATATTTCTCTTAAGACCGTAGAATGTATTTAGGGACTATGTAATACTCACATAATAAAAATGCACCGACACCACAATTTATTTACCGCATTATGTTAAACCATGAGTGAGGACCAAATGAATTAGGGACAAACTAGGATAAATTTTTGGACTAAATTGAGAGCCTTAAAAGTGAACAACTAGTAATTTTAGGATGAAATTTTACTTGGGATCTAACATCCTTGGTAATTCCTTTCACATATTTTTTTTTTTACGTTACGTCGAAACATGTAGTTTTTTTACCGTTAGCTTAGAAAAATCGTTTTACCAAAAAATCAAATATATCAAACTTCAAAAATATTTTCTTAAGAAACCTTGGAATTTAACCCAAGAGTTTGTTTTCCATTTATTTTCTTAATCAAATTTTTTAAGCAATTTTAATATCCATATTAGACTTGGATTTCCTTTAATTAAAAGCAAACAACTTCAATTCTTTCATTATTCTATGCCTTGATGCTTCTCTTCCCTTCTTAAAACTATTTTCAAAAACTCTAAAAATAATTTGTAAGAGTGAACTACAATGGTTTTGGTCCCTTTTCTTTAATGGGTATGTAGGCAAAGGACCCAATCCTTCCAAATCAAATAAAAACACAACAAAAACATGCTTCTTCTCCCTCCATTCTTTCACTTAGACATTTAGGCAAGTATTTTCAAAATAAGTAAATAATTTAGCCCAAGATAAATTAGGCAAGAGGTTCCTACGGAGTACCGTAGTCGTTTATGGTGCGTCAAACCTTCCCTTTTCAAAACCAACCCCCGGATCCACAATCTCTAAGGGTTTTTCTCTCTTTTTCCCTTCCCAAGAATAAAAGTAGAAAGTTCAAAGATTTCACGATTCAAATCAATCAATGGTTTGATATCCGAAAATCAAGAGCACAAAAATGGCGACTTCACTGGGGATTAAACTTCACTAGCGACTTCACTATGTTAGTAACAATGATGGAGAATAAACTAAATGGATAACTAGACTCTAAAGATAAAAATGACTCAACTATGACTTATATTTTTGGTATTTTTGAAATATTTAATTTTTTTTGGTATTATTTAAAACAGAAAATTAAATTGTAGAAAAATAAAGATAGAAATAAGTAATTTGAATTTCTTAGTCGAAAATATCGACAATCCCCGGCAACGACGCTAAAAACTTGATGGTCGGATTAGGCAAGTGTACCAAATCGTTTACCAAGTAATAAAGTGATAAGTGAGTATCGTATCCACATGGATTGTAGTTTCGTCCAAACAACTCGCGTTACTTATTTTAAGTTGACGATAAAATAAAGAGATAAGAGTTAACATATTTTTTAATTTTTATCTGTTTGCAACAGAGCAAGTGTACCTGTTTTGGTTGTAGAAAAGTAACAACGGTTAGAGAATTCTTAGAATCCCCTATTTATTTGTTGGATATTTAATTAGCATACATGTCGCGTCTAGTTAATCTAAGTGAATTATCTATGTGATGAAGCCGTGGGATGTTTCTAACCTAGTCGATCGTCAAGTTGCACCTGATGATTGCACGGTGATCCTTATGTGCAGGGCCTTACTCTCCCAATTGATTGTAGGTCTATCCTTCTGATGGCTAACTGCACCTGATGGTCACACAACGATCTTTACGTGTGGGGTCTTGTTAATTCAAAGGTAATAGAAGCATAAACTTAACTTGGCTTTCCAAGATTTTCAAAGGCAAGGAAGGTCACACTAAGGTTATACGCGTGCTACGATATATGGTTATTGATCTTATATGATTCTGCCACCTTAATAAGGATTATTAGTGTGGGGCTTGGCCATTGTTCTTGTAGGTAAGCCCATCCATGAATCTTGGGTATCTCTACGCACACTCTCTCGTTCGGTAGTTCTACAAATGGGCAGTCATATCAGTGTCTACCTTACAAAGGGTCGAGGAGAATAGTTCTATTAGGTTCAACTTATTACCTTCAAGAAATGCTTGTGTCCTTAATCTCTAACTAGTTACCTCCTAGGTTCAGCAGATTTTACTCAGTCTTAGTAATGTCACCTCCTAAGTACTTACTACTAGGGTCAACTTGTTTTCAATATCTTTCTCTAGTTATTAACTAACGAGCGTCGATTATAGCTTCGAGCATAGTGTCGTCGTCGTTTCCTTCATGTTTCATCGATTCAAGAATCAGAATCGTTCGATCTTGGAGGATTTAAATTGCAGAACGCGATTCTTGTGCCGTGGAGGAGCGAACCGTGGTGGTTTTTCTATGATTTCCGGCCATTACTTGTGGGGATGGAGCAGTAGTTGTCAACCGTTGCGGTGGAGGAACGTATGACCGAAAACGGTTACTACGAAGGAGCGCGTAACAGAGAACGATTACAGTGGATGATCGTTAGACCATGGCGGTTAGCGAGCGACCCCTCCTTCTAAAGCCAAATGATCTGTCCAGTGAGGTTGGATGAGAGACAACAATGGAGGAAAGTGCTCCTTACGGTGGCGATGAGTCTTCACGGTGGAACAAAAGGTGTCTGCAGACACGTTAGCACTCCAACACTCAAGTCAGTAATGGAACTTAGAAAAAGTTTGTAGAAAGTGTTGTGAAAAGTGAATCATACCTTGTGGGTGAAGCAAAGCCACCCTTATATAGACGTCGTTGAGAATAACCGCCTCCGAGTTTTGCGGCGTGTGATTACAAACAGTTAAAGGACACGTGTCGGGTGATCCTTGTAACAACTTGTTTTTTGCTAGAATTATTTTAATTAATTATTATGTGTGTTTATATGTGCTTGTGTGTGATTATTTGTCTTTGTGTGTATTTTATTCGGGATTAGTGGATTCTGACTTAAGAAGGGTATTTTAGTCATTTTAAACTTAGGAGTATTTTGATTATTTGATGAGCAAGGGTAAATTAGTCATTTTGTTAAGAGAGTTATTTTTGGTGTTTTAAGTGGGAATGATTATTTTTACTAAGTTACTAGTGAGTAGGGGTAATTATTTAGAGACGGTAATTATTCGTTATTATGACGGTTTAAGGGTGTAGTAACTTTGGTGAATTAGTTGGTAAGAATATTGAGCCCATTAAGACAACTATATGCTAAACCCATTTATGTAGTGACTATATAAACACAAGCCTTGTGAGTAAATTAGGTCATTACATTCATTCACTCATTTTACAAACATTATGTGCTTGGTGAATAATTGCATAGTTGACCTGTATAATTGTTGAATTGTATACTTGGTGAATTCGGTGAATATGTGAAGGTGTGAAATGTACTTGTGCTTATTATACTCGTACGCTTGGTGAATATTATTAATGTTGAGTTGTTTAAATCATTTGAAATTAATCATGTCATTTACTTTCATTTGATTACGTTTAATTGTGAATCAGAACTAACCCCTAGCAGTCGTTTGGTTGACCGTCTACCTTATTCGTATGGATGGATAGACGGTGTGGAGGATTAGTCGCTTTGCTTTTGGTGAGTTGCTTGAGGATAGCTCGGATGCTACCTCGTTTTACTGCTTTTGGTGTCCTAGACTTAGGGCTCTGATCAAGGGTCGGTCTTTGATGTTTGTCTTTATTTATCTGTTGGAGATTTTTGAGACTACGTGTTGATGATGACATGAGTTGTATGATGACATGACTACTTGGAGACTTATTTATTTTGGATGACTATTGAGATATTCCATTTAGGTGTTGATTGATGGGGTAAATCCGCAGGTGCACGATTTACCGATGTAGTAATAAAAGATTACCGTTCCGACATGGAGTTATGAATTCAATTAACCTTTAACAATGATTAGAATAGAGTTGAAGTTAAAAGGTTGGGTTTTGTTTGATTTAAAAGAAAATATAATAATAAAAGCGCATTCGGATTATTGGTTCGTCATGGTGACAAATCCTTCACAAACCAAACCTTAAACCTAGAACCTTATGTTGGACATATTTTCTAAAGACAAGTTTCTCTTTAGCCTATCACATCTCCTTTCGGTCTCAGTGAGTGTGTTTCTCTAGCAACCACGCCTATTTTCATGGTTGATTGCTATTGAAATTCTTGAAATACGAAACTTTATTGTCTCAAGGTTTGCTCGACTATTTTCATGTTTCGCAATCCTTGTCTAATTTCACTTGTTCCAATATCAAAACTTCATCTTTCGATCCTTCGCTTGATATTTTTGATTATGAACTAACAACTATTAAACTTCACCTTTCAGTCCATCGATTAATACTTGTTAATTTATTATAAAAACGGTGAAATAGATTAGAAAATAGATTTACATAAAATTAGGGTTCGAGGCTTGGTTTGATAGGGATTAGGTCATTAGACTCATCCAACAATCTTAAGACAAAGAAGTCTACTCACACATGTTCATTGTAGACATAGAAGAGAAGAAGAAGAAGAACATGAAAGAAAATAAATAAATAAAAAGGAAAACTTTTATTCAAAGAAACAATTGTCACTTATTAATTTCCAAGAACAAAAGATGAATGATTATGTTTGCTAGCTACTCTAGTTATAGTTTACAACTACTTAACCCCCAAGAAATACATCAATAGAATGTTCCATAAAAAACCACGGGCTTTAGGTCAGAAATAAACTAAATAGACAGCTTGTCAGAGAAGCAAAAAGCAGCAAAAGGAAGTCTGGAGTGGTGGCATGGCTGTGCCACCGGAGGCACGGGCCGTGCCAAACCTTCTGGTGGTTGGCTTCATATTTTTGCACCAAATCTTCGTATTTTTGGCCCGGATCAGCTCCAAATCTCCTTTCTTTTGCTCCAAGACTCAATCTTTCAAATATTTGTTCCTAAAATTAAATAACTTGCAATTGAAGTAAAATAGTTCTAAAAAGGAAATAAAAACACATAAAATCTAAATAAAACAGACTCAAATAATCTATTAAAAACACAAATTAATGACTCATCATTGATGTAATGATGTTTTATTCCGCTGCGATGTGTTGAGAAAATTACTTATGCATGCTTGGTGATTTATTGAAGAAGTAACATCTAAATTCTTTATATGATTGTATCATTAGCGTAATTTATCGCTTTTAGAGTTTAGGGTGTTACAATCCTCGCGTGGAGGTGTGCTTGGATGCGATGTGCTGCACTAAAGTTGGCGTATTCCTTCAGACCGGGGCCTTAAGGCGGTGCAAATTTAAGCCACGTATCATCGTGGGATTGGTCTTCTGATTGATCCAGAACAATGTTAAATTCAAAACAACCTTGTGTAACATTTTATACAAAATTTTAATACAAAACACGGTGATTGATCTTTATGTGAATGAAGTCAAAATTTAGAATGTCTTTTGCTAGACAAAACGGTAAATAATTTTAAAAAAAAATGGTTAAACAAAAATTATAAATATAATATGAAGGTGAGAAAAAACACAAGAAGGGGGGGGGTTGAATTGTGTTCTCAAAAACTTTTTCGTTCCTTACGTTGAAGAACTGTTCTCAGGTTCAGAGTCTGAAGTAATTCAGAGTCTGAGTGAGTTCAGAGTCGTGTGC
>Ga0228711_1004253_pt1 | contig 22090 bp, 11 predicted proteins | sample MedpolnodulmetaG_2_FD_177996 | JGI IMG/M metagenome (GOLD analysis project Ga0228711, IMG submission 177996) | Root nodule microbial communities from Medicago polymorpha collected in Santa Monica, California, United States - brown nodules | ecosystem: Host-associated > Plants > Roots > Nodule...
AAACATCTATAACAACTAAAATGTAAGTTAATAGCTTTATGATTACTTACTTGTGATTTTGTTGAATAAATTTGGTAAGATTTGGTTGGGTTTTTTAGAGAGATTTTGAGAGAAATTTGGAAAATTTTGGTAAAATGAGAGTAATAATGGATGAGAGAGCTTCTGTCAGATTAACTGCCGAAGTTTTCCTCGGTAGTTAACTGCAGTCGGGTTCTTCATTCCTCGCCAGTTATCTGTCGAGAGACAAATTCGTCTTTTACATGTGTTTTTCAGCCCTATCAAACACAAATTACTTGCTTAATTCAAGCAAATATCTTACATAAATTCTAATATGATATAAGTGTTTATTGAAAATGAGATTTATTAAACTATTTTCTAAATGCCCTCTCAGTATAAAATGACAACAGTGGTTTTTACTTTTTAAGCAAGCATTAGATTACTACATTACAAAATGCACAACAAAAAGGGTTTTGCTATTGTTATATATGCTACAAGAACAACAGTTTTTTTTGTGGCAATTACAAGCTCTGGTGCACTACCCACCCAACTATTTTGCACATTTACGTGACAAATATTTTTTCTCCCTCAATAACAACTCCACTTTTATATCCTTGACCTAATAATATCAACAAAAACTGTAAAAAAAAAAAGAGTAGTGTTAATTTGATGTCTTTCAAGATTGTACACAGCATATTGTAGAATCCGTCTAAATAAATTACAAAGATCAATGACGAACAGAACGAGGACTGGTTAATCATTCAGTATTGAGCCGGCAAACCATAAAAAAAACCCACCCAATTGATGCAGAAACTGTAAATCGACCTTAACTATGTTCAAGACAAGAAACTAATTGCAGGAAAAAATGTTTTATGTCTTATGTCCATATGAGTTCTCGAGCACCCGCACTCCTGGTCCATATATCAAGCGGCAACGCTCAGTGAATGAACCAACCATCCTCGAGGCCACCTCCTTAAAGAACATTGATGCAATCTGTGGAAACCATAAAGAATACAAGATAAATCATGAATATGAAATACACAATATGATCACAGCCTTGGTAGTTTTAGCAGTATTCTAATGAAGTGAGTTACGTAGACAACTGTATGGACATAATTTATAAATGCAGGTGCATAAGAGGAAACACTGGTAATGCTACAGAGCAATATTTGATTGGCATTTCATTAACATACACAAAACACAGAAAATGAAGGGCGTGCAAGGTTCAGAGTTAGAGAATAAAAAGTGTAGGTACAGGCTGAATAAGGATTGATTCCCAATGCAAAGCATAAAGACACCAAAAAAACAAGTTGAGATGAAGAGATGATAACAAAACCATACCTGTGAGTAAAGTGGTGACTGAAACTTAAAGTCCACCAAAAAATAGAGATTGCAAGTTCCTGGAACCGGGCCAGGACTAAATTCCCATATGTTTATCAAATGATCAAAGAGGGTACTCTGTGACACAGTTGTCTGTACAAAAAAAAATACCAGACAAATCAATAGAAATGAAAATATAATCCAGCTATCAAAAAAAAAAATTTATAAAAAAGGAGAAATGAAGACCAAGACAATAACTACAGGTCCATCCACGATCAACCAGTTGAGCCATGCACTGGTTTGATAGTAAAGAATCTAAAACCCATATACGATATAAAACATTGAATCTTCTTTGAAAGGATCAAGGCCACATCAGCACTCTAGCAATTATAAAGATACAACGATAACAATAACATAAAGTGGAAGTGATAAACTATGTTGTGCAAATCTCCAACTCATATGCCAATGCTCATATAAGCACCATATATTATGGTGGTTTGGTTAAAGCAATTCCACATTGTTGTTTATGTTAGAAACTTGGAACATATATAGTCAACCATAATTAGGCTATAAGTTAGCTGCAGATTGTTATCCTGGAATTAGCTTCAAATTAACACCTAATTACTTCCTCGATTAATCAGTTGATTGGTTGTGATCAAGCTATGAATAGGAGACGAAAGTGTGCTTCACCCATACAAAAGATTCTCACCCATAGTAAGTTGAGCTTGTGTGGCTTATTTATTAATTGAACAGAGTTCAAGCCCTCTACAGGTTCACATGGCTTGATTCCCTTTTAATATGTAAGAAATTGCTAACACATAGACATAGTTTCTGTTTCACTTCATGTAGTTTAAAAACGTTGCACTCTCATTCCTGGTTTAAAAAAATTTCTGTCCATCAAAGTGATGTTTGTAGGATAATTTTTTTGTTTATGTGAAATTGTGTAACATCACCATACCAATAACATCAATGAAGGGTCTTAAATGCATCAGTTTGAACAATAAGCGGCCCGCGTTATTCAAATTGAAACTAAGAGGTCTAGAATGCAACTTTTTTAAAAGCACGGTGTGACCATATGTGCAATCAAGTCTAAGTTGACAAAAAGGTAAAATAGACATGTGAAGTTAGTTTTCAATGCCTATACAAGGTATCGATATTTCCCGAAAGCATGAAATTGCTTTTGCTGAACACCATAGCTACTCGTTCCTCTATAAGATGGAAGCAAAAACATAGGTTCTTTGTAAATCAATGTCTAGTAAAAAAAACCATTTAAATCTAAACCTTTATCAATGGTTTGACCAATAATTTGTTTTGGTTTTCATTTATTTGTAACTATTGGACTGCCCTTCATCAAATTTACTTTCCTTATTAGACTTTTATATATCTTCTACTCACATGCTCGAACAACTTACGGTGAAATTATAGTTTTACCAACTTATCAGTAGGCGTTATCTCCTGGCTTTAATTTAAGTCAAGATATCGTTATAATAGATGGTGAGGGGGGCTCAACAAGCCAAGTAGGCCAGCCTTTGTTAGTTAGACTTTGATGACTAAAGTTGTTATAGTTAGTCGATTAGCCCTCTAGCTGCAGTAACAGAGCAGCACAGGTAGGATATAATAGAGGGTGGGAGCGTATGTGAGTTTAGTTAGTTGGTTAGTCAGTTTTGGTTGGGAGAAACAAGCCTCTTGAATACATCGAGTTAGAGAAACGGCACATTTTTATTGTGCATTTTTGGTCGCTCACACTGCAACACATTGATAGGGCATTTTTTATCTTTATATAGCAAAAGATTATTGTTTTGCCTATTTGACAAACATTAAAGGCAACCAAAAAAATTGTAGGGGAGGTCAAATACCTTTATTCGCTTTGCTTTTTCCAATTCAACATGAGAAACATAACTTTCAACAAGAAATTTAAATCCAATCTCCAACTCGGCATCAAATGATCCATCTGGATTACGTTTAACTATCTCCGACCTTTGACACCATGGGACAAAATCATGATAGTAATCAACAGCCGCAACAACATCGAATAATTGCTCCGGGGTGTACCTGATGATCAATGAGTGTGTTAGACTATTAGCTTCTACATTCTTTATTATTTTATTTTTTGTGGAAAATGGGTATATTAGCTTATAGATGCCTTGTGCTAGGAAAGACACTTTTTGTTGGTAATATATTCCATTTTAGCCTCTTCAAAAAAAAAAAAAACGTATAGATGCAGGAATGAAAACAAACTATAAATACGCTCAAATTCATAAAGTTTTTTAACTCTTATAGGAAATCAAATCTAGAAGTTTCATGGCATAACTTGGCACATCAAAATATTAACAAACCAAATAAATCCCAATATAATATAACTTAAGGATTGAATTCAATCACATAATAAAGCAGGATGGATAATGATGATGCTAGAAAAAATTTAACTTTTAACCTTAAGCAGAATCACCTATTGAAACTCTAAAATATTACAAACAAAAATTCTGATTAAGATGCAGCTATCAGCAGCACAACTTCACAAAATTCCAGCTACAATGGAAAATTTTCACATAAGTCACAAATTTATGTTATTATGCAATAAAAAAATAAAAACTAGAATCATGGCATTACCCCAAAACGCGCTTTTCCTCATAAGTTTTGGAGAGTACACCTTCAACACCATCTCCAACTCCCATAAACTGCCTCAATTGAATAGCTTTATAGCTGTTAGTAACAAAATTTCTCGTAAAGGGGGAAAACCCAATGCGAGAGTCAAAGGGGTGAATTTGATGAGAGGGTTTGAAGGCAATGGTTGAAAAGCATCGACATGCATCAAATTTCTCAATGCTTTTTGTAGACCGAATCAATTGATTGAATCCAGTTTTACGTGTCGCTAAGGAGCGAAGTACCTTTGAGGTCGACAAAAATGGCGGCATTGTCAATAACCAGGAAAAAAATTGGGGGAATTTTAACCTAATCGATTGAGAATTAAGGATTGGGATTCGAAATTGGAAGAATGTGAAACCCTAAAAACGTCGAATTGGGGAAAAGTTGTAAGAATGAGGGGAAATGCGAAATTGTTGGGCAAGTTAATAAGAGATTCGGTGGATTTTTAGACACGTGGGTTATTTATTTATTTAGGATGATTTGTTTATTGCCGTGAGTCAGCAGCAATACATGACGTGAACTGCCACCCTACGCCGTTCTTAGTTGACTACTGACCATACACGCGTAAGTATTTTCATAATCAATAATTAACCATTGTAAAATGCTATCAATATTCACTTTTCAACACTAACTTTATTATTAATTTTTTATTTGATGAAATCAATAAATGTTTCACTATTGTGAGTTCAATTTTCAAAGTTTATGTCTACAATGATGTTAACCAATAAGAATGAGTATTAAAAAAATTGTTCAAAGATAGTGTTGTCAGCATTACTCTTTTCTTGACAGATTTGTTCTTAGTTAAAGTTCTTTAACTAATTTTTTTCAAGAAAAAAGTTTATTAATCCTTTGAAGTTAATTGTAAATGAATTTGAATTTTACATTGATGCCCAATAAAGGGTGGAATATCTTAGATGAAATGACGTGAGTTTCTTCTAGTTTAAGCAATGTCATGTATTTTAATTTAGCTTTGGGTACGCTCGCTGAGCGGTGTTAAAACTTTTAAAAAGAGTTTACAGTTCATTTAATTTTCACAAAATTTAAGGGATTAGTCTTCGCAATTACATGGAAGTATACTTGATTGACAAAAAAAAAAGAAGGAGTATCTCTAATCTAGTAGCCATTGCTAGAACATGATATGCTACATTCACTTTCTCCTACCAAATTTTAGTAAGGAGTCTAACAACCCAAAATGTTGGAAATCAAGTGTGAGTGATTATTCCTCACATCGATTAGAAATGGAGGAAACATTAGATATATAAGAGAGGAGACTCATGTACTCAGTGCCTTAAGGTTTTGAGTATAGATGTGGTGCCTAAGTCTCTTAGTGGTCTTGAACGTTTGGCCCATGGCCGCTTCCAGCGCTCCTCGGACTCCCAACACAAAGAACCTAAGTCGGGAAATGCTAAGAAGTTCAAATAAGAAACTTTATCTTAAGAATGATGCATCATTCAACACATTGAAACTTTCAAAAGTATTTTTTTTACATAAAATTTACCAATTATTTATATTTTTGAATCTTTAACAAGACTCTTATTAGAATTATCAACCACCGTTTTAAAATCAAGCTAAAATATAATGTTTCCAAGTCCCAATATCACCACTTAAATGTTAGTTTGTAACCCGTGGCAGATGCACAACTAAGATATTGAGGACTTCTGTTCCCTCTATTTTTATTGTGTTGATTATCATTCGATATTAGATATTTGGGTTTTTTTTCAATCCCCCACCCCAACACACACACACTAAAGACCCCGAAAGGATTTTTCTCCTATAAATTTTGTGAAGAATAAAATAAAATAAAAAATTATGAGACGATTTTTTGATATGTAAAAAAAAAATAGTCAAAGAGTCAGTTTGGTGTTCAGAGTTCGAACACCAACACATAAACAAAAAATACCCCTTTCTAAGTATTTGTTTGGACATCAATACATATCAAATATTATGTTTTGGTGTTCAAACTCTGAACACCAGATTATTTGACCAAAAAAAAAATACTTTTTATACAATGAAAATGAAAAAAACAATAATCCTGCAACACTATAATTAGTAGATGCTAAGACATTTTTTTGTGTTTGTAACATTTCATTTCTGCTTAATAATATTGGTGACATTAATACTTTAATGCTTATGAGTTGAAGTATGTTTTATGAATATTTATGCGTCTTGTTGACCGGTGCCTCCGAGCCCGAGACACTGGTTAGGGAATCTATAAATAGAATTTCTGTTTTGAAAATATAAACTGTCACTTTTTATCAAGTAATAATTACATTACTTTTTAATAAAAACTTACTTCTTTTGGTGAGCATTGGTTAACATCATCCAATATTTATTTATGGTCTGATAATTTCCCTTGATCCTATATTTATTTTTTAGTCATTTGTGTCTTATTTATCTAATATAAAAATAAATTAATACACTTTTGATTATCTTATTTCATGGTATTTTTTAGCATGATGTGAAATTGTATTGTTTCAAAAAAAAAAAACATTGTTTCATTAATCAAGTGTAAACCTATTCTTCTGAAATTCATTGTTTTTGATTCAAATCAACGATATCACATCATTAATAAATATATCACACGTTATAAAAAAAAATAGTTTTAACCAGATTTACAAGAAAACCCCCAAAAACAGAGACAAAACTCAAATTTAGAGATAGAGCGACTAAAATATTGTGTGAGTTTGAGGGATTCAAAGAGTGTATTACTTTTCCCACCCTATGCATGACTAACGCGTCATGTAAAATTTTCAAAAATGTCATTGTGCAATTCAGATTTTAAAATCCGAATTCATGTTTCACTATTTTGGATTTTATAATCCGGACAATTCTTATGCATAATCAGTCATCAGATTCTCTCACATTTCAGAAGTTTTGAGTTTTGCTTTTAAAAACAACAAAAAAACTAAGTAAAAAATGCTAAAAATATGTCAAATAAAATCATAAAAATACCACCAAAAAATTCTAAAAATAAAATAAAACTAATGCAAATTTTTTCAGATTTTTCAGAGAATATGAGAAATTAAAAAAAAATGGGTCTAAACGATGGAATTTTGGATTTTGAGGGGCGGAGTCCCGTAAGAAGTCCTTTCTAGGGGAGTCATGATCTTTGAATTTTTTTCTGATTTTCTGGGGAAGTTTCGGAGCAATCCGATCAAATAGCCCTAAAACCCGATTTTTGACTAAGAAAAAGTAACAATGACCCAAAACAGAAGGATGAGAGTTAGGAAGATTAATATTGTCCATAAAATGACAATCCATGTTACAAACATGTTTAGAATTTGTGCTGATATAGTTCGGATTATATATTCCGAACTGGTTTTTCCTTGAAAAAGGGTGTTTAAGGGGTGTTCGGATTATATAATTCGAAAAAATCAAATAGCGCGCCCTATTTTTTGAAGTTTTTGGATTATATAATCCGAAAAAATCCGAATTTGTGAAAAACTCAAATTTTCACCCTATAACAAAGGAAAAACTGAATTTGGATTACAAAATCCGGATTGCACAAGGACATTTTTGGAAAATTTACAGGGCGCGCTAGTAGGGGATAGGGTGGGAAAAGTAATACTCATGTAAAAATGGGTGGGTATAGCCTGGACCTATTGAAGAATTGGTCCATGTTGGACCAATTTTTTTTAACGTTTTGATTAGTATATCCCACCAAATCTTATCATACTCTATCTACACCAAATCAAAGCCATCAACTCTATCTTCTTCCTTGTTCTCTCTCTCATTTCCTCTCTCTTTCACCACTAATTGGATTCAAAGTCTCTACTTCCTCAATTCAACTAACTCCACTTCTCCATTTCTCCTTCCTTTCAATCTTAGTGTGTTTTCATTCACTCCTTATTGTTCCAATTTCCAAATTAGCGAAACTCTTTCTTATAACAATATTCGTCAACAACACTCTCCACAGACACAGATGCACTCAATGGTAATTGGAGTTAGTTGACCCCACTCCATTGCCTATTCTGAATAATTAATAGGATATTTTGATATGGTGACCCCACTTAAATTTTTGGGTTGACCCCACATAATCAACTAACACACATATGTTCAATTATTTAATGACCGAAAAACTTTTTTTTACTTATAATTGTGACCTAATAAAATATTTTATTAACAAATTACTATTTGATATGATTGTGAAAGATAGTTTATGTTCAGACCAACTGATTATAGTCTCTTTATTATTGGATATTTTGCAATAGGTGTTTAAATTCAAACTGATCCCAATTAAAACCACAAATTGATCCCATTTATATGTAATGTTTGCATCAAACCTCTTATTTTATCATGTCTATTATAATATTAATAAAAAAAATTACAAATTGTAATTTGGATACCTAATTATGATAGACAATATTGACCCCAAGTTTATCTTGATGGTAATGTTTGCAAAGATCGCGACGGAACACTCTCCACCTCGCAACCATAGTATGATAACACAACAACAATAACTGAGAAAGCGAGTGTTTGAGAAACAAGTAAAAGAACCAAAACAATGTTCAACAAATAAATAATAATTGAGTTAGAACTTGTAATACGTAGTTTCATACATACTCAAGACATGGCTTCTTCACTTTCCAGCACAAAAACACTACTTCATGCTCATTCCTTCAAAAACTCTTTATCTTTTCGTTCTTCTCGTTTGATTCCATCCATTCCTTTCTACTCCAAAAACAAACCACAGTTGCTTCATTCTCGTTTCTCTTCTTCCCTCAAAGCAGCCTCTTCTTCTTCTGAAACTGAAAACAATTTGCAAAGGAAACCGGTTCTTTCACAAGGTAAAGGAGGAATTGTGGAGGAACAGAGCAGCTATTTCCATCAACAAGAGGAGGAAGAAGATAGTATTGATGAAGAAGATAAGTGGGTTGATTGGGAAGATCAGATTTTGGAAGATACTGTTCCTTTGGTTGGTTTTGTCAGAACCATTCTTCATTCCGGACAGTAAGTTCTTTCTTTTACCCTCGATTATATGAATAACTTAATTTCTTTTACTCATTTTTTTTTTATATTTTTATTATCATGGATTTAGGTACTTCAACTAGTTATAATGATTTCATGTTGAATTTATTGAGAAGGATTTAGATACTTCAATTGGTGTTGATTTGATGTTGAATGGTATTCAATTTATTGAGAAAGATTTTGGTGGATTAATGAATGCATATTTTTTTTTTATAATTCTTTATGTTCAACTCCAATGTGTATGTTTGATTCTAAGTTGACAAAATTGATCTTGAGTGAATTGATTTTGGCTAAAAGTAAGTTGAAGGTAAAGTCATTTTTGTTTGGATATATTTATGTAAAAGTCAGTTGAACAGTAAATTTGAGTGTTAAAATCAATTCTAGAATCAAAAGCTCCAATTTCTAGCTTTTTAAGTAGAATCAATTATGGAGGCAAAATCAATTCTACTCAAGAGCAACCAAACATGGTCAGAATCAATTTTGACCCCTCTAGAAATGAATCCAAACATACACAAAATTGACTGTATTCATGTGCATGCACTTGTGACTTTGTAGTTGTTTTCACGTTATTCTCTGTATTGCCTATGTGAATTGTGATCCTTGATTAAATTTATCTAATTGCTACTTTTCTATTGAGTTTTAGTGTAACTTTAGGAATCTTTCAGTTTATTAAGTTACAGTGTTATGCTTTTGCAAATAAAACAAGTAATATGTAAGACAGCCCAAATAATGCTCAATGTTTATCACATACCAGCTCTAACATATGAGTGTATCTGCCTCAAAACATGACACTAATCACTTAAATTACCACTAAATTTGAGGGCAGTAAAAATGTCAACAAGCACTCAAATTCCATGTTGCTTCCTTCGTGAAATATGATTTTCAGAACTTTATATTGAGAAAGAATGATAGAAGTATAACAATATTCAAGATAAATATACAAGACACCAGTATCTAAGAAAGCTGGGAGTATCATTTAGTTAGGGATTGTTAAATTTCATTCATAAATTTAAACTCTGTGACCTCTTGTATTTAAAACAGGACGTTTGAACTTATTGACCCCACAACTGCATAGTGCATACAGAGGGTTCCATACATAAAAATACTGCTACATAAAATGTTAAGAGTCCCACATTCCATGAGAGATGGCCTTAAGATATGTTTATAACTGGGGGAAATCCTCACAAACCGGTTTTGTGGGGTTGTGTTAGACCCAACCTCAATTTCTAAGAGAAAATAAAAGCAAGAAGAGAGAGTACTTATACGATGCTTAAAATGGCCTCTTCTTGGTGAACATGACCGACATTGTGTTATGTGCCAGATAAGTCAGTTTCTTTTGGCGTAAACCCGTATTTGGGTTTGAAGTACTTTGCCGTTTTCAATATTGCACAGGTTGTATGCAATACCTGGGCAATATAAAATGGCTGCGGCAAGAGAAGGATTGTATTGGTCCAAACCCTGCTGCAATGGGCACTGGGCAAGTAAGGCAATCCGTTGTCCATGGTTTTATGTATGCAATAATCAATGCAGTGAAGATGGGAAAGAAGGGACCAAACTCAACATAACTTACTAGTTATCAGTCTCTATGCAAAAAATATTTAGTACTTGTGAAGAAAATAACCTTGTTAATTATTTTCATGGATGCACATGTTCTGTTTTCATTTATCTTGGAATATTTTATAATACCTTGTTGTGATTTCATGCTCTAGATATGAAAATGGAGATAGACTAAGCCCAGAGCACGAGAAAACCATTGTTGAGAAGCTGCTTCCATTTCACCCTGAATCTCAGAAAAAGATTGGATGTGGAATCGATTATATCACGGTATATCTCTATCTTTCACTCTCACAAACAGCATGTGCATTATTCAATTGACAAAAGACCTTTCTTTATATTACCTGTTTTTAGTACAATTAAAATAATACTTTTGGGTTTAGCAATCTATCGGATTAAGCACGGCATCAGTTGTTGCCTACTGATAAGATTTTACCCTTGATCGAATATTGAATTAAAAATACTTTGCTGTATGGTCTTTCTCATGAATGATAGGATTTGCCTACGAAAGCGTGGGGTGCAAATAACTGGTAAAAGTGCAAGTTGTTAGCTTTTGACGAGGAAACCAAAGGAGTTAGTTTTTATTAAATCATAGAGTGCTATCAGTTTATGAAAACTCATGCGATTGATCTGTTCATCAAAATATATCCACTCCACACTTAACTAAATGCACCCCACACTCTAGAGGACACCAATCGTTTACAATATTAACCTAATTTGGTAGTTTGCACAGTACCTGATTTGGTAATCTTTAATAATAGTAAATACACATTGTTTTTATGCTCAAGTTTGCAATTTATGAGCCTCTAGTTCAAATAGGTTTTTTTAAGAATCCTCATTTTGAAATTATATTCATTTCCCCGTTTCTACGTAGCCTATTCTTCAGGTTTCCTTGCCATTAAAATAAGATCTGAGGTATTTGCACCCCTTTATGCGTGACCACCCTCTCTGCAATAAATTTTAACTGATTACCTGTGTTATACTATTATCCATCCCAATAGGGGGGAATCAGGCCGAACTTTGGGCTACTCAGAAGTGAAACAGTGCCAGTAGGTCTCCAAAATGTAATTTAGGATCTCAGTCTGGCCATCAAATTGATAGGTTGTGCTCATCTGTAATGATGTCTCCTCTTGCAACCCTACAGACTCCTTCCAAAAGTTGCTCATAAATATATTCATTATTGATATAGGGACATGGGACACCAATCATAACGTTATTTTCATAGCAAAAGTCTCTGTGATCTGTATGCAGCTTAACATTTTTGCATCAAATCATAATCATAATTCAAAGTCTTTATTCTTTCTTTTCCTTCTTATCTAAAACCTTATAACATCAAAAACGGTATTAGATTAGCATCACCCTTTGTGACCCATCTTGTCACTATTCTTCTCATTAGTCGTACGCACATTTCAGCCATCTTAAATTTTGTTTGTTTGTTTGTGTTTTGAAGCTCTATCTTTCTAGCGTGTATAGATTCTCTCTTATCCCATGCCATCTTTCTAGTGTGTTCAGAATCACTTCGTTGTGTCATCTTTCTAACATATGTTTAGAATCTCTTCTTTGTTGTATCATTTTCCACTGTGTTTGGGATCTCTCAGTTTTGGTTTTGCATTTTTGCACTATTTTTGTCTCAGGTGCAGTTTGGTACCAGTTTTGTCTTGTTTGTCATTTAGCACCATTTTTTTTATATCCAAATTGTGGTCTGGCCCCGACTTTTGCTTAACTGAAATTTGGTCTCGACTCTTGTTCTAGATATGATTTGGCCTTTCCAGTCTTCACTATCAAATATATGATTTGGTTATATTTCTCTTTCAAATGATACGTCTGTAACAAGCTTAAGTCTGGTAAGCTTTAGCTCAAGGGAGAGTATTTGATGATATGAAATATCTTTCAATATCATTATATTATGTTAGAGTATTTAGATTAACTCATGATTAATTTTATATTTTAGAGTATCCTTAAATTATATCTTAAGATTAGTTTCCTTATTTCGTTGTTATTATCAAGATTAGTTTCTCTGTTTAACTGGGATTTGGAATGTTGTCTATAATTAAGGGTTTAGTGCTTGAACTTTTTGTATGAAAACATAATCATTAATCATATCAAACGATATTCATACGATATTCAAAGGCTCTATGCTTTCTTTTCCCTCCTTATCTAAAACCTTGTAGCTTTAACAGCATTAATCCACCATTGTAAGTTGTAGCATAACCTATATTCTGCTCTAAATTATGCTGGAGATGAGTATTAGGATCCTTTTAAAATCTATGTCTACCTCGACTTCCTCCACTATATGAGAATAATCTGGCCAATAAGGTTTAGGAATATCCTGCAGGTCGACCTATTTGTCATCCCTCAAAAACAAAGAATCAACCATCTTATTAGAATTGCCAACCTGGTACGCAATGTCATACCCACCCATTAACTTACAAACCAGTTTCTCTGATTTGGTGTAGTAAACCTCTGTCTGTTCCCATCTCTCTCATGAGGATGGGATTCCCAAGGATCACTCTTCTGTTTCACCATAAGGTGATCCGTAGAGTGGCTTCAATTGACAATTCAATGAAGGTAAAATGCCAATTAAGTACCTGTGGGCTGTGGCAGTCCTTCAAAGTTTAAGTAGAAATTTGAGACTTTGCTGAGGCACTGACTCATAAAACGTGAATAATCTCCCAAGCATGTATGACTGCCAGTGCTGTATTGCTTTTACTAAGGGACTCAACTCCTTCTCATGCATGATGCACCTACTTGGAGAAGGAGGATGGAGGTAAGGTAACACTTTGCTGAAAAATGCTATTGGCTGCCTACCCTGCGCAATAACTCCAATGACTGGGCCTAAACCTCAACCCGTGCATCACACTTGGTGGAGAATGTTTGTGAGAAATTTAGCATAGCCAACACCGGCGATGTAGTGATAGCTTGCTATAACACCTAAAATGCTGTTTCTGCTTCCCCAGTGTACTCAAAAGTGTGTTTCTTCGACAATCATGTCATAGGCTTTGCAGTTTTGTAATAATCATGTACAAACCACTGATTTTAGCATGTCAAGACCAATAATCCACCATAAGTCTTTTACTGTTCTTAGAACTAGCCAGTTCAGATTGGAGTTCACTTTACACGGGTCCGGTCCATAGTAACCCTGCCTTGTATATGATGTGACTGAGAGTCCAGGACAGTCACTCTGCCTCTTCCTGAACCTGCACTTTTACAGATTGTAGAATCGTTTTAATTTTTGCAAGGTGGACAGAACTTGCGTCAAGTGAACCTCGCATGTTCTACCACATACGAAGATGTTGAAGAAAAACACTAGCACAGTGCACAGATTTCCATAGAGAGGGATGCACGACAACATTCACAGCACATTGAAATGTGGCTGGTATATTGGTCAATCTGAATGGTATAACCAAAAAATTGTAATTCCCATGTTGAGGTCGGAATCTTGTTTTGGGAATTTCCTTCTCATGCATCCATATTTGATGGTAACTTGCCCACAAGTCAATTTTGAACAACTAATCTGTCCCATGTAATTTATCCACTGCATTCTTCTATAACAGGGATCACATACTTTCCTGGAATTGTCACCTTATTTAGTACGCAATAGTCCATACAACAACACCAATTTCCATCTGTCCTTTTCACCAAAATCACTTTGTACTAAGCTATATGATCCATGTGACCAACATCTCAGCTAAAGCCTCTAACTCTCACCTTTCTTCCGATGCAGGTAGTGGTATGGCCTGACATTTGCTTGGTCGGAACTATTTCCTCCAGCATTCGATGCCACTCCTTCCTCATACCTACGTACCACTAATAAACTGCAAAATAGTGGCATATCATTCCATTTCAAGAGGTCTTGCTACTAAAGGTGAGGATTAGCCATATCACCATGTAGTAACACCAGTCACCAAGTTGGCAAGTTCCCACTGTAGGTGCAGGACATGCTGGCAGTGACCGTGGCCGGATTAGTCACCACATCAAAATATGAAATTTAATACTGTCCTGCCAACTGCAACTCCAGATTCAAGCAATAAATGGTTTCCTCCTCCTTGAGTCCATCACCCCAATGCACTCGGTATGATGGCGTACTAAGTGGTAACATGTTAAACCAAACCCACTGGCAATAAAATTATGGATTCCTTGGTTTTCTATCAAAACCAGGACTGTTTTTAATAATCCCTTGACCTTCATGGTTTGGGGTCGGGATTTTCCTCATGTTGAACAGAGTTAAAGCTCCACCAAATGGCACTCTCTTTATGTGAACTCCTCCCGTTGACAATGGAGTCGTCCATACACGTGAAATCGCTCTCACCTCCGTGTTCATTGATTGTGAGATCATCACTCAAACACATTTCAAGACTCTTGTTTCTGGCTGAAAAGGCCTCCACAACAGAGGTGATGACCTTCTTTCTACTTAAGGAACCCATGATGGGGAACTCTCAGGTCCCCCATTGCAAGCTTCTGTTGGGTCAGATTTACTAGTTTTGGACTCCTTGGACAACGTGGATCCCTTGCTAAACTTTAAGAATATAACCTATATGGATAGTTTTCCCACTGCTTGATTGGGTAATCCTTAGTAATTGCAAAATACACTTTATATTGTTGCTAAGGCTTGTAATGTATGAACCTCTGCTATAGATAGGTTTTCTCAGGATCTTCATCTTGAAATTGCCTTCATTTTGCCTTCTCTAGCAGTTTGATTCATTTGATGTTCCAAATTCAACCACTTTGCTCGACCTTCTTCTCATTCCATGATAGTTAGGAATTGACATGATAAATGATTATGAATTATGATAATACAATGTCTTTTGATTGATTACTGCATCACTGCTTCCCAAGGAGAATGTATCCTTACAACTGAGTAATTCAGTTAACCCGTAAGAGTAATCCTAAATCGCCATCTAACGGCTACATATTTCGTAACAAGAGCCAGCATATTCTTTCTTCCTTCCACTCTTTCCCCCCCTGCTCGTAACCCCTCAGTTGGGCCTACACTATCAACACCCCAGTAAAAGCACAGACATTTCAAAACAGCGGTACTGTGTCACACCTATGTCGGACACATTAGTATCGGGCACTACATAGGCACACTAAAGTTCTAGTTATACTTATTCAGATGATAATGCTGTAATAATTAGTTAAATGGATGCATTCTGTTATATTTTTAATGACTCGTGCAAACATTTAACACATCGATCTTCTCTTCTAATTTTAGATGTGTTTTTGTATTAACTTTATGCTAATTGTTTCTTTTGTTTTCCCAGTAGCATCGTGTTCTATATTTTGTAAAAATCTCTATCCATATCTCATGTTGTATCCACGCTTTTGAACTCTAACTTGCAGCTGGCCAAATCAGTTTTCGGCCACGGTGTTACCTTATTTAAGGCAGTGTTTTACCCATTTTGCTTTCTAATTTTGAGTAGTCCAATTGTTCACTTCTGCTCTGTAACTTTCTTGCATGTATATAATGAAATATGCATTACTGCTCTACTGCACTCGTTAAAATTCACCTGTTCCGGTTTTTCTTCGGGGTAATTATAAGAGTTTCTAATGTTTATGTGTTGATGAAGAGTTTTCTCTTTTCCTGCTGCAGATTGGCTACCATCCCAATTTTGATCGCTCTAGGTGTATGTTCATAGTGCGACAAGATGGAGAGCTGGTCGACTTTTCATATTGGAAATGCATAAAGGGCTTGATCAGAAAGAATTATCCATTATATGCAGACAGTTTCATTCTCAGGCACTTCAGGAAGCGGAGTCGTAATTTATGAAGTTAATATTTTCTGCTTGATGTAACATTTTATGTTAGAATTAGCTTCCTTTTATTAACATTATTTTCACCCCTTCCATTTTTCTTGTACTATTACTGTTGATAGCTAGCAGACTATTTTAAAGGTTTGAAAATAAATAATATAGAAATTTATGGAATTCAGAATCAGAAGAGTGGTTAGCATTTAACAACTCACTAATAATCGCCACGGATGCTTCCTTCAAAAAAAATAATCGCCACGGATGCTTCCTTCAGTTAATTTCAAGAAATCAAAGTTTAGTTTATTTGTAATATACCATTGCTGTTATGCTGTTTAGGAAGAGATGTTATCTTATTTTGATTCCAAAGCATTCTATAAACTTCAATAATGATTTGTGTAGTATTATTCATTTATACAAGTGTTTTATAATGGATTGTTGCTTGTAGGGAGAATTAGATGTGTTCGGATTTTAAGTTATCAGCGGTCGAATCATTAAACATCAATACCAATTTGATCGTTGTCATACACGTCAAAATAATTAAAATTAAAAAAAATGTAGTACTTGGTCATTTCTCAAGTAAATTTGATTCGATGATAAAAAAAAATAAGAACTTGTGAATAAGAAATTAAATTGGGTTGGTTCATATAAACAATTTATTATTAAACGGGGAAATCAGTTTGACAAGATGGTTGTTTCCCCTCAAATTGTTCAACCTCTGAAATAAGTTGATCGGGAGTTAGGCTCTAATCCAAAAACAACGATCGGATCGTAACTTTTGATAGACTTTGTACAATATAAAGTTACGATATGATAAATCTAAGTGACTTTTGAGCAATGCTGGAGACTTATCAATCAATCCACTAGCAAAAGGGAAAGTCTATTTGGGTTTATCATATGCTTAAGGATTATTTGTTTCTATGATTTAAAGAGCATGTTTGATTGCAAAACTTATTAGTTAAGCATCAATTAAATAGGCTGATTTTCTGTATTTTGTAAAGTCCTTATCATCCTCTGTCCTTTTCAAAACAAAAGTTATTATCCTCTCAACATGGATGTGCTTTGGGCTTTATTTCCTTTTTTGGGGATTCTGTAGGATAAACTATGCCAAAATTAGTAAAATGGAGGTGTTAGTTTCTCATTTATCCCTGTCTCTAGATTTATTCGAAATTAAAATACAACGGATAATAGTAGTAGTACTTGATGATGTGAACCCATCCTAATGCCATCAATCAGTACCCGCAATTTGTCAAAGATTGTGCACTGCGAAATATTCAAAGAAGTCATTTGAACCAATGCATGACCATACACTGTGGCTAAGCAAAGTTAAAAGGATTATAATGTAAGTTCTGCCAAGTGTTTGGTGATTCCATTTTTGTGACATTTGGCCATTTCTAACTGAAATAGATTGATCCTTTTTATTACTTTTTTTTTCAACTAAGATAATATTATTTGTAAATTTAGTGTGAGTAAGAATATCGCAGTGAAAAGTGAATTGTTGGATCATGATAGGAGTTGAGGTGATCATCAGAACACCTATAATAATGAACTCTCTCAATTATTATTTTGTGGGTTCTATTATGTCACATCATTTTGAAACAACTCCCTTATTTAACACTCCAATGGTAAACTTTAAAAAAACTCATACTGGGTCCCACACTTTTACCTCAAATATTAATATTTTATCCATATTTAATTTTATCACAATTGATATTGGGTCCCAGAAAGGTAATCATTCTTTGGCCCGGTGGTATAATGTGCTCCCCGCGTGGTCCCAGGTTCAATTTTCTCTGGTGTCAATTTGGGTGGTCTAATTTAACTTCTTTAAAAAAAAATTAATAATTTTATTGTTATTTTAATCAAAGTAACCAAAATAAAAGTAGCTTCATAAAGCAACGATTATTACACGCTAGCCAACTCCAACATAAATTATTGCAAAACACCCAACTTTATCAATCTCCACCTGGCGGACCATTGAAAATCACTGACCGCTGGAGTTGCTCTGAGTTCATTACATGAAACTAAAACATTGAATATGAGTCGTCCATCACATATTTACAATGCTCATTATCAAATGCAGAACACATGCTCACACTTAACATACCAAACAATATTAAGCATCTTATAGGTGTGATGATATATATTTCTAACGCCTTCAAATTTTAAATGAAGATCCATTATCCAATCCACTTACGTGGTTGTTCAAAACCTAACACGATCATCCTCATACTTCTTATAACTCAACAAATATAAATGGTATGACAAAAAAGAGGTGCTCAAATTCTCTCTCAATATACGGTCCAAATTACTTCAAAACTTATTATTTAGTAATAGAGAACATACATGCAATGCTGATGTTCACAACGAAGATAAATCAACCAAAATTTGTTAACATGATGAATGCTACTTTGCATGTGGAACGCACTTTTGGGTATAGATAGCGAAGTGTTGGGTTGGATACATTGAAATTCGAACACGTGCCTTCTCCCCCATTTTGTTGGCCCTAATAATAACAATAGCAATATACTGTCGTCTATTATAAAACAGTTTTTGGTGCCTTTCCGAATGTGCAATGTCAGGGCCGGTCCAAGGGATTAATAGTGCTAAAGCAAAAATTTTAACGTGGCTTTTAGAAATATATTTTTTGTTTATAAAATCAATTTTGTGGAGATTAAAATTTGAATTTAAAATTAAGAGTAATTGTTGCTTTTTTTAGTAATCAATTATGTTATTCAAATGTCTATAGTTTATCTATCATATAATATACTTATAACCAAATTAATTTTTTAGAGATCTTTTTATTCACTTATAATTTTGAGGCCTAAAGCCCTTGATTAGGTTGTTTCCCCGTCCGCTCTTGACAATGTAAAAACTAAAATGGACTATAATTGACAGTTCCTGTCACTCCCTTCTTCGTGAGACACCTGTACATCCCTGGTTCTCTTTGTTGGTGGAAATAGCCCTAGGTGTCCTAACAAGTTTGGACTATTCCTTAGTTGGTTGGTAGCTAAGTAAGGTGACCACATGACTTGAAACAGGGTACATCTCTTTCCTTTAATAATAACTGATTAAATTTGAGTTTATTATTGGGAGATCAAATCATATCTTGCCACTTTAGGCACTTCTTTTTTTATTAAATGTCACTTTAGATACTTCTACTACCGCAAATAGATTAATCAAGATGCTCATGATATACCGTTAAACTCAATTTTATAAAAGTATTCTTAATTAATTATACAGTTTATTAAGGGGGTATATGTATCTACTCCTTTATTCAATAAGATTAATTTAAACATGAAATTCATTCAACAATTAAAAAAGAGATTAATTTTTATTAAGGTATAAAACTTTTTTTCCTACCTTTTTCTACATGATGTGTCTAATAACATCCCGCAAATTATATATTAGTAAGAATATTTTTTTCTTGAATTCTGCTCTTCTCCAGCAAAATTTACTCGCGCCCAACTAAAATACCCCTGCGTGTAAAAAATTTGTGCAAATTAAATCATGCGGCGTGAGTTAAGTCACGTAGAACTCACTTTTTTAAATTTATTTACTAAATTCAAATTATTTTATTTACTTTATTCTAATTTATTTATTTGTTCACTTTTTTCTAATTTATTTACTTTCTAATTTATTTGTTCACTTTATTCTAATTTATTTATTTTTTAATTTATTTGTTCACTTTATTCTAATTTATTTACTTTATTCAAATTAATTTATTTACGTTATTCTAAATTATTTATTTATTTTATTTTAATTTATTTATTCACTTAAAATAAATATTTATTCAAATTTATTCATTAAATAAATACAAATATAAATAAAAAGAAATGAACTAAATTAATATTTATTCGGATTTATTCATTAAATACAAAATCAGAAAATAAAATCAAATATAAATAAAAAGAAATGAACAAAATTAATACATATAACAACATCTCATTTTATTAATAGAATTCATACAATAATTAATACATTTATTCGAAAAAACTAAATCTACTTATTTTCTTTTTACCCTCTTGGGGTAAAAAGTGACCGGTCATGGGGTAAATAATGACCAACCTTCTTGGGGGAAAAAACATCATCAATCCTTGAGCTAAATCTAAATTTGGTTCTTTTTATACCCCAAGAAGATTCCTTTTACCCACGACAAAAAGTATTTGGGGTAAAAAGAATCAAATTTAATTTTACCCCAAGGGTTGATCACTTTTTCCCCAAGTCGCCTAGCCACTATTTACCTCAAAATTGACCACTTTATACCTCAAAGGGGGTAAAAAGAGACTAGAGACTATTGGAAAAAAAAAGAGAAATAGAGGGAGAGAGTGAGAATGGAGAGAAAGTGATATGGTGTGAGGAAATGTGGAAGTTTGGAGGGTATTTATAGGTGGAAATGGTAATATAGGTTATAACTACTATAAATGTGGTCAAAAAAACGTGTAAACTTGGTTAAAAACGTGTAGATTAAAGGTTGAAAAGCTGACCACCGTCCAAAAAAACGTGTGTTCTTGATGTCAGACTACGGGCCAACTTACGCGAGTTAACTCGCACATAGGCCAATGGTGCACGTAAATTAAGTCACGCCGCGTGACTTAACTCACGTATGAGTATTACTTGAAATTCAGCTAGGCGCGAGAAGAGCAAAATTCTTTTTTCTTTGCAAGAGAGATATCATAGGTAAAGTGTGGTCGAATATCCAAACCCAACACTTCAATAAAAATGATTAATATCCAAACCCCCCAAACTAAAAGTATGTAATATTCATTGGTGATATCAAGTACCTCGTGCCGTTCTTTTGGATGCATGCAATCGCTGGCAGATTGATGTAAACCTTGTAAAATTATATTCATATTTCTATTCTTAAGAAAAGCCAGAGGTTTTCCTTTCTATGAGTATTCTGTAGCTTTCCCGATTAGGCTCCGTTTTTAATTTTCAAAAAATAAATAAGTAAAAGACAAAAACAAAAAAGTCTAACGTGCATTGAACTTAGACCACTAAACAGTACGTGATATTCAACTAAAATATACTGTCTAGTTTAATCAGCACAAAGTCAATCTCAACAGCTCACTTGAATTTCACGATCAAAACAATCATAAAAAGTTTCCTATTCTGATTAAATTCCTTTTTTATAAACAAACGGAATAGATCAGTTTGAAGGATTTGAATATATATCAATAATCATAGATTCGTTCAAAATATTATATCGATACAGACTATAGATCATGTATTCAAATATGGAAAATGTTTGATTTACACTCTATATGGGTGTACACACTTTGCAAGAGAGAAAAAAAATGAGAGTGATGTGGTAGAAAGGGAGGGATGGAGAGAAAATAAAATGTTAAATAAATGGTGGGAAATATGAAGATGTATATGTATCATTGTTGGTTCCCCTAAAAAAATGTAGCATTAATTATTTTTTTTTGATTCAATAGCCAAGTGGCTAGATCACACCCTTTTTAAAGTGTGGAGAAGTGGGGAATTCGGGGTTCGAACCCCGCCCCTGCGAATATTGTCCCTGGTAGCTACCAACTGAGCTACACTTGCGGGACAAAATGTAGCATTAATTGTTGTTCATATATATATTGCATAAATAATAATCGAGAGAATTGTATATGTACCAAAGACATGTTGATTGATCGAAAGATAGTATAAGAGCGAACTATCATCTTTGTTGAATTTGACTTCAGATTATGATGCTGTGAAATGACAAAATCGTGACACGATTTTGGGAGGCGTGGCGTGATTTTGCTGGCAGAATGTGTAACGCCCTAGTTGTTATTATTTATTTTGATTTATTTTAGAGTCTTTTATATGATTTTAATATGAATTATGTTGATTGGTGTTGATTTTTGGTGTGC
>Ga0228711_1004254_pt1 | contig 22085 bp, 18 predicted proteins | sample MedpolnodulmetaG_2_FD_177996 | JGI IMG/M metagenome (GOLD analysis project Ga0228711, IMG submission 177996) | Root nodule microbial communities from Medicago polymorpha collected in Santa Monica, California, United States - brown nodules | ecosystem: Host-associated > Plants > Roots > Nodule...
GCTTTTTACCTTAATACTTTAAGCAAGCCTCTACTAGGTGTTGAACAGTACTCAAAAAGTATTATAAATAGAGCATCCTCAAAGTGTCTTCTCACAAACTACTACAAAATATCTTCCTCTCATATCACTAGAGACCAAAGATAAACTTAAACATGGCAGAAACCCTTCGTTTGGCTGTTGCTGTTATTGGTACTTTCTTCATTCCTTAACCTCTTACCATCACTATACATTACTATGCATACATCCTATAATAAAATAACTCATTAAAGTGTTATTAATTTCTTGCAGGAAATGTTGCATCAGTGTCACTTTATGCTGCACCAATGTATGTTACATAACATTATAAATTACAAACTATTTTAATTTCTTTCATCTATGAAGCATTGAAAATATTTTTGCTTGATTTGATTTTGCAGTGTTACCTTCAAAAGGGTGATAAGGAAAAAAAGCACTGAGGAATTTTCATGTATTCCTTATACCATAGGACTATTGAACTGTCTCCTTTTCACTTGGTATGGATTGCCTATTGTAAGTAACAAGTGGGAAAATTTTCCTCTTGTCACTGTTAATGGAGTTGGAATTGTTTTGGAGCTAGCTTATGTTCTCATTTATTTTTGGTATTCTTCATCTAAAGGAAAGGTAAGTAATACATTAATTTTTTAGCCTCTAATTAAGTTCTTTTCAATGCACAAAATATTAATATACCTCACCAAATTTTACACCTTTTTTATATAAAAATTTCATACATGAATAATAGTTATGTGCATGAAAAATTTCTCATTGTTTTATATATCTTCCAAAACCAAGTTAAATGATTGGGTTGGTCAATATTATTTTATACCATCAAATTACAAAAGATGGAAATTAGATAAAGAAACATTTGTGTTAAGAAAATAATACACATGTTTTGGATTTCAACATCTAAACTACTTATGTCTTCGTGGCCGCAACTGCAATTTTGGCCGCGATGTCAAGATTTTTTATGTCTTTGCGACCACAGTTATGTTACGCATCACTTGTGCTAGAAAATAAATAACCATTGTTTATTTTATCACCATGCATGTTTGAAGAAACACATAGGTAAAAAAGTTAAGTATTTTGTGAAACTCATTATTAAGTTTTTTACAGGTGAAAGTAGCCATGATAGCTATACCAGTTCTTCTAGTGTTCTGTGCCATTGCTCTTGCATCAGCTTTTGCCTTCCCTGATCATAGTCACAGAAAGCAACTTGTTGGTAGTGTAGGATTGGGGGTGTCAATAGCAATGTATGCTTCTCCTTTGGTTGTTATGGTGAGTCATCTTTTTCTTCCACTACAAATTTTGGGTACAGTTTACTAAAAAAGAAACAGGGGAACATGGTATAGTTCATCTATATAATCGAATAATGAAATATTCATTTTGGTTCTGAAATTATATACTTTATAACATAGTAATTTACATTATTATTATTATTTTAAGATGATTTTTGAAATTGTAAATGTTAATCAAATTCAATCATTGGGATAGATCTATTATCAAAATCCAACATTCTTATTTTGTAATATTAATAACGTGGAGTATTGAGTTGATACGTTCCTATTCTTTCATGAATATATTCTGTCTTAAAAGTTGGTGGTTGAAAAATATAATAAAATAAAAAAAATTATTGTATTTCTCTATATTGTCAATTTATCATTATTTCTTACTATACACTTTCTTTTGTTCACTTGTATTATACACTATGAAAAATAAAATGAGAAGTTATAACAACTAATAATTGAAATTTTAAAAATTACATATTAAATGATAAAATAAATTATTTTATTTAAAAATTAAGGACAAATAACATTAATCTCCCCTAAAATTGATCAACCATAGTTGATCCAACGAAGAGAGATATTCACATTTATTGTCGCACAATATTTCCGATGTGATATGCTTCTATAGTACAAAAAAAATTGTGAAGTAAATGAGTATAGCTTCATATTTTATTTTAATATGGTTTTTGTAAATTATAATTATCATCTTACATAATTTTGAATTTGGTTATTGCAGAAGAAAGTGATACAAACAAAGAGTGTGGAATTCATGCCACTACCATTATCATTGTGTTCATTTTTGGCTAGTGTATTGTGGCTTACTTATGGACTTCTCATTAGGGATATATTCGTTGCGGTTTGTGTCATTTTCGGATAATTTATTTGATAATTCAAATTATTATTAATAACATAATTAATTATTATATGAAGATAATCTTATTGACATTGATGTTGTTGGTTTTAATAGGGACCAAGTGTGATTGGAACTCCCTTAGGAATCCTCCAGCTGGTTCTCCACTGCAAATATTGGAAAAGAAGAGTTGTTATTGAAGAACCAAACAAAGTAGATCTTCCTAAGCTTGTAAGCTTAGAGAATTTGGACTTGGAAAAGGGTGGTTTAGAAAAAGGCAACTTAGAAAAGAATGTGACAAGTTCTTAGGTGATGTGTGACAATGTGATCAAGACCTAAGATGAAGATTACGATTTTCACTAGTTTTTATTATGTTTGTTTATTAATTAACCCTCATCCCAAAAAAAATGAAGTTATGTTTTATTAGTTATGTAGCTAATTAATTTGCTATAGTAGATGTATTAATTCATCACATAAATTGGAGTTGGTTCCTATTGCTTGTCCTTTATTTTTGTGGAGACAGATGTGTGCCACTTACTACTTAGAAATATGTGTGTATCTAGTGGGGAGAACAATAGGATTCTACTAAGGGTTAGGTATAAAGGATTGCTTTGATCAAATTTAGAGTTAGATATAACATAACATATAAACCAAATTATCAATTACGTAATCTTTTACTCACCTCTAGTTATTAGTAATTCTATTTTAACTTGGTCGTGACAACAAGGCTTATATAAGCAAAATAATCATTGAAATCCATGTCAATTTAATTAGTAACTATTGTGAAGTACTAGTACTATTTTTCTGTTTCTTTTTTTGAAGAACCGAGTTTGGGCATGGACACAAAATGAAATATTAAATGTATTTATTTTTTCACTTTTAACTTTTGATATAATTAAATAATCATGTTCTTGTGAGCATACTTCGATTGATGGGAACATTATAACAGATGGGGTTTAAAATTTAAAATCTACACTTATTCATCTTAAAGAATAAAATTTTGATTATTAGATTACTTGACAAAAAATATTATATTGTCTTTTAGATTCATTCGATCTTGTCTTAAATAGACTGGATCTTGTTTGACATGAACTTTAAATTTGTTTGACTCTAAGAACGAGTTAGTTTATTTATCTAAAATGCTTTAAGAAATTAATAATATTGAAAGAAGACACTTTTTTTGGCGTGGTTCTTGTGAATGATATAATTCTGTTTCTTGATTTGGGAATATTGACATCACTTAGCTCAAAGAAATGTTATATGTATGTGTTCATTTTGTGGTCCTATTATAGGTCACGAGGTACTCTTTCCTCAAATGTGGCAAAAATGGAGCAATTTTAATTTGGTTAAAACACACAAATTAAATTTGAATAATAGTATCAAAGTACATATATGCTATATGTGGAATGAATTGTTGGGATGCTATTGAAATTTCTAGAGAAGGAACCCCGTGAGTATATTTCCAAAAACAGAGTTCTTGTATTTTCTTTACCCCTATAACAATAGAGGTTTTTTATAAATGTATGATATACACATTTTTTCATGAATGCCAAGAACTTTTTTTTTAAGAACCAGAAACTATTTTTTTCTTTAAAGAATGCAGCTCAATCAACAATGTTCCACATGCATTCACTTCTCATTGGAGGGTTCAACATGCATTAATAAAAAATGAGTGGTTTGGATTCAACTGGATTCTCAAGTCACAAGAGCGAATCCAAACCCAAATAAAAAAAGGATCTCCTCCCGTGATTTTTCACACGAGGGAATGTCGTGTAAATCAAAACTGTTCATTCACTTCTCATTGGAGGGTCCCACATAAATTAATAAAAAATGAGTGGTTTATATTTAACTTGAAGCATTGGTCACTCGAAAGAATCTAGACCCCTCGATCGATACATAAGGGAATTCATGTGCTAAAGACAAAAAACAAATAACCAGCAAATTCACATACAACGGACAATATTCATATCAACCCTTTGGTTACTAAATGATCACCAAACAACAATCAAAGCACCTGAAAAAACAAGACACCTGCTTTGTCGTTTCCTCCCTTCACCAAAGAAATTGGAATTACTGAGTTCTTAAGTCCACACTTCTTGAAGCTTTCTTAAAAAATCCAAGCTCGTGTAAAGCCTCTAAAACTTGGTAATAAAGTCTTATATGCAAAATCAATGTCATTAACTTCTTGTAGATTATGTAGTTTGGATAATAAGCTTGACTTTTTTTTTTATTTTTATTCAAGAACGCTTAGATGAGAAAAATGAGTCTCTTCTAACTTAATCAATGTTCTGAGTTCGAATTTAGCTTTGGACATGCAACAATGTAACGTTAGAACTCTTAGGGAGAGTTTGTGGTCCCAGAAGTTCAAGAGATTAGTTTTCGCATTTACGTGCGCAAAGTATACCCGGTTTACACACAAAAAACGTTTTTTTCTTTTCTTTTGGTCAAGTAATTTACTGGCTAGAAATTTTTGGACGTACGAAGTTCGAACATTGAACTCTGCATATATTATGTAATGTCCCTACCAACTTAGATAAGTTTGCAGAGACATCAACTTGACTTTATTGTTAAGATTAGATTTGAACATTTTACAATAGTGATTCGGAAAGTATGTTAAATTTAAGAAATGTGGACGTAATTCATCATTATTTAAATGTTAACGGTGTAAACGAGGAAATTATTTATAAATATTGTGTAAAAAAATTATTTTTAAAAGTTTTAATGTGTTGAATACGTAATTTTTAACATAATTTTTTTTCTTTGAACTTCTTTACAAGTGTCTTAGTAATAGACAATGACATACGCCATAAAGTTTTATAGAGTATCATACGTTGCAAAAAGAAAACACCATTCAAAACTTTAAGTGATTTAAAATAATTAAATGTATAAAATTGATACTATATTGAATAATTGGACCTTGTATATCATACGTTGCAAAACTTTAAGATTCTAATTTTCACTAATAATAACTTCATGAAGAACTTAAACAGAATGAGAACAAGAGCATATACCCTGACAATACAGTCAAAATTACGACCATGCACAAATCAATATTTGTCACCATAACACACCACATTTTTCTTAGTAATATTGCTATCACATTAGAGCCTAATCCACAAAATATTATTATGCATATCCCATTAAGATAAATGATGCTTTCAAAATTAATACCAACATTAATTCTTTCTTATATAAGATTGTTATAACATCCGTAAGAATCCTATATACTATCTTATCTATGCCTTTTTTAATTTCGAATTTTGTGATCTGATGACTCACTAGACTAGAAGCAGAAACCTCTCTATCTATCACCAGAATCATGTGCTTTGGTGAGAGACACAACAGAGAGCATTTAACCTTTCAAACTATATCCCACATGGTGTTATGGGGTCACAATACATTTATAAGCTTTCACAGGCTCTTTAGCTTATGATGATTCATCATATTATATGATATCATCAACTTTAGAATCACATGGCTACTCTTATACAAAGTACTACCTTGTTACTCTATAGTCTATACACATCAACTTGTGACAAAAACTTTAATCATATGCTTAGTGTGTGTTTGGAACGAAGTTTGATGAAAATTACGGCAAAAAAATACGTTAGCAAAGAAGGTAGTATTTGGAGTTTCTAAAAATCACGGCAAAAACACATTGGAAAACGTGCAAACGTGCTTATGTGTGTTGCAGACAGGAAACCAAACACACACTTAAAATATCCGATTGTATCATTATCTCACAATATGTTGCCTAGTGTTTTGATGCATAGTCACCATAAAAATTTGATTTTATTTTTAATATATGATAGCTTTTATGAATATTTATTTCAAATTTTTTTTTACCAAAATATTTATATAAATAATTTTTTCTTAAAGTTAAGCAACTAGGTACAAATTTTTCTTAACACTTTCTATATGACAAAATTAATTAAAATCCAATTATAAATATGTATTGAAGTGTAAATTTTATAATTTGAGATTAATTTATGGATGAATTAATTCTATTTTAAAAAAAAATTATAAATTGGATACATACATATTATATCACTCCTCCATATTCTACCAATCAATAAATCATTCTAAAATCGTATAAATATTTTATGTAACTATAACTTCTTTTTTTAAGTGTGCTATATAACTTAGTTTGATCCCAGCATATTCGACCATATGTAATTTTAAAATACTATCCATATCATCATGTATCAAGGGACACCATATACTACCCCATGATACAAAATAATTTCTGACATAACGATCAACTTTGAAAAGGAAAGGAATGAAAGATAAAAATATACAAATGGGGTGGAAAAGGAAAATAAAGGGAGAGGACTACTTAGAAAGGAAAATGAAACTGTGTTTTCAACTTTTGGATTATATTGTGCAAGTTTGTTTTTTTTCAGCAATATAACTTTTGGGGTATTTTATTTTGATTTATATATATTGTCAAATTTGAAACAAGAATTTATTATATTGCTAAATACTTTAGTTAATTATTTTTAACAATTGGATACACATTGTTATTTCATTATACATATGTATGTGTATTGTGCATGAGTATCCTTCCAAAATAAAATAATTAATTTTAACTCAGATGGTTAGATTCAAATAGTTAATGAACTTCAATTAAAAATAAACTATTCACAATCTTATTTCTTAAAAACCTAAGGATTAAGACAAAATACTACAACATGAATGATAAAATTTAAACACTCCCTCGAAAAGTACACATGATTGATTGTAACACAAAAATACGGTGAATGCACACGTGATGTCTTTTACGGTAAACTACTACACATGATTGATTGTAACAAAAAAATACGATATCCATGATAAAGTTGAAACACTCCCTCAACATCGTGAGTTGAGTCTAGGGGAAGTGGTTATATTCTCATAATGTGATTAACTAAAATTTGAATCCCAATTTAAAAAATGCATATGTTTAATGTTGGACGGTGCATCAAATAAGATTATCTATCTATCTCGAATGAGATTACCATATTCAATGGATATTTGGATGGCCGATAACTTTGTAAAACCCTTAAAGTTTATCGTCGGTCCAAACATGCACTTATATAATTAGGGCTTGAACAAGTAATATTTTGTTACATCAACAAATTCACAACCCATGTGATGATGGTCCTCAAATAATGAAGTTACAACTTACAAACAGAATAACACGTCATTTTATACAAACAACTGAATAAGCTATGAAAGAAAAACACATCTCGAGTATAGACATATCACAAGCATTTGTTTCTCTTCTAGTGGCTTTAACTCACTGAACTATATCAAAAGCTGTACACTACAGTTTCCATTTTACTACACTCCTTTTTCACTGAACGATTCCCTACAAACTTTTCTGATTTTTCAGTTACACAGAAACCAAACCAAGTAAGTTCTCAGAACAAAACACAGTTAAAGTTATTCAACGTGGCAACAATGTAGAAGAGGATGACAAAAAAGTACGTTATACGCACTCTTGTTCCCCAGAATTGTCTTTTTCCTTTGTGAAGATTTGGTAAGCATGGAGAAGTCTTGAAAGGACACGTAAAAGCTGCTATCTATTTGTGAAATTTCATATCTCACAACACACGTCATGATTATTAGTTTATCAGGTTTTTTTCCTTGTTTATAAAATAAAACCGAAAATGCTAACAAATATCTGAAAACTCTGTGAGCATAACTCAATTAGTAGGGAACAATGCATTTTTATATGTATGGGTCGAGGTTCGTACTTGCAGACTCTACTTATCCATCTTAAAAAAATAAATTTCCGCCACTAGATTACTTGACCAAAGAAAAAATGACAAATTTTTACAAAAATATATGTATTAAATGTATTAAAAATTAAAGTATTTAACTTTTTCAATAAATATTTTTCTACTTTAAAATATTTAAAGAGTGTCTCGGAGATATTTGCTAGTAAAATTTACATGTGGAGGTGTGTTGATGCTATCATGCAAAATAATTATTGGTTCTTCTTCATTTATTTAGGCCATCTTTGAGTCATATATTCCAAAGTTGTTTGTATTGATTGCATATGGCTAGCATTATATTGCTCACGTACTCAAGTTTTTGGACCCATGATCCTGTGACATTTTATATTATATATGAACGTCTAGCAAAGGGTTTTAGTAAGATCATGTATCATCTTGCTTTTCTGACCAAGTTAATTCTTACAATCAACTTATATTTAAGAGGTACCCACGTGTATGTGGAAACTTGGGGAGGATCGTTAAAGTGGTTTTTTAAATAGTATATTGTTGGGTTATTAGGAGAGTTTGATAGTTCATTCACATTGAAGAAAAAACAACAACCATACATAGAGTTAAACACTATATTAAACTTTAAATCAAAATTCTAGACATTAAGTTTATGGATCATTTTATTTATAAAGTATTTGGCCTCTATTTTATTAAACAATGTAAGACTTCTAACTCACACTTGTTATACAAAATATTATTCTATTTAAAATAAGATTATGGTCGGTCAAGCTCTAAGAACCGTACCATTATCCATTTTTTTCTAAAACAATAAGATTAGTTGGGTGAATGCATTTCCTAAACAAAGGAGAGAAATAGAGATTATAGAAAGTTTATTATGAGACTACTTTCCATAGCTCCAAGATTAAAGTAAACTACTCACTCATCATAAGGATGAGCTACCTAAATAAAATAATGAAAATTCACAAAGTAAAAACAAAAAAAACGTTATTGAAATAGTGATGCAAGTATAAGAAGTATTTGGTGGTAAGTGGTTCCAAACCAAAGAGAAAACTAAGCCTATTTATAGGTCAACCAGTACAACATTTATGCTTAGTCTAAGATTAAATAGCAATTACACAATATCGTTTAAGTGCCCAAAAGAAAAACCACTGAACATAAGTTAAATGACCCACAAACAATGGAAATTGATCAATATGCCAATTTAATTGATCAGAGACCCTTCAAAATCCCAAAATTAACCCACTTAATTCGTAACACCCAACAATTCGGGGCCTAACTCCTGATCGCTTAGTTGGACGCCATTATTTGCTTTGTAATATTTAAGATGTTTGTAATTTAATATGTGTTAGTAATGCTTTTTTTTTTTCAAGCTTGAGCTATGGAGCATTCAACTATATTGAGGACAAACCATGTGCAATCTAGTTCATTCCTAGCAAGGGTCACAAGTCACCTAATATGCCGGTAAATATGAAAGTTTTGATAGAGTATGAGAATGTTATGAAACTCTGGATACTTTGGCGATATGTCGGATGGTTAGAACAATGGCGTTGAATAGGATGGAAGATAGTAAATAATACGCTGGTTTATGTACTGCACTCACTACTAGAAAAAACAAAATTAACGAGGGAAATTAGTGACGGAAAAAATGAAATTCCTTACAAATTCCTTGGTCGCAAAATTTAGTGATGGAATTAGAGAGGGATTTCACGTTTTCCCTCAATAAATATCCCTCACTAATTTTTGTTTTTTTAGTAGTGACTGCTCTACATCAAATTGCCCAAGAAACAGAGTCAGTTATCCAATATCAAGTGAGGTGTATGAGGACGACTTACGCAAGACTTGCAAACGGGGAGACTCAATATATATTTTTGTTTTGTTTTTATTTGTATGTATCTTGATGTTTTCATGTCCTAATTTTGTTTATTGGCATTTTAATACCGTGACATTGAACATGTTTAATATATTGATGTTTCCATGTCATTATGTTTATGAATTTTATATCAATAAATAGTTCATATTGAATGTATTTGAGTGTTTAAATGCGTAAAACAGAGATTCTGCATTTCAGTGTTGAATGTGTTAATTAAAAGTGTTTGAGTGTTCAATGTTGAATGTGTAAAGCAGGAGTTATGTATTCTGCATCCGCGATTTTGTGTTTCAAGACATATCATATCGCAACTCCCGATCATGGATTGATACTTATCCCTCGTTCCCTCGAGTGATTCGGTATAAAACTCCCAAACTAACAACGATCGGGAGTTAGGATTCGATATGGACTTTTCTTTTATATTTGAGGGGCATGCGAGCATTACAAGTGGTCTATTAAGCAATTTTCAAAAAAATATAACACACCAAACTCTTCATTTATTGGTACAAAGAGAAGATATTTTATTCCAAAAATATAAATATAAAATAAACATATTTTAATTTTATGGAAAAAAATAAATAAAAATGCTAGTGATTACGTTTCTTTTTGGATAGTACGTAAGAATGAACTGAACCACATCACACGCATCGAGACTCATCTTTAGCTTCTTCAGCTGCGTTTAGAACCCTAATTTCCACAATTTCTCAAATTTCACAATCCCTTTTTCTCCTTATTCTCTCTCAGGTAATTCTTATCATATCAATTGCTCGATATTAATTTTTATTTTTCAATCATCACCTTTAATTTGATGTCGATTTCATCAATTTCTGATGAAATTATAGTGTTTTATTTCATCGTTTTTTAATATGAATTGTTTGATTTTTTATAATTAGCGCATTATGGAATCTGTGTATGTCTTTTTTTTTTTAATTAATTGGATAAACAGCTTAATTAAGTGCTTATGCTATAAGAGCTTATTAAATAAGAGCTTCTGTATAAGCTATTTTGATAACAAGAAAAAATAATGTCAAACTATTTTTAGTTAAGCTATTTTCATAAGCTATCCTGAAGAGCTTATGAAAATAAGTTGAAAACAGTTCATGACATATCATAAGATATTTCCATAAACTCTCCCAAACAGTCTCACAAGTGCTTATGTTAGTAGATAAGCTCAGATAAGTCAATCCATATAGGCCCAGGTTATTACTTGGGTCGAGACTTGAGAGGGAACCTTTAAGGTGGGGATTGGCTAGTTTGTTTGATTCGTGCAATCTTACTAAGACTTTGGTATGTGCTAGTTGTGGAATTCGTTCCAATTCAAACCATGGGTACCGAATATTTTCCTTTCCCTCGTGATTGAGTTTCACATTGTTAAAACAACCGAGTCTTATTCCACTAAGTAGTATCGGCCACATGGATCAATCAAACGACGCCATAATGTTATGTCATATATATCATATTTCTATTCAACTCATTAATTCGTAGGTCTTTCCGAATATTTTTTCTAGGTCTTCCGCTATCTCTTGCGATTTGACTACCCTCTATCTGATATACTCTTCTTACTACATAATTTACTAGTCTTCTCTCCACTGAGTTTCACATTGTTAGCCTGTGGTTTTGTTGCTTTTATTATTGTAAGTTTAAAATGGGATTCCTCAAAGCATTGTTACTACTGGCAGCACATTCATGACTTCTTGCATCTGTGCCCTTAGCACCTATGTACTTATGTGCAAATGAATTTTACGACATCTATCTTTGATGCGAGATGTTAAATGCTAGAGGAGAAGTCTTATGCTGTAAACTGACATAACTAGGACTTTATGTGAAAACATTCCACTGCAGTTTGAAGTTCTCTGCAAGTTTATCGTTAAACTAACATTTCTTTTGCTGTTGTGATTTGTTGGAGTCTGAATTAGTCTAATTCTGCAAGTTTATCCTAACTATTATTCTTTTGCTATTGTGATTCGATGGAGTCTAAATGTCTAGAGGCAAATGGTTTGGCTATCAATATGATTTATGATAGAACAGTATAACGTCGTTTGAATCGTATGGTTGACCCCACCTAGAGAGATAAGGCAGGTTGGTTGTTGCTGGAGATTGGGGATTTTGGCAATTCATCTTGTTAGCTTTTGATACATTTAATTTAGATAGGATGCTGGTGGGACAGAAAGTTTGAACCTTTATAAAGCATGCTGCCTAAATTAATTCACTTGTCAAAATTAACGACTGCATATTTTTGTGGTTCCATTCAACAGGTTTAAGGTTACAGTCTGAAATGTCATCAGTGTCTACTCAACCACAGTTTCGTTACACGCAGCCACCATCAAAGGTGCTTCATTTGAGAAACTTGCCATGGGAGTGTATAGAAGAGGAGCTGATTGAACTTGGAAAGCCATTTGGTAAAGTTGTGAACACAAAGTGCAATGTTGGAGCAAATCGAAATCAAGCTTTTATTGAATTTGTAAGTAGAATATGTTATTTTTCTTCCTCTATTGTGTTTTTCCTTTTGAATGAAGCTACCGATTTTAGTTATAAATCATATATCGTTACCTGCAGGCAGATATAAATCAAGCCATTGCGATGATATCATATTATGCCTCATCATCAGAGCCTGCTCAAGTGCGGGGGAAAACTGTATATCTGCAGTATTCCAATAGACAAGAAATAGTGAATAATAAAACCGCTGCAGATGTTGCTGGAAATGTACTGTTGGTAACAATAGAGGGTGAAGATGCACGCCTTGTGAGCATAGATGTTTTGCACTTGGTAAGCAGTTGTGTATGTCTATGCTATATATGCTAAAAATGTCATGTTGATGCTGTTCTTTTGGTAAGCAGGCTATGAAATTTTTTGACATGTATGTAAATAATCGGCAGGCCCATATCAAGGCAATATCTTCGATGGCAGCTTAGTGCTTTTGGAGAAAGAGCTTGTGTGTGTTTGTTTCCTTTCTCCTTTCCTTAGAACTGCCTCTCTCTTCCCTACTCTCTCCCTCAGCTCCTACATTTTTGTAATTTAGGGTTTTGCCATTATTTTTTTTCATCTGTGCAACTGCAAAGTGAATTAGTAAGCAGTTTACCTCACAGATTATTTGTTTGAATATAAGTGACAAAATGATTAACACTACTCACTACCTTTGAAATCTTTAACATAATAATTATTTTAGTTTTATGTTTAAAGTTGTTATTCTTTTAAGAAAACCATTTTCAAAATAGAATCATCCATATCCCCCTGGGGCATGCCCCAAATTTTCTGCAGTAAATGCTAGCAGTGTTGTTGAACAATTGTTTGGATGGACTGGTTTCTTCATGATTCAATAAGCCACAATCTGTGCTTACAATAGTCAAATTCATCATCATTCAGCTAAATATGTACAAGAGAAGTATTCTATTAGCATTCCAAGAGATACATTGATTTGCTCAAACATGGATTCCCCAAACAGCAAAACAGTAATACTAGTATAAACATATACTATAGGATCATAACAGAAAAGTGAAACTGTTAGGAAATATTTAGAGGTTAATGTGTTTGATCCAGATATGGTTTATGATAGAACGTTATGGCGTAATCTGATCCATGTAGCTGACCTTACTTAGTGGGAAAAGGATTGATTGATTGATTGATTGATTGTTGTTGTTGTTGTGGGGTCTACAATGATCTGTCACGACAACGGTAGTAGATTCTAATGTAGAACCATTGTCCCGGAGCTGAATTCTGAAAATTATCCTTGTCGAACAGATTCATACTCCCAAGTAGTATCAAGATTACAATCTCCTTTCCACATAACAAACTACTGCCTAATAGGAGAACCACCCCTGATTATCTCCCGACTAGCCAAGACGCGACTGAATCTGCCAACACTACCCCCAATTCCATAGTTTTTTTTTTTTTTTTAACAATCCAATTCCATAGTTAAAGTAGCCTTGAGGGGAATAATCACCAATTACCTTGTTCAGCGGGGAGACATGGAAAACTGGACGAACCCTTGAATCTGGGGGTAATTTTAATTTATAGGGCACCGGTCTATATCATTCTAGATTCTGAGATGAACCATTGTAATGAGCTGCCAGCTTTTGATTAACTCAGATATGCAAAGACTGCCGTCTGTAAGGTCTAAAGCTTGAAAAACACCCATTCAACCTATCTTCGAAGAGTCGTAAAACTGTTAACCTGCAAAAAATTTATTTGCATTTATCTTGATCAAGTTTTGCTTGAGCTGATTAAGAGCTTCATCCCAATCCACTCATTCTTGATCCACTCTCAACTTTGGTCTTATTGCATTAAAATTTGAAGTAGTGTGGTAACCATTCTTCCATAGACAATTTCAATTGGGCAGAGGCATGGAAGGATGCATTGGTAACCATTATGCCCAAATTTTTAAATGTTCAAATGCAAAACACCGGAAGGCTTGTTTTCAAATGAGTTCCTTGAAATATGCAAAGCTCCTTCTAAAAAATTGCTCAAGTACAAGGTGTCACGATCACTACTTATAGTGTGAGGACTCCGTGTACTCTAGAGTGAGGACTCCATGTAGTCTAATCTCCTTGTCAGAAAGTCCAGCTACTATCATTGCTGCATATGGATGGCATACTTAGACAAGCTATCAACAAACACATGTATGCTTCACGGCCCTTGGATTGGGAAGGCCTGTGATAAAAGCAATAAAAATATCCTCCCAAATCTGGTTTGGAATCCAAAGAGGCTTTAGTACTCCTGTAGCGCTTGTGACTCTGTATTTCTACCTTTAACAAACATCACATGATTGGATAAACCAATATCAATTTCCAGCAATGTCTCTTATATGTGCATAAATAACTAGAATGGCCTCTAGAAGGAGAAGAATGATACTCCAGCAATTATAAATGGACATAAAGAAGTGGTTGGTATGACCAAACGATTCTTCCAATGCAACAAGACACCGTGCGATAGTCAACTCTTGATCTTAAAGATGAATTTTGCTGCAAATCATTATAATGATGTGCCGAGAATGATTTGTATCAATTGCTTGATTTTGCAATAAAATCCATTGGACCAAAGTTACGACAAGGAAGCTTAAAAAAAACAGTGCCTTGGGTCCTTCCATGTTATGCTTGGTTATTTTTAGTATCACTTCCTCAAAGGTGTTATGTAGTTCAAAAAATAAACTTCAGTTATGATAATCAATCTGTCTGGGTCCATGCCATCAAACTTGGGTAGGTCCACTTTCCTCGCTTACATCAGATACTCCTCTCTGCATCCCCTCTTTTTTATTGTTTCATCCCCTCAGACTATTTTACTGTCAGCTCTCCCTTCACTTACTCATTACCTTACTCCCATTTTCTTTTCCCTAGAGTTGACTCTCCATAATTTTGGCCTACCAACAGCACTAGTAGCTTCTGCAGTAAAACCATCCTCATGGCCTCTAGCAGATGCATAGTGATAGTTTTTTACAACCATCCTCATGGCCTCTAGCAGATGCATAGTGATAGTTTTTTCCAAGCATGGCTGTTTATTAGTTCTTTCTTTCTTCTATGCACAATAATGTTTGTTAATTAATGTAAATGGAGAGCTGTTTTACTTATTTTGAACTTCTAGATTTGTTAACGATCTTATCTTACGCAGGTTTTTGTTAATATTAGGTCATTAGATTTGTTAATTCTAGAGTTAATTCTTGATTCTATATTTGTTAATTTTGAGATCCTGAGTTTATTGCTCTATGCAGGTTTTTTCAGCCTTTGGATTTGTGCATAAGATTACTACTTTTGAGAAAACAGCTGGATTCCAGGTTTCATGATTAGTTACCCTTCATATATTTTGGCTTTATTTTCAGTGCTATGGGCACAAACTTATTCTAAATACAACTGTTTAGGCACTGGTACAATTCTCAGATCAAGAAACTGCCACTTCTGCAAAGGATGCTTTGGATGGAAGAAGCATACCTAGGTGACAGTTGTATTAATTTTTTTGGCGTTGTATTTAGTTCAACTGTGTTGAATGTATGGTTGTTAATGTGGTGCATTTCTTGGTTAACTGTTAGACTGTTTTAAATAGTAATGTTTATTGACTTCTGGAGTTTATACACTATATTTGCGTTTGTTGTAATTGTTTGAATCATTGAATGTGTGAAATATGGTTAGCTACATCATTCCAACTGAACCAATCACGAGTAGAAAATTTGTTTAGTTTGACTACAATTTAGTAGTTACTTGCATCTTCATTGGCATGATAGCCTTTATACATTAAGCATTATTGTTGCTCAATTGTTGTTTGTTTATGATGATTGATCTTTACTTTCTTTTTCTCCCTCTGTATCAGCTACCTGCTCGCTGGGCATGTGGGACCATGTACCCTTAAGATCACATATTCTGGACACTCAGACTTAAGTGTCAAGTTTCAAAGTCACAGAAGCAGGTATTACTTATTTCATTGGCATCCAAGGCATGCATGAAACCTATGTTCTACAATTTATCAATCCCCTGGTGATTTGTTGTTGCTTCATTTTCATGGGCATTGGCTCTACATGGCACCCTTCATGCAATGTTTTAGCCCTTTTATTTTCATGGCTGAGTAACCATATCTTTTTTTAGTTTAGTTATGTATCCCGTTTTTTTTTTCTTTCTTTCAGAGACTACACTAATCCATACCTTCCTGTTGCTCAATCAGCTATGGAGGGAAGCGGACAGGTAACCTTCTTGAATGTGCAAAATGAAGCCTTCTTAATTGCTTATTTTATTTTTAACTTGATATGCACTTGATTCACATTGGTGTTGGGTACCTACTCTTACACTTTTGGGCTGCTCCTTACTAACTAGCACGATTTTATAATAATTTTTGCAGTCCGTGATGGGTTTGGATGGGAAGAGACTGGAGGCTGAGAGTAATGTTCTTCTTGCATCGATTGAGAACATGCAATATGCTGTAACCTTGGATGTCTTGCATATGGTACTTTGAGCTGCAGTTAGCAGTTGTCTATTTTTGAAATGATTGATTGACATCACAGTTTAGCTGATACTGTACTGCTTTTTCTCTGTTATTTGTGTCAGGTTTTTTCTTCTTTTGGACCCATCCAAAAGATCGCAATGTTTGATAAGAATGGTGGTTTACAGGCTCTGGTTCAATATCCAGGTTAGATTCTTTCAATACCTTCATTCATCTTTGTTCCGATATATTGTGTTTCTATTGTTGATTAATTTTTCCATACTAGTGTGCTTGTCACTGTCAATATCCTCCATGTTGCTTAGGGTTTAAATTGTTAATTTGGTAATAGTATTCAAATGTGCCTATTTTTCTTGGTTTTGTGAAAATTGGGCACTTATGATGTGTGTGTGTCTTGTAGTTTCTATCCATTTGACCTTAAAACTAAGGCTCTGTTTGGGAGTTTGGAGGGGAAGGGAGGGGGATGGTTTTGGAGGGATGAGATTAGAGGGAAAAAATAGAGAAATCTTTCAAATTTCGAGAAAGTGGTTTTGTAGAGAATGATAAATTAATACTTATGATTAATGTATTTTTAGCTTTTAAAGTATTATAACAACATAGATGGGATCTGAAAAACTTACCCGAACCCTCCAAACTAGTCCTCCTCCACTACAATTTTTTAGTTCCCCCAAATTAAGGGGATTTTGTATTCTGAAGAAAACTAAACCCCCGAAAGCCCTCCACTCTCATAGCTCTCCATTTTTTCCACTTCTTCCTTCCTTTTTCAAACCCTCTCCTCCCTTCCCCTCAACTCCCAAACAGAGCCTAATGTTGCTGGAAAAAAAAGTGGTACTTCACGGAGATGATATTTTTTTTAGATTGAAATCTCTAAAGAGAGATGCCTTTAGGTAAATTATATTCTTCTAAAAAATTTCTTCAGAAGTGTGTGCTTGTTTTGGTATGTTTTAATATGAAAACCTTGGATCTATAAATTTCATGGTTTGGGACTAGCAAAAATTAATAATTTGTTAAAAAAATAGAAAATCTGAAGTGATTTATTCAACCTTTTCTGGGTTGGGGCTGTGGTTGCTGCCTGCTTCTCATTGGCTGTCTTTGAAACAGTGTATGTGAGTCTGAACAATGATGATTTTAGATTGGTTGGTACTTAGAAACAGTTTACTTGTTTTATTATTTTATAATTACAGTTAATGATATTGTTGAGATCTTAAATTCTATGGACTACAGATGTTCAAACAGCCATTGTGGCAAAGGAAGCCTTGGAAGGACACTGCATTTATGATGGGGGATTTTGCAAACTTCACCTCTCCTATTCACGTCATACTGATCTGAGTATAAAGGTAACCAGACTACACTGTCTATAGAATAGGTATTTATGGCTAAAAGAAAGATTATACTCTAGTGCAATAGAAAATACCGTCTTGTGCCCCATCAATTTACTTTGATATTGTGATATCACTTTCAAAGAATATGATCCATTAGTAGTTGTTAATCACATGAAAAAAATATATACTCCTGTTATGTGTAGTATGGAGTTTCAGTTGTATCAAACTCTGATTTTGTGTTATTACAGGTCAATAATGACAGAAGCAGAGACTATACCATGCCCGCTGCACCACCACCAGTTATGAACGTTCAGCCCTTAGTTTCGGGGCAACAACAAGCTCCCATGACTGGTCCTCCTCCTCAACAGTACAATACCGCTCAGTACGCTCCAAATAACAACCAGAATTTTATACCTCAAAATCAGCCTGGATGGGGAACAGCTCCACCGCACGCAATGCAACAACGGATGCATAATAATCCTTACATGCCACCTGGTACAATGCCACCACAAAATGGCCCTGGAATGATGCAGTATCCCGGCCACATTCAATAGCACTGCTCTTTCATTTCAACCAAGTCAAAATTGGCCAACAAATCACTCGGCAGAAATGAGGACTATCATAAAAATTATGATCTGTGATTCTGAATCTGTTTGTTTCCACTTTCCAGCATATTAAATTTTGATTTTTTTTTGGATGTAATCAATTTTTTAAACAACTTTTAGTTGGATGGTAGCATCTGAAAACACTACTCAAGTTTCTTTTATTTATTAATGTCTTCATGATTTCTTTTAGCTTGAGAAAAAAGTGTACTAGCTTGTGTGCTTTTAACTTACTATAGAAGTTTCCTGTAACTGTTAATCCCAGAAGAAACAACGCAATTGTATGGCAACATGATATAATTGTTAATCCCAATTAAAATAAATTCAGCTTTTATTCATCAAGTATTATCATATGAAAGCATGTTATAAGTGCTATGAGTTTTGCATAAAACTGTTTTCATAAACTATTACGGTGATAATTAATTTGATGAAGCAGCAAATCGTTTTAGTTTAGTCTTACCACCTTTATTTCATCGGATACTTATGCAAACAACACATATCTTAAGGCCCGTTTGGATTGAGTTATTTTTGAGCATATGCAAAATAGCTTATACAAATAAATAAGATTTAATATATTACTTGAAAGTTTGTCGAGGCTGTTTATGAAGATACAGTTTTTTCCCTCAAAAAAAAAAATGAAGATACAGTTTTCGTTTCGTTAGTGAGCGTTAACAAATTAACATAATAGCTTATTTATTTGCATAATATATTATTTTAAGCTAAAAATATAATACAATCCAAATGGAACCTAAATATTGACCTTGTGTCCCTTCAGGGACATCCGATAAAATTGAAACGATGGAGGGAAATATTGTCCTTGTACTCTTTTTGTTTCTCTTCAATTATTTTCTTTAAGTTATAGTGTTTTTTCTCAAGCTCCATGCACATATTCTTTGCTCTCTCCGTATCTTTTCAATCTGACTTCTTCCTTATACCTTCTTGCTATCTTTTCATTGTTCTTTACACATAACCGACATGCAAATAAAAGAGCTTGTTAAAACAATTTTTTTTTCATATGTTAAGTTGTAATTTTCAAATTCACATTTTTTTATTACGACTTTGTAGATTACTCTCCCTTAAATTCATAAACTTTGGTGATGAGTTGTGTAAAAGTGATAATGAAGCTGTGAAAGAAATGAAGAGAATTGGTTTCTCTTCACAAAACTCATCCCGGCCAAATAAAATAGAGTATCATTTTCTCGCAATTAGAAAATAAAAGTCGTTCTCCTTTTCAAATTAAGATTTAAGATTGAAATTAGGATTTCATGCAAACAAAAAGATAGAGAATACATTGATTATTAATACCACAAATACATCATTTATTCAAAAAAAAAAATTTAGTAATAGTGCATTACTTTTTCCAATGAAAACAACCATCAGGAGTAATATCTCTACCTTCAACAAGACATGGTCCTGATTGTCGGATATACCAAATGCAATCAAAACATTCATCTCTACCTGATTCGACTATATTAAACCAATGTAACTCATTATTCCATTGAAAGGAACAATAAAATAGTGTTTGTTTAATTATGCCATATCCAAAACTAAAACTATATTGACCACCATGATGAAGAATATGAGATCCAAGATCATCATCTTTAGATTTACAATGAAGGGTTAAGTCTAAATTTCCTGGCAAATCATTAATAACATACACATGCACTTTCTGTGGTCCAAAATTTGTTGAATGCACTGCAAGAACATTGTGCGATGATAGCAATAAAAACACACGCATCAACATAATTTTTTGGATAAACACAGACATTGCACTTTCTATTAATCTTTTCTTTAGAAGTGAGTAATTTTTGTTGTATGATGGTTGAGATAATTGTTAGAAGAGAAGCTTATATTTATAGGAAAGAATACAAATATAAAAAAACATGTAAGTTTATTAATATATTCACAATAAATGATTCATTTATTTTTTGACTAAATAAATGATTCATTGATAAGAATTGACCATTTTGATTTTTTGTTTTGTTACATTGACCATTTTGATTTAAAGACATTATTAATTACTTAAATAAGATAAGAAAAATGTTAACGAGTGTCTCCGGACACTCTTTAAGACCTTTATATAGTAATCTTTTATAAAAACATGTGTAATCAATGCATTAGAAATCAAAATATATATTTGACTTTTTTTAAAAAATAATTTCATTTTAGGAATCCTTAAAGAGTGCCATGGGGACACTCGTTAACAAAACTAGTAAGATAAAAACAATTTCATTATTGTAGATGTTAGTATTTGACTTTGAAATGCACGATAGTTTAATTAGTTGTTTTCTTGACCCTTTTGGATTGAATGACTTTAGAATGAATTCTGAATCGGAATATACTCCTTCCATTTCAAAAAAATGTCGCAGTCAATCACTGCACACATGACAATATATAACTTTGACCATTCATATTTTGAAAATAAAAAATAATATCTTATATGCTAACATTTGTATTTTTATATTAGTAAAAAAATATGGTCAAAGTAAGTTATGCGAATAGTACACATTGTAAAATTGCTACATGTATTTTAAAACGGAGGAAGTATCACATTCAAAGCTCGTCAAATACAAAATACTCCCTCCGTCCCATATTAATTGACACAATTAACTCTGTCACACATACCAATATATATTTTTTTATCTTTAATATCGTTAGTTATCTATTAGAAAAAATTATGAAAATTTAATATTTTGAAAATATTTATCGAGAGAAGTATATTCACAATAAATGATTTTTTTTTACTAAATAAATGATTCATTAATAAAAATTGACCATTTTGATATTTTTTTTTTGGCTTACATTGACCATTTTAATTTGAAGACATTATTAATTACATAAATAAGTTAAGATAAATGTTAACGAGTGTCTCCAGACACTCTTTAACACCTTTAAATGGTAACATTTTATAAAAATATATGTAATCAATGCATTGGAAATCGAAATATTTTATTTTATTTTTTTTATAAAATGATTTGTTTTTAGGAATCCCTGAAAAGTGTCATGGGAACACTCGTTAACAAGACCAGTAAGATAAAACTAATTTCACTGATGTATACGGTAGTATTTGACTTTGAAATGCACAGTAGTTTAATTACTTGTTTTCTTTACCCTTTTGGATTCAATGACTTTGGAATGAATTCAGAATCGAAATATACTCCCTCTGTTGCAAAATATATGCCGCAGTCAACCACTACACACATGCCAATACAGAACTTTGATCATTCATATTGTTCTGGACCGGTCAAAGACCTGAGGCCCAATTACTTAGGCCCAATAACAAAACCAACCCAAATATTGCGTTTGGCATTTACTTGCAACACACCTCCTCCCTGCAAGTGGGTGCACGGAGCAACTGAGACCAGTTCCAACGAGCTGTAACGTCTCTCTTCACACGTTCCCGTGAATCTCTCCACGGTGGTTACACCTCCCACGATTTCATAACCGTCAGGCACACATGTGTCGTACAACGGCTCTGCAAACACCCACCTTTATCTCTTAC
>Ga0228711_1004255_pt1 | contig 22081 bp, 6 predicted proteins | sample MedpolnodulmetaG_2_FD_177996 | JGI IMG/M metagenome (GOLD analysis project Ga0228711, IMG submission 177996) | Root nodule microbial communities from Medicago polymorpha collected in Santa Monica, California, United States - brown nodules | ecosystem: Host-associated > Plants > Roots > Nodule...
TTAGCACTAAACCAACCGAGAAAAGTCTTTTCTTCATTCCATATAAGAAAGATGGGAATTAATTAGATTTATTTGACAATTTAACGTCTTGGGGGCTTGCAGATTGCTTAAGGGATACCACATTCTCATAGGAAGTCAGCGAGGGGGTATCCTTTCCTCCTAGATTCAATGATCACCCTAAGTAGTGATGCAAAAATTATAAGTTAAAAGACACCATCTTCACATAGGAAGTCAGCGAGGGGGTATCCTTTCCCCCTAGAGTCGACAATGACTATTAATTATGCATTTGATTTCATTCCCTCTTTTAGAAGGATTTTTGGAAGCTACCTTGTGATCGAAGAAATAAGTGATATCTTACTCTTATATATATTCCATCGAAGTTTGACTCATCGAAGTTGGGCTTGCTGAAAATGCTCAAGGCGCGTGTTTTGGTTCGACAAACAGGAAGTATCGAGGAGCAGTTGATTTCGATAAGGTCAAGCAACGGATATCCCCAAGAAACACATATTCGAAATTCAAATCGAATGGATATCTGTTGTCCGTTTATAGCAGTTATATGTTCAAATCCTATGTAGGTAGTTATTTTCTATTAGTATAAATAGTAGTTTCTCGCAAGGAAAAGTGGTCACAATTCAATCATACAAAAAACTTACACTCAAACTATCCGCATTCAAGAGAGAAACGAGTCACAAGTTGCAATGTATGAACATGTGTACCAATTTACATTCAATCAATGCAATTTAAGTTTGTTTACGTAAGTATCTTTGCAATTTATTTGTTCTTTGCAAGCAATTTCTTTTAAGTCATTTTGAAAGTAACTTCGACAAATTTAACCAAGTTAAATTCGATAGATATCTTCATAATTTTTATATGTTATCGAAGAACAATCATGAATTTCTGGCAAAAGAAAAGCACAATATGTCCTTAAGATTTACTAGTTGATATTGCAAGTAATAAATTTTAAACCAACAGTTGTTTACCAAAAATCAATGTAAACAATCTCATAAGTAAACGCAATAGTCACCTTAGGCAATAAGAATTTGGTAAATAAGAATTAATGTCATAATAAAATGTCAATTCAAATTTATTTTCCACACATTCATTAGTGTGACAACATTTGCTACTCGCATAGTAGTACTGAACACGTTAGAAATTAACATGCAAATGTCTTTTTATCCATTGATAAGTGTCGGATGAACTTTGTTCTAATTATGTATCTTATATGCTTCTCATATTAGCCGGTGATTAATAGATCAATCTAATATTAATTTGTTTATATATACTTGTTTCCACACTTTGCATCTATAGCTGCATAAAGTTCTAATCCTTAAAAGTATTTTACTGAAAAGTGAGATTGATTGGCTTTATATCACACCAAGTCAAAATTCATTAGTGTATTTGATGAAGTCTAGAGGAATGCCTTTTCTTTTTTACATCATCCCTTATTACAGTAACTTATAGGGAAATGCTAACCATTGCCCTCAGGGCAATATTTAAGGAAGCAAATATAGTAATCTCGCATTGGAACTTGTGCACTTAACTCCCCAAAAGTTTAAAAAGTGGTATTTTCAACTTAAAACTTTCTTTTTTAGGTTTCCTTAACCATTGCCCTAAAGGCACCGGTTAGCATAACCCTAAATTATAATACGGTATTTGCGCTATTAAGTTGCAGCTTATAACAATGAAAACTGGATCTGGTAGCAACAATTGTAAATCGATTCTAACGCAAACGAAAACATGACTATTGATAAAATATTTAGTTTGGATTACAAAACCATCAACATAAAGGCATTAGATGATAACTAAAAGTACTTGCAACCAAAATAAAAACAATCCAGCAACATTGAATAAAGTTGCAATTTGAACAAATGCAAAATGCCAGTAGGACTAAAATTGCACAGATGCAAATTCTACGCAACCAATCTCAATTTTGTTCGACGGGATCAACCTTCACACGGACAATTTTGTTCGGAATTGGATCCAATGGAGCGGTGAAAACATGAAGATAAAAAATGTTATTTTTAAAGTCTGAATGAACTCGCAGAATAAGCATAGAACATAAACAGATTACTAACCTTTCAAGGAATGCAACGTCAACATGGTTTCAACGTCACGTCTGCCATCAGAGGTTCGATGATGCGTTGATAGAACTCGTTATAGTTGAATGTAAACTGCAAACAAAGGAGGGTGCAAATGCACGTGTATATATAGAGTGAAATGGAGAATTTGAATCATAGTTATGTGTGTACATAAAGGATGATGATTGGGTAGTTTGAATCTCATATTCATTGTAGAAAGGTATATCAAAAGTCATAACAAATGCTTGAGGGTTTAGTGGTTAGTTGGAAGATATGATCGCATTAAATGATGGCAAGGGAGGGAAAACTTGGAGCGTTTAGGGCTAAATGTCAGCTTAACAAGTTTAGCTTTTATAATAAGGGATGTGGTCTTGGACCCTTTCTACTTCGTTATCATTGACTTAAGGCCCAATATTTATTTGCACCCACATCTAGATTTACCTTGTCCTCAAGTTTACAGTTGAGATACGCTTTCAGCGATTCAAGTCAATTTTCTCAAGTCTCCTCAGCAGCGGATAGGCCTTCTCAATGCACAAGAACATGTGTGATCACACCCTTAGCAGTATGAAGCTTGTTTTTCCCCAAGATGAGTGCCAGTTGCAAAGGAACCAAGACCCATGTGACTGAGTCGTCTATGGGTAGGATTTGCAACAGTGGCTGTCCAAAGAACGACTTAAGCTTCAAAACGTGAAACACCAGGTGAATTCGTGCTTCATGAGGAAGGGAGAGTTCATAAGCAATAAAGCCAATTCATTTGATAATTTGGTTCAAATATTTCTGTTCTTCTCACTTTCTTCTCATATTTGAGGGGAAAGCGTCTTTGCGTGGGGTCCATATATTTGTTTCTTTCTTTTTACTATTTTAATTTGTTTCGAACAAAAGAAAAGCCTTTTTTCCATAAACTTTCTCTCCCTCTCACTATATTTTTCTTAAAGGAAGAGAACCCGAGTTCTTATAAACTACATCACTTTAGACATGAAGATATCATTGATTTGTTTAACAATAATTTGACAAATAAAATTATCAAATTTTGACATAAATGACTGGATTTAATAAAGTGTCACAATTCCTTAATCTTTCATGGAACAAAATTCACTACTAAAAAGGCAAAAATTAATGTGGAAAATTTAGAGAGAAAAAACGTGAAATCTCTCACTAATTTCGTCATTAAATTTTGCGATCAAGGAATTTTTAAAGGATTTTATGTTTTCCATCACTAACATCCCTCCCTAACTTTGCTTTTTCTAATAGTGACTAACCATAGTTTTAAATTGTAGTTATTGACGTTCAAAATCCCAGGGAACTCCATTCAGTAAAGGAAAAGTCTAATATTTGACCTTAATGCAAATATTAAGAAACCCAAAGAAAAAATTATGTTATAAAAATTGTATCAATTTATTTTTTTCATAATTTATATTTGTGGAATCTTTAACATGTGCCCTCAAATTAGCATGATCTATATCAATAAATTAATTAACTGTTTATTAAATATAATTAACTACATAAGTTATTTGAGTATAAGTCAACTTCATGTGAATATACTATGTTGGAACAAAATGTGTTTAACATTACCCTTTGAGTTTTGATGATAACAAGGTATTAAAAATTGTCAAATGGATATGCTAATATTTGTTCAAGTGTGCAGGATCATAGACAAAAAATTTAGTGTCTCTTTTAAAGCATAGGTTATGGAAGAACAAATGAGAGCAATGGAATCAACAAGAAGGAAACTTGAAGCATCTGAAGAAAAGAGGTTCTGAAGTACATCAGAAGTTGGCGTCATCAGAAGCACTCTCTACAGAAGTTAGTCACCAGAAGCTGACATCATCAGAAGCTCTGAAGATCAACAGGAGCTGAAGATCATCAGGAGCTGAAAGAATTGAAGCTTCAAAGGTTGTTCTAATGATTTAATCACGCATGTCATTGCAGATGACTGGAAGAATGAAGCAACGACTAATTCAATTGGATTTGAAGGCATTGGATGCTTATTCTTTGGAGAACGTTGAAAACGGACAATTGTACAAAGTGTACAACCACTATCTCCACTACTCTATTTTATGTCTGCTAGTACAAGAACCACAGTTGTGCCTGCAACGGTGTTACTCCCACTAGTGCAAATCAATGATACAAGACCTGTTTTTTTAGAGATTTAAGACTACTTTTGCACAAACACAGGTCTGAAATCTTTAAAAATCAGGTCTTGTATCCCTGATTTGCACTAGTGTCCAGACTTGGAATGAATTTGAAATTGATCCTTCATCAGACAATAAGCAAATCAGGCATAAGATCATTGGTGATTTGATCAAGCTTCAAACGACTCTTTTTCTTTGATGTGCTGGCAATCAACAACGTGTCTTTCACACCTCTATATAAAGGAGTGAAGACTTAGAAAATTGTAAGACTCATATACAACAATTTACAAGTGTCAAAACTCTACTGAAATTGTTCCACATCAAGTTCACTTAGAATTTCTTAACAACTTTCATATCTTAGAAATTCTAGAGTCTTAAAGAGTTTGTATCTGATCTATATTGTGAACACCACTGATTGTATATCATGTGTTTAACCTCAAAAAAATTTCTTTGTAATTCTGTTTGAATACAAGTCTCTTGCAGTTGTGCTTGAGCATTGGAAGTCTCTTAATTGTGTTCTTGAGCATAGGAAATCTCTTGCAGTTGTGCTTGAGTAAGTTTGAAGTCTCTTGCTAGTTTTAGCAGTGAGCAGTTGTAATCAGATATTACATTTTAGTGAACTCTCCTTGGAAGTGCAAGGGGGACAAGACTACTTCCGGTTTGTGGAAGGAACATGTATAATTGTTTTGTGTCTTTCGTCTCTCTCTCTCTTTTTTTTTATCCGCTGCAATTAGATTCTGATCATCACCTCAGAAGCTGAACTCTATCTGCTTCTGATCAGTGACTTCAGTAGGAGAAAACGAAGAAAAAACAAACACAATTGAACCTCCCCTTCTTGTGTTTTTCTCACCTTCATACTAAAGTTTAATTTATATACACCATGGTTGTACAGTTGTTTTTATATATTTACTCAACATTCTGTTGTTAGATCAATTAAAACAAGGGTGTTGCTAACCGGTGCCTCCGGGGCATTGGTTAAGGAGCAATAAATGAACAGATTTTACCTATGTTGCTTCAACTAAAGTGATAAATAAGTCAACTAATTAAAATAAAAAAAAGGTTGTATATTCAATTAAAATAGTCTAAAATAAATTAACAATTCCAAAGATAAAACATAACCAATTAAAATATCAAATACAACCTCTCAAAAAAAATATCAAATACAAAATCATCAAATGTGTAGAAATTCCATGCTTGTATCACAAAATAAGAAATTTAATAGAGTATTGATTGCCGTTTTCTTATTTTAATTAGTTGACTTATTTATGACTTTAATTAAGGTAAAATAAGAGAGATTTGTTCATTTACTGTTGCTTAACCAGTGCCAGGCACCGGATAGCATTACCTTAAAACAATATGACAAATCATACGATTCTAACTCATTAAATGATGTCCGGTTAAATAAAAACTCATTGAGTTGTGTAACAGTATATCAGTTTATGTTTGTGGGAAACTTTTTTAAACCTTACATTAATTAAACACATTTAACAAAGATTTTAATTAATATACTCTATCAATATATAATTTATACAGATATACTACTTCCGTTCCTATATATAAGACCCCTTTGTCAAAATTACGGAAATTAAGAAGGTAAATATTTGTATTAAAGTTGTTTGTAATCATTACTTTTTTTCAATTCTATTCTTTAGAGAGAGAGAGTTAGTTTATGTCTTCAACATGCTATTTAATGCTAATTGAAGAAAAAGATGTATGATAAATAAAGACATGTATGTAAAGAAATAATTAATGTAGTTAAAAATAGCAAAGGAGTCTTATAAAAAGGGACAAAAAAATTTTCTTTCAAAAAGGTCTTATAATTAGGGAGGGAGGTAGTATTTAATAATGTGTTACCACATCAATTAATGAGTATAATAACTCATACTACCTTAGTTTCACAATACTTGTTCATTTTGAAGAATAATTTTGTTTCATTTACTTGTCACTTTCAAGTTTCAATGCAACGTTAATTATTGGGTTATCAATAATACCTTTACCTATTTATTTTAGAGAGAGAAATGATATAATGAAATAATAAATGAATAAGGGTATTATAGAAAAAACACAAAGAATTTCGTCAAAAATGACAACATTTATTTGATTTTTTGGTGTAATTTCTTCAAAATTGACAAGTATTATGAAACAGAGGAAATATTATTTTAAACATTCAAACTTAAGTGATTGTTTAACGTACACTTATCCAGATATGACACCATTTAAGATTTATGAGAAAATGTTGTTGGGTCTAAATATAAAAAATACAATTCTACGGTCGTTATAAAGTTTTGATCTAAGCCGAGAGAAATTATGGGTTTAATGTTGCTGGGAAATTTTTGTTGTGTTTGTGGTGCATGTGGGAGAGAGAGACAATGTTCTTGGGATTTTGTTTTTGAATTTTATTTGATGTTTTTTATATTTTTATTTTATTTTTTAATGTGTTAATTAATAAAATAAATTCAAATGTAATAAAAAAATAAAAAAAATTCTAAATCAATGTGCGACATCATTCATTTTGCACAATCAAAATTTGTAAGAACAAAATCAAAGTATTTTAATATGACATGAAAAATCTCAACTTTTTTTTAAATGATATATCAAAACTCTTCCAAACAATGTGAGGTTAATAAGAGGAGTGTTATTGACCTTCTCTAACATTTTTTTAATACTCATTCTCTTATTGAATGAAATCCTCACATATTTGAAATGAATCTCACATAATGTGACGAGATTCACATCAATTTCACTCAATTAAAAAGTGAATATTAAGATAAATATTAAAAAAAAAAGTATTGCATGTGGCTATGTTGTATCTGGGTCATATGGAACGAAAGGAACCAAAGGCTGTTTTCTAATAAAATTAAATCAGTTGAACATCTTTTGGAAAAGGTAAAAGTCACTTCTCTGAATTGGTTGAAAACTAAGAATGATTGATTTCCTTTTGGTTACTGTATGTGGTGGCAGCAACCCTTTATCTGTTTGGGGATTGGATGACCGTTGTCAACCTTTTTGATGTCTCAGGATTGATTTCTGTAACTTTTTTCTGCTTCTTTTAGCACTCCTTGTGCTAGAGAGTAGAATTATTTGTTAATATATCTCATTTTGCCTTGTTTAAAAAAAATATTAAAAAAAAAAGTATTCTTAACATTTCTCGTTCAATAAACATTATTTAATTTGTCTACGTAAACTTAACTCAACTGGTAAAAACAACATATAATATATGCAAGTTCAAAGTTCGAACTCTAAACGATATCAAAACATTAGGTAACCCAAAAAAAAATATAACATCTCTCAAGAAAACACACAACTCAATGATATGATATATACCAAAAGCCTAAAACACATGTTCCCGAAGTAGTTGGAGAGTAAGTCATCTATCAATCGAAATCACCGGATCACGTCTTAACCGACTGAACATCACCTTACATCATCATCATCATCATCATCTCTCACACACAGAGACAAAAAAACATGGCGAAGCGTTTCTTCCACACTTTCTCTACTACTCTCCAACAACATTGCACCCAACATGTTCGACGTTATTACCCAACGAAAAAAACTACACATTTTCAATACAATACTTCACAAACGCATAATCGTTCTTTTTCTTCTTCTTCTTGTTCAAACTCTAACAAGGTTGGATTTGGGTTTGTGGGTTGGTATTTGCGTAAGCTTGAAACTTACCCTGTTATTACTAAGTGTATAACTTCCTCGTTAATTTTTACTGCTGCTGATCTTACTTCACAGGTAATAGTAATAACTCTTTCATTATACTGATATATATATATATGGTTATATATTTATTATATGTAATATAATCTTTGTTATGTTGATACTTTTGATCGAAGTTGTGTTTGGTGTCTGACACGTTTCTGTATATGATATTGACACGACACATATAATTATATTTATGTCATTTTTTAAGATTATTACCGATGTCATGTTAGTTACTATACTATCTTTTGTAGTACCGACACTTCTGATTGAAGGTGTGTCTGACACGACATTGACGTATATAATTACATAAATGCTAACACTCTCTTTAACACTCTATTTAACACTCACTATATTGTTGATTTATCAGGTCCATTTTATGTAAGTTTGTGGATCTCACCATTTTATGTGGATCCATTTCTAAAATATGGGGATGATACAAGTTTCATCCAACAAAGTAGTGGGTGTTAGAAATAAAGTGTTCATAGCACCCCTCTTACATTTCATTATGTCATTTTTTTAAAAATTATCTATGGGTGTCAAATTAATTATTATATTGTCACTTCTGATTGAAGGTGTGTCCATGTGACCAACATGTTACTATATTTGTCCATCTGACCAACATGTTACTATATTTGTCCATCTGCAGTCATATTGCTAGATGAAATAATGCTACAAGATGTAGAAAATATTTCAAGTCTTTGCCTCGTAAAATATTTTCGAGTATCTAAGATGATCTCTTAGCATTAGTTACTAGATTTAACCACATTTTGTTATCTGTTTAAATATATGATTAGGACTTTAGGAGTCTATATCTAGTATAAATAGGGGTTAGTGCTTTGTATATTCATGGATCTGTTTAGCTTTGCCTTGCTTGGTAGGTCATCGGTTCAAACTTAGAAATAGCCTCTCCGCTTGCGGGAGTACAGCCCTGTACATCTACCTGCCTACCCGACCTAATGTAATGGGAGCCTCACACAATTGACTTCCCTTATGGTGTGTTGCGAAGTGTTTCATATTCTTGCTACTGTATTATCATCCAGTTGCTTTTTCGGAGTTGATATGTTCTGCTATGACCTGTTCTGCCTTATACTATGTGTTCTTTTCATTTTGGTTATTGTTTGTTTAACATTTAGAAAGTTGATGGGATTAGGGACCATGATTCAACTTATTTTTCAATCTGGTGTTTACCACTTCTTTTGTTAACAATGAATGTATCATACCAAATGGTGGTCTCTTCTTTCAGATAATCGTTCTGTTCTGACTTCTTTCCTAGAGATAAATTATGGTGACTTCTCTTCCAATGATGATGTACGAGAGACCATTAGAATATCTAGATTATATCTCGTTGTATGTTTATTGTATCTTAAATATTTTATAGTATCTTAGATGATTTCTTAGATTTTTAAATATCTAGATTTCTGTGGTATAATGATTAGAGTTGCTTCTATGACTAAGAAGTCATAGGTTTGAGGTGTGAGGTAAGACAGACTACTTAAAGTGGAACTATAATAATTTTGGCATATGAGAGTACTTTTCAAAATGTCGAGATGAAGAAACTAGTTTCAACTTATACAAGCGTGATAGATAATCGTAGTCTGTTAGTTAAGTTTAGCTAATTAATTGATTAGACAGATGAAGTTTGGATGGGATGTGATAATAAGGAGAGAGGAGAATGAGAAAGCGGTTTGGAAAATAAGTTAGAAGAGTATATTCTACATTCATTCCTCAATTTCAAAATTCTATAATCTTTCTCTTAGTACCAGTTGATTCTATAAATGAATTATTTTTTCAATCCCAAAGTTACTGCAAAATTCTTTAAATATTTCTTATTCCATAAGTGCTTCTTGAGAAGTTTATCTAACTAAGCTCATGCTATATATTAACTTAATCTTCTGAAAATGTTATTTCAATCTAAAAATATTCGCGAGCCTAATTATTTTAGGTCTTTGTGTCTTCACTAACCTATTGATTTATTCATGTTAGATGATTACATTACCCTCTTCTGCTTCGTATGATTTAAAGAGGACATCCCGCATGGCAATATATGGGCTGCTAATCTTGGGACCATCACAGCATAAGTATTTTAATTTTCTGTCCAAAATTTTACCTAACAGAGATGTGGCAACAACCTTGAAGAAAATTTTAATGGGACAAGCTGTATTCGGACCTGTCATCAATACTGTTTTCTTCTCCTACATTGGTGCTTTACAAGGTAATTTTTCATATTTTTTAAATGGTGACTTTTCTCAACTCTTTAATCCCGTGAGTTTATATGATAGTTCATTGACATAATTTTCAATTGATTTTGATTGTTTTGTATTCCAATATAAGAATCAGTTTGGATATGAATTCTCTAAAGTGAGGAGAATTCCTAAAGATTATATGTCACTTTTAAATGCTGAGGAACCAAATGCTAGAAACATAATAAAGAGGAATCGAAAGCGAAAATGATAAATATTGAGACTTAACATATTTAAACCTTAATTTATATGGAATGATCATGCACTACTGCTTTTTTACTCAGTTTTTGCAAAGGAATTAAGGTCATTAATTGGTGATTCTGTTTCTTTATGGTTATTGGTGATTCTAAATTCCCTTTTCGATGCCAAAATCAGGTGAAAGTGGGCCTGAAATTGTTGCCAGGCTGAAGCGAGATCTAATTCCTACATTAATAGGCGGTGCTATGTTTTGGCCTGTATGTGATTTTGTCACCTTCAAATTCGTTCCAGTCCATTTACAGGTTTGTACAGTTCGACGAATGCCATTGTCAGAACTTAATTTTCTGTTATAACTTTCATTTTCATCATGATGTTCAACTCAGCAGTAGGTAACTGTCTTGATTTTTAGATAATGTATCTTTCTTTTTCATAATTGCTGCAGCCACTGATGAATAGTTCCTGCGCATACGTGTGGACCATTTATTTAACTTACATGGCAAACCGAACAAACTTGACCGAAGCTTAGGTCTTTGTTTGAATATAAGTATTTAGTGTTCTAAAGCAATCTTTTATAGCTTAGCATTATTTGGCTGCAAGGATATGTAACTTAGGTATAAAAATCATGGTAACGGCAAGTTTATAGATTTTGTATCAATTTGGTATTCAATTTTGTTTTGTATATAGCTTTTAGTTCACTTTCTTAGACTCCCTCTTTAATCTGAATTGAGTGCTTTGTTGAAATGTCTTCTTTCCTTGAAATGTCTTCACTTTTTGTCTATTTGTCACTAAAGACTAAAGTACTCTATTGAGACTAGTTTTACGAAGTGGCCTTTTGTTCCTCAATAATTCCAAGGGAATAAACCACCCCATCTCTCTCATTTTTCATAACAATTGATCAATTAGATGAGAATTTTTAAGTTTCTAGTGTTTCAAATTTCAAATTTTGTTAAAGAAAATAAAAAAGTTTGTGGATGAGATTGTTATAATATTATAACATTTTTAGTAAAATTTCATTTCAAAAATATAGGCTAAATTGCATTTTTGGTCCCTTAACTATTTAGGTAGTATCGCTTTGGTCCCTTAATTAAAATTCGATTTATTTTGGTCCCTAAACTTCTCTTCGTTACACATTTTGGCTCTTTCCGTTAGTTTTAATTCAAAAATGTTTGGGTTTTCTTCATTTTCTTCTTGAATTTTTCTGGGATTCTTGTTGTTGAAGGTTAATGGAGATGATATGAAGATGAAAAAGAGAAGAAAATGATGAAAACCTAGGCGCTTACTTTTGTATAGGCGCTTTGTTTTCATTCAACAACAAAAAAGCATGCTTGTCTGTTTCGAAAACAAGCATATTAGGGTCGGTCCACTCCTTTTGCAAGTCATCCATCAAAGCTTCGAGATCCCCTCCAGCATTGTCTAGGTCGTGACCAACATCTTGTTGAGAATCCTCATCTTTACGCGGAAAATCAATGACTTCTTCGGTTAAAAAAGCATCTTCCCCTAAATTGCACCCCCATTCTTCAACCAATTTTATAGAAAATTTTCATCCATCCACCAAAACTATCGTTGTTGTATTCAAGACCTGCAAAGAAGTAGTAGAAATTAAAATACGAGCATAGTCAATTCGCCCTCTATCCGAAGTACATTCATCTGCCTGAACAAACTTGCCACATTTTGAAACACAAAGTTTAAAGAAGTTTGTGTTCCAAGCATGAGTCGGCGTACCATATACTCGTAACCAAGCACCATGTTCATACCTTAAATCCTCATATGACCATTTATGCACATTAGAAAGAAACATTCTAAAAAAGTCGACAACGTCGTTAAATACCTTCCAGATATCGTCGTTACTACGACAACGGAGAAAAACTTTGTCACCGCCCATCGAAATTACCTCCAAATCAACAAAGCCTGCGTCTTCCACACGATGTTGAATAGATAAAATAGTTTCCCCTGTTACCACCGTTGCCACAACACCGGAACCAGCCCATTCCCGATCAACTGGATCAGACTTATATTCCAGCAACACTAGTTGATCCATCTCTTCTTCGGTCACCCTAGTTGTCCTTCCCTCCTCATCAACATTCAAATAAATCACATCTTCCATCTTCCCCACCCTCGGCCTCCCTTCTTCCACCTTCGTTAACACTGGTGAGTTCCCGACCTCTCTCTCCGTCCGAGCCTCCTTCGTGTTTCCACCTACTCCCTGTACTCGCACCACCACTTGCTCAACCCTCACATTATTTTCTCCCTCCCCGCTTCTTCCCCTTCTTAACACTGCATCTACTCCCTTACCCTTCCTTACTTTATTTTCTCCCTCCCCATGAACACGTGCCGCCTCCTTCTCCTCTACCCGACCTTTCACACTACGCCTAGCCATCTTAGAAACAACAAGTGATTTCTTGTCGTTCTCTGCAAACCTATTAAACCATGCCTCCCGCTCCCAAACCCTAAGATGACCAAACCAGACATTGTTTAAAGCATTCGAAAGTTTCTTTGTATTCTTAACATTCTGAAATCGTACAAATTCGTAAACTGGTCCTCGTGCATTACGTTGACGAGCAACGAAAACATCAGTCAGAACTCCGCATCTCTTATTTATAAATGTTAACCCGTCTTGCTATAGTTAACCTAATTTTTCCCTCCACACTTTTGCATTTAATGTTTATCTAAAGTAAAATAAAATTATGTTCCCAATTAGATGCTATTTTTTTGGAAAGGAATAACCGTTAACCCGTCTCACTATATCTCTTACTTATAAATGTTAACCTATCTCGCTATACTTAACCTAATTTTTCCCTCCACACTTTTGCATTTAATGTTTATCAAGAGTAAAATAAAATTATGTTCCAAATTAGATGCTATTTTTTTGGAAAGGAATAACCGTTAACCCGTCTCACTATATCTCCTACTTATAAATGTTAACCCGTCTCGCTATACTTAACCTAATTTTAACCTAATTTTTCCCTGCACACTTTTGCATTTAATGTTTATCTAAAAGTAAAATAAAATTATATTCCTAATTATATGCTATTTTTTTTGGAAAGGAACAACCATTAACCTGTCTCGCTATACTTAAACTTAATCTCTTACTTATAAATGTTTAACCCATCTCGCTATACTTAACCTATTATGTTACGTTACAGTACCAAGGACGATGTCATGGAAATATTATGTTATGGTACAATACCAACGTCTATGCTTCTTAATATTATGAAATACTATATGACAATCATGACATTCATCTAAACTATTTTGTTACCTATTACCGTCAAATATTACCTTCGATATGACCCGTGTGTTAGCACGGGTCGATGGTCCAGTACCTCAAACTGTTGACACAGAAGAAAGATGGGCAAACATTCTGGAATATTGGTGAAATAGAAAGATACCTTCTGACCAGTAGAAGAATGGAGGTTTCCACGATGAGTAGAAGCATCCACCATGCCTGCAGTAACCCTAGAAACATCGATTGCATTGTCGTACCATGGATTGCGCTCCTCCCTTCTGCGAAGAGTAATCCATGTCAGCTGTACCATTGAAAACCCGTTGATTAACCCTAGAACCTGTAGCCTGTCGAACCTGTTGTCCATTACCCTCGTCGTCGTGCCGCTCTGAATCCCTTGAACTTTCCCGTCTTCCAGCTCCCGGTTGCGTCGCTTTCCACTTCCTTGACCTCACCACAAACCAATTTTCTGTCCAATATTTTACCTACGAGAGGTTTGCTATCAACCTTGATGAAAACTTACCTCAATTATGTTTTCTTCTCCTACGACGACATTGGTTTTCAAGGTAATTTTCATATTTTAATGGTTAATCTTATTAGCTCTTTAATCGTTGTCCTAAGTTTTTATGATATTTCATTAAACGGTGATAATTTATGTACTCCTATATAAGATAATAAGAATTTATTTGGAGTTGAACCCACTAATGTTGGGTGATTTCCTTACGATTCTATGTTGGGCTAAAGGAAAAAGAGTTGGAGTTCATGGGTTCAAAATCTGGACGAAGGAGAAAATATTAATCTAAAAACTAAGGCTTAAACACCTTTTTGGTCGCTTATTTTTATTTCGAGGTTCATATTGGTCCCTTATTTTTATTTCGAGGTTCATATCGGTCCCTTATTAAAAAAAAAGTTCAAATCGGTCCTTTAATTTGTTTAGTTGGTATCACGTTAGTCCTTTCCAAGATTATTCGTCGTTTTTAAGTACGGGATCTATGTGAATTTATGTTGGATCCACCCTCTCCATCATTGTTCAACAACTTCAAAAAGGAAACTGATGAGGAATCTCGTGATATAGGCATATTTGCTCAAATGGAAAAGCAGGGTGGTTGCAATCTCTAATTTGGGGTGAAGAATTTGGGGGAAATATATGGGTTCCAATGAACCTTAATTTTGGTTTATGGTGGAATCAATAAAGTAGCAAGAATGAGATGCTAAATTACATGCCACATACACTCTCGTTGGCCTTTGATGGATGGGAAGGACTAATGTGGTACTAATTAAATAAATTAAAAGACTTATCTGCACCTTTTTTTAAATAAGGGACCCTGCGACCAATATAAACCCCAAAATAAAGATAAGAGACTAAAATGGTGTTTAAGCCAAAAACTAACAACTAACATTTATCATTAATTTTTTAATTTTTTTACAATTGTTGTAATATACTTACATGACATGGAAACAAACCACACAAATTTGTTTTTTGAGAGGGGAAGCACAAAATTATTAAAATCTAAACCAATATTTTATTTATTTATAGTGATGGTTCTGCATTTGATCTCCTAGGGCTCATTAAATGTGATATATATCAAGTTTTGCTATGAGTTTCATCTATACCTCTTTATATTTGGTTGTTAATTTTCTCATGATCCCACTTACTCAGGGTGGAGAGCCTGCCCATTTATTCATGGTCATGTTCTATATATCCTTTGTTTGTCTTCCTACTAGGTATTCCTTTCATCTTGTTATCAGTGTCATTTGAAGAAATGCGTACTTCATAAGAAAGTTGCATGTCATTCTAATTTCTGACGCAAACTGTCGTTCGAATAGACTATTTAATTTAAGAGAAAAGGAGTGGCAGATTAGGGGGAAAACTGGGGAAATAGTTTATATTTTGGATCACAGCAGTAGAGAAAGATGAAGTGCATGTTTAATATCGTAGTAGATTAGCTGAAATTATAGTCGTACCTTCTTGGTACGACATGGCCAATGACTCTAGAAGATTGTTGATAGGATGCCATGGCGCAATAGATTGAATGACTCAATCATTGGGCCAAAGTTACACTCAAGCCGGACTTTGGGGAGTGCAAGAAGCGCTACCGAACCGAGCCTCTAAAAACTATGGGCCTAAAAAAAAAATTATAATACCCACCCCCATTTAATTTAAAAAATTATATGTTACTTTTTCTTCTTCAACACACGTATGAGTTTTTTCTAGACTCTAGTTCCACTTTTTGGACATAAATTTGATGTTTTTAAACCACCATCAATTTGAATAATCACTTAATCAGTCAATTTGAAAAACTATTCCATTGAAAGAATCACAACAATTATTTCTTTTTCGCATAAACCATTCGTTTTCCCCTTTCCTACGACGTATTTTCACTTCTCTTTCACGTAATTTTATTTTGTTTTGTTTCGTGTTTAAAAGTTCTTCTGATTTTTTAATGAAGCTTGACTACACAATAAGAATTGCGTTTTTATTTTACTAGGGTCTATTTTAAAAATAGAACTGAGCCTCCTATTTTATAGGAACGGCCCTGGTTACACTCCTCACTCACACTTATATTTTCTAGAAAGTTGTAGAAGCTAAGGATAAAAGGAAGTCTTGTTTGTATTATGAATGATTCTCAAAGCCTCTTCTTGTCTTAATTCCTAAGCTTTGAGGATTCTTTTTTCGGTAGAGTACCCCTTGTATGTTTATCATCTTAGTCAATAAATTTTGCTGTTAAAAATATAGATGTGATCACTAGAATTTAATTGGATAAAACCAGCATAAACATCCCAAAAAAAAAAAGTACATACATGGAGTTACATCTAATCGATTCCTTCTTAATTAAATTACAGCATAAACATATTTGTTGTAAACAAACTCCGCAGCAACATCCACAAACAAACCTGAAAATCTTTTCATGTAAAAATAATGAATAATGGGGGTAAAATCAACTATCTCATCGGGTTCCCAAACACGGTAACTTCAGTTGTAACTCGAACCCTACTTACGTCTCAATTCAAAACCCTAATGCTATATATGATTAACTAGTACAATTTCTAATTGCATCTAATGTCTAGGTTCCCGGATGTGAGAAATATCTTCATGTGAAAACCTAACTATTACAGTCTTTCACTTTTGGCAAAAGAAGCAAGATCGTTGGTGATTTGTTGTTTTTACTTTTTTATTTTATTTGAATCTTATTGGTGATTCTGCATTTCCATTCTTTTGTGTCAATCTGAATTTCCATTTTGATGCATAAATCAGGTGAAAATTGGCGTGAAATTATTGCCAACCTGTTCAAATTAGATGAAAATGGACCTGAAAGTATTGCCAAGCTGTTTTGGCCTGTCTGTGATTTTGTGACTTTCAAATTCATTCCAGTCCAATTACAGGTTTGTACATGTTGACGAATGCCTTTTTTAGAACTCAATTTTGTACTATAACTTATTTTAATTAGTATTTATAACTCAGCAATTAATTTCAACCTTAGCTAATGTATCTTTCTCTTTCATAATGGCTGCAGCCATTGATGAATAGTTCCTGCACATATCTATGGACCATTTATTGTAGTCACATGAGAAAGGGAATAACCTTGTATTCTTGGGAGCAGACCATCAAGGAGAACAACTATGATGGTTAATAACCGTATAGTTTCTTTCTTTCAGAATAAGTGTTACTTTTGTATTTTTTTTGTTGTTTTAAAATAATTGTTACATTGAAATATTAATACAACATTTATTATTTTTTCTATTAGTATATCAATTTTATTTAACTACTCCACTAATTATAAACAATGTGACAAAATCAAAGTGACTGAAATACTAATGTCTCTGGACCTGTAACGATGAAGATCTAGTCATGTGATTGAACTTGTAATTGATTGAAGTTGATTTCTCAATTGAAACCAAACGAACACCGTACCATGACGAGTAGTGCCACTAAACCAGCAATCGGCAAAAAGCCGAGAACAAAAGAAACACTAAACCAACACACAAGACTCTTCAATAGAAGAGATGATGCAACCTATAAAAAACCAAAACTATACACAATGGAAGGGGAAGTACAAAAGAAAAAAACTGAATATAACTAAAACACAACCACCTAGTGTCACTGGATACACCCCATGAAGAACAACCATGCCAGAAGCACCAACACCAAAGGAAGGACCAAAGCCAGAAACCACATCGACAGAAAAAAAGACAAAGAGATCCAAGAAATATTTAAACCCCCCAGAAATGTTGAATCCATCTCTGACACCTATACAAACCCTATAGCGCCAACAAAGAATTGGATCTTCAGCCCACACATAAAGGAAACATTGGTGACCAAAGTGTCTACCTAAAAACCACTTCCAAGAGAGAGAATAAATTACGTTCAGTGGTTGCTTAACCTCACTGGACTCCTGCAAAAAAAAAACCATTACGTGCATTCTAGAGGGTCCACACAGTCAAATGCCAAATCAAAATAAAACATAGTCTACTCCTTGAACTTGTTGGAACAAAATGTGTTTAACATTGCCACCTTAAGTTTTGATGATAATAAGGTATTAAAAGTTCAATTAGATATGCTAATATTTGTTCAAGTGTGCATGTTTATATACTAAAATTTATAAGTCTTTAAACAAAGCATTGGTTTTGGAAGAACAAATGAGAGCAAAGGAATTTACAAGATGGGTAGACGATTATATTTGTTCAAGTCGTAGCGTAGTAGAACCATTCTCTTAAACCCTTGGTTAGGTAGACGCTTATATGGCTGCCCATTTGTAGAACTACTAAGTGCGAGAGAAAGTGTTTGTGTTTTGAGTGTCCTAAGATTCATAGATGGGTAGACCTACAAAAACCTTGACCTTCATTGCCTTGGGAAATCTTGGAAAGCGAACATAAAGTTTATGCTTTCAAATACCTTTGAGGTGGTAATACCCCACACGTATGGATCACCGTGTGACCAGCAAGTGCAACCAAACATTGGAGGGATAGACCTAGTCAACCGAGAAGTATAGACCCCACACGTAAAGATCACCGTGTGACCAGTTGGTGTAGCTTGACGACCAATGAGGTTAGTAACGTCCCAACGACCTCGTCACTTGTATAGTCTACCTAAGATAAATGAACACAACATTACTTTTATTTAATATCCAACAATATAAACAGGGGGGAGATATTCGATGAATCCTAACCGCTGCTTACTTTTTTGCAACCAAAAACAGGTAACTTCTCTGTTGCAATTATATAGAAATTGTAAATCTCTAACCCTTAACTATTTTATTTTATATCGTCAACTTAAAATAAGTAACACAAATTGTTTGTACGTAACAACAATCCTTGTGAATGCGATACTTTACTTATCACTTTATTACTTGGTAATGATTTGGTACCTTGCCTAATCCGCACATCAACGCTCCAGCAAAAAACTAAAAAGTAAAAGATGCTTACGGAGAATTCATGAGATATATGGAAGAAGAAAAGAAAGTCTTGAATGAGTATTTGGAAAGAATCCAAGGAGACAATCGGGAAGCTCAATAGGAAGCTGGTTAAGCTACATCTCTGGAGGGATAATTCAAAGATGAAAGTATACCCCAAATAAATCTTTTTTTTTCTTCCATATTTTAGTGCAAGTTGTCGCATGTAACAAAAAGAACACTATTGCTTACCTACAGTAACTCATCTAATAGAACAAGATCCTGGAAGCATGACCATTCCACGCGTTGTACAAGACAAATAAGGTCAAGCGCTGAGAGAACCATTGATCGACAAGGAATCTATTCTGAAAACGAGTAGACGGCAAAACCTCGAAGAAGTTGAAGTGAAATTATCTCTAAAGAAGAAGGACCTAGGAAGTTTCAACTCTATTGGAAAGCATAAAAGAAGCTCGGTCTGGTCTTGGTGAAGGCATTAACTCGATTTCGTCATTGATGATAAAAAAATTGAGAGAGTTCAGGTACATCCATCCAATGTTACTCTAACACTTGAAGATAGAACAATTACTTGTCCATTATGGGGGCTAAGTGCAATGTGATAACTAACTTATTTGTCAGTTATCACACCCCCAAACTTGAACATTGCTCGTCCTCGAGTGATGCAGCTCAAGCATTGATCTACAACTAATATTGAATCATAGTCCACTCTTAGTAATCATGCAATTGGGTTTTCCTGAGTGAGATAACCTTAACTATTGCTTCTTAAGTAAATCCTAGTCACTGCCCTACAATATAACTTGTGATTATTCCCCACATTGAAATTGTGTGTGTGCATTGCAGCTTATATTGCTCATATATAAACATCATCCTAAAGCAAGACATTGACCATGTTGTCAAACATATGAATCAAATGACACAACTTCTTTTACTTAAGCTAGGTGGGAATGTTTAGTCAATTTGGTGTTTTCAGAGATATAGCTTTGAGAGCAGCATCATAATTCTTTTTGCTTTTCCAAGAGGAAGGTCAGGTCATTCTTGGGATGTTAGTGAGGGTGAGTCACTTCCATCTTACGTAAATAACCTCCTTTATTGTCAAGAGTTCAAACCAAGTCATTCTTGGGATGTTAGTGAGCATGAGTCACTCCCATCTTAAGTCAATGGTTTGCTCTTTATTTTTGGGGGCTTCCCACCTATTTTGGGAAAGTGGTGAGTGTGAATCACCCCAATCTTACTTTAATAGGCAGCCAATTTTTCTTTTTTAGGACCACCCACCTATTTTAGGAAAGTGGTGAGCGTGAATCACCCCAATCTTATTTTGATAGATGGCCCTTAGTTCTGAGCCCCTTTTCTATACACCTTATTACATTTCAAATTTCCCACTCTAACTTAGGCTACTTTTTGTTCATTTCATACTTACATTTACTAGCACAGTTTTTATTGTTCATTGTTATCCTAATTTTTTACAATATTCACTTAATATAATCATCATAGGCCCTTAACTCAATTCTAAACCAAAAGCTTCAATACTTAATCAATAGTCTGGAATGAAAAACGGAAAAATGAAGACTACTTGAGGATCACAACTTCTAATCCCTTCCCCAAACTTGAAATGAGCTCTGAAACAAACTCACTTTCAAAGTTTGTAATAAGAAGTTGTGGCTAATTAAACTAAAAATTAAAATTGCAAGACAAAAATTTAAAATTTTAGAAGTAAAAATTTAAAATTGCAGAAATAAAGGCTAAACTAATAATTAGATTTGCAGAAAGGAAGATACTGATTTCATTAATATAATAATACTAAAGCTTGATATAACATAGATGATAGAGATTTAAGAAGAAGTAAGGGTGATGTAGCACTGCCCTGTTACAAAGTTACAACTCTGAACTACTCTATATGGTCTGCTCCCTCGTTTGGCTGCTTAAATTGAGACTTGTCTGCATCAGAATCATTTTTCTTTTTTGAGCAACGTTCCTTTTCAGCTCCATCAGATTTTGCAGCCTTCTGGGCTATTTTCTTCTAGAGCAGCAGGAACTTTAGTGGAAGGAATCTGTTCAGCATCTGCATATTGTTTTGAGCTCTAGAGAGCTACAATTTTCGGAGGAGCTTCATTTTCCTGAAGCATGGGCATCACATTGAGATCTGCAACAATTTTTTACGCTTTAATGCTTTCCTCCACAACTACATCCTTCTGAATATCCTCGTCTGCTTTTTCCTCTTCTTAGGCTCCTTCAGAACCTTCTTCAGAATCTCGTCTTTCAGATTGATCCTCTTTAGCTAATGACTTGTATGATACTTCCTTCTCCACAACTTTTTCTAGTTCATCTGTGTTCTGACCTAGCTCTTCTCCCTTGATTTCCTTTTCTGACTCTTTCTCCCCTGGTTCCTCAAGCTCATCCTTCTCATGTGTCAAAAGTTTCCTAAAATTCTCCTCCGACTCGCTCAGATCCTCTTCATTCATGGGCTTTATTTCCTCTAATAGCTTTCCATTTCCTTCTATCTTCTACTTTGTTGTTGATTGAGCTACATCTTCCAAGACTTCAGTATCTTGATTGTTGTAACAGCCCGCTTTTCGCTAGATTTATTCTATTTTTTATTTATGTGTGTTTCTATGTGCTTATATGTGATTAATTGCCTCTGTGTGTATTTTAGGTTAGGATTAGTGGATTTCGTGTTAGAAAGGTATTATAGTCATTTTAGACTCAGGGGTATTTTGGTCATTTTGTGAACAAGGGTAAATTAGTAATTTCATGGTGAGGGTTATTTTTAGTGTTTCAAGTGAGAACCATTATTTTTACTAAGTTACTATTCGGTAGTGATTTATTTTATAACCGGTAAGTGATCGTTATTATTATTTTAACCGTTAGTAGAGAGAAACTTTGGAGGTTGGTTTATTAATGTTGTGAGCCCATTAGAACACTAAGAGGGTTAATCCCAAAGTGGAGGCTATATAAGTATTAGTGATTAAAGAAAGTAGGGTTGTATAATCATTTTACAAGTTTGAGAAGAGGAAGAAAGAGAAAGGGGGCAAGAGGAAGAAAGAAGGGTTAGAGAGAAAGATTGAAGAACCCATAGGAGCTCAATTGAAGC
>Ga0228711_1004258_pt1 | contig 22072 bp, 25 predicted proteins | sample MedpolnodulmetaG_2_FD_177996 | JGI IMG/M metagenome (GOLD analysis project Ga0228711, IMG submission 177996) | Root nodule microbial communities from Medicago polymorpha collected in Santa Monica, California, United States - brown nodules | ecosystem: Host-associated > Plants > Roots > Nodule...
GTACTTTGATTATGGATCCTGCACACTTGAACAAATTGTTTAGCATATCCAATTGATTATTTTTAATACCTTGTTATTGTCAAAACTCAATAGGTGACTTGTGAAACACCCTTGTTCCAACAATGCATAACACATATACATACTCATCCCTCCTAGAATACTAACATCACATGATTATTATCCCCCATTCCATACACCTCAAGCTATCACATCACTAACATAGCATAGCAAGCACATTCAATCTCTAATCGAGTCATCGACATAAGCTCATCATTTATCAACATCAATCAATGAAATGATTACTCACCTTATTCTTTATTTAGCATACTTAACTCAACAAGTACAATTCATCATTTCAAAGTTATAAGCAAGCAATCATCATTATCACAGAAATCACCACATCATATGTATATACATATACAATTCTCACCTCATTACTATTACAAAAATAATTATCATCAATTAGATTCACCAAGTGTATACAATTATTCACAACCGTCAACAAATCCACCAATGTACGTATACACCAATCCACATAATCACAACATTCATCGAATTCCACCAATGTACAAATTCATCAAGTCATAGATTCAATTATGACACGACTCATCAATTACTCAAATGCATGCAATGTTCTAGACTCTTCTAGATGCATGTGGTACCGTCACCAACAACAAGATGCCAACAGAACATCTTATGTAAGAGTACACCTCCTCTTACAATTCACCTATGTAAAAGTACACCTCCTTTTATATTTTTCATATGACTCAATATAACTATGATGCATGGACATACAAGCAAAGACCCAATAATGCAAAATCTTCAACATAAATATCCACCAACAACAATGTAAAAGTACACCTCCATTTACATTGATCAACTTCAACAACAATTGCATTATCAAGTATTTACGTCCACACAATCAATCAACATATAATTGTCATATATACATTAATCAACATCAACAATATAATATAGCTCAATAACTCCATACACTTTCTCACAATCCAAGTAAAGGAGAAAATACAACACCTTATGATAAACATCATATTCAACACCTAACAATCATTCACATATCTTCATTTAATCATATAAAGCCATTCAAAAAGATATATAAAGTAATCGGCTTTAAAGAATCATTTTTGACAAAGTCCGTATCAAGTATCAAAACGGGTAACATTGATACTTTTCAAAGCAAAGTAACTTGTTCAAGTTTGAAAACCTACAACTAGATCTTAATCAATCATATAAGTATGAGCATATGCCACTTACGAACTATCAAGCATTTAGTTCAAAGATTAGCCTAAGTTCGTATGAAAAAATCCCAAGTTTATATATTCCACAATCACACCTGAAAATCAGGTTTGGCATAATTAAGACATTGTACCAATTTTACAAGCCTTGTTTAAGTCCATAAGAACTGTAGACCAAACTTGTAATCCTTTTAGTTCACAAAAGATTATTTTCTGAAAAATCGAAACGACACAAATACAAGTTTCAAGCCATTTAGAAAATCCAAGTTTCAACAAAGCCAAGTTTGTTCCAGTAGAAAAGTAAGTGAAAACAGCAAAGGAACACTTCAAAACGATCGCATAGGTCCCCTACACGACTGCCCCCAGGCACCCGAACACGGAACAACGTTCCCCTTGTCCTGTCCTGGGCGCCTGGCGCTAGAGGTGCAACGCCTAGCGCTAGCTCTCTAACTATGGGTACCTAGCGCCCTTGCTCAGGCGCAGCGCTCTGTAAACTCACGTTTTCGCGTGTTTCGGCCTCAGGTCTTCGCCATTTTCGCCCAAAAATAGAAGGGTTAACTCCCCCATTCATCAAAAATGATCCAAGGCATGACCCGGGGCTCTAACACATCGAATACACTCGTTTTGCGACAATTGAATAAGTTTTATAAATTGTTTTAAAACCATTTTTCAAAACAACAAGTTTTCAACAACAACCACAGTTCAATTCTTCACAACAACTCAATTCAACAACAACAACTCCAATCATAATTCATACCCAAACCATGATATGAGATTATCAACAACAATCAACTACAACCACAACTTATAATCATGTATTCCATCACAATTCAACAACAACATGTCACAATTCATCAATTGAGCATATTTCATCAAGTATTCATATATATATCATGAACATGCAATTTCATCAACAACAATTCAATTATCATCAAATTAACATACTCAAACATATCACTACAACATGAGCACGAATTTCAACGGGTAGGTTCACAATAATCACTTATTCAAATAAGCACTTATGCATAGAAAAAGAGAGAAGAAACTAACTACAAGATTATGATTGAAATCTAACCCCCTTGCCTCAATAAGCAATAATCCTAGCAAAAGCTTCAATTAAGCTCCTAGAATCCCTAGCTCATCTTGGTTCTTCAAGCTTTTCTCTACAACCCTCTTCTCTTCCTCTTTCTCTCTCTATCTCTTCTCAAAATTTTGTAAAATGATTGTGAACCCCAATTCTCTTAAAGACTAAGGCTTAAATAGTGTTCACACTATTGGGCTTAACCCTTAAAGTCTAATGGGCTCAAAACATTTATAAACTAACTCCCAAAGTTTCTATCCACTCACGGTTAAAAGTTATCAAATAATTACCGGTCCAAAACTAATTATCACAACCGAATAGTAACTTAGTAAAAATAATGGTTCTCACTTGCAAGAATAAAAATAACTCTCACCATGAAATCACTAATTTAACCTTACTCGCAAAATGACTGAAATACCCTTCTAACACGAAAACTCATTAAAATACACACATAGGTAATTAATCACATACGAGCATAATTAAACACACATAAAAACAATTAAAATTAAATCTAGTGAAAATTGGGCTGTTACAGTCGTCATCCTTTAATCTACCGGCAAGAATGTGTCCTTCTAAAGTCGGCTCCATCGTATGGTTGTGAACTCCATTAAGAATGTTCAATCCCCATTCATTCGTTTGCCTACTAAGATATCCACTAACCATGAACAAACACCCACATTTTCTTGAGCCCGTTGTCGCATGCTTTGGTATTTTTTTCGGCACTTGTTGAGCTCCGCTCCTTTCACACACTAGGCACAACATTGGATTGATCAAACTTGATCTTTGTGTAACAATTGTAAATCCCGCCTTATTTGCTTGACGACGTGCCCACTCAAGCAATTCTTCTCTATCTTTCCACTTAACGTCGTCTGAAAAAAAACCTAGCCGTGTCAACTTCGTGGGCATATAGTGGGAGGACATCGGATCCAACATATTTAGAAGCTTCAACATGGACGGAAGCTCCATCAATGTTTGGTTTGGCTACAACCTTAGGCGGTTTGACATCTCCGAAAATTTTGACAAAATTTGGTTTTGTCTCTCCCGGAACATCTTCCGCGTTCTCTACCATTACTATAATAAAACAACACAAAAATATGAATTAACAACTAACTTATGCATAAACATCAATGCCATAATGAATTAAAACAAAAAAAAACAAAGAAAAAAAATAGAAAAAATGGCAGTAGCTGCCTTTTTTTCGTTGTGAAATTTTTTTCACAAGTGTTTCTCGGCACTTAACTACCGAGCAATTCATCGTCAGTTAACTACTGAAATATATTTCGGTAGTAAGATGTCGAGGATTCCCATGACAGTGAGAACGTAAACTCACGTAAAAAACTACAAAAACAACTAAAAATCAACCGATTAAAATGCTCAATACCTGTTTTTTTACGTCAAAAGTGTGTTGATACCTCATATGTTTGATGCTTCAATGATTTTGGAGTAAGATTTGATGAAAAAATATTGGATTTGGGGATTGGATGGAAGTGTTATGGAAGTTGATGATGAAATAGTGTGTAGGGGGAGCAAGTGGCTGTTTCATCTGATGAAACAGTCTTCTCGGCAGTTAACTGCAGCCAGTTTTGCAATTTCTCGACAGTTAACTGCCGATGGGCAATTTAGTATTTTACATGTGTTTCTCAACCTTATGATATGTGTGAACAACAATTTTCATAAAATATCCATAAAAGTAGTTGATAGCCAAATCTTGAAACGGTTAATAATAATGAATCAAAAGTTTTGACTATTATGCACCTGTATTAGCCGTAAAATAATTGTACCAAATGAGTACAACAACTAATTAGAATCCTTGCATTATTAGAGTCAAAAGACATTCTATGATTCTAACTCTAAGTGCACTTTGCTTCTAACCCTACGCTATAAAAGCAGCTCTAATTTTTCTATAACTACATAACACTAGCCCATCATTTGGCACAACCACCACAATTCTCTCCATCTATCTCACAAAAAAAATATATCAACAAAATGTATCAACAAAAGCCAATTATCACACTTCTCATGATATTCCTCTCTTCATTACTCATATGCAATGGCTCTTACATTGTGGAACCACTTCATCAAGCCAATTTTGAACGTTACTACCATGTACATGATGGTAGATTGATCAAAACAAAACATCAACATTTTGGTCACATAACTAGGACCAATAGAGATGCTGTTTTCTCTTCAAAGTCGCAAGGAATAGTTAGTGTTGATGACTTTGGAGCAAGAGCAGATGGAAGAGATGATAGGGAGGTAAAAAATAACAATAACATATATGGCAACAAAGATTGGAAAATTTATTATGTTAATTCACTAACAACAATATTCTCAGACTTTCTCACTTTTTCATTTCATTTAATTTATCCTTTAAGGCATTTAAGAAGGCATGGAATGAAGCATGTTCTAAAGGGTCTATCCTTGTGGTACCAAAAAATAGGATATACCGTCTCAAGCCAATAACTTTTTCAGGTCCATGTCAACCAAATACTGCCTTTATGGTGAGTTTTAGTTCACAAAGTAAAGCTTAATTAGTGGGACACTCAATTAGATAGTTTTTTTTTTGTTTTTTTTCCTTATACCAAGTTCAAAATCAATTTATTATAATTATTTTATTTTCCTAACTCATATCATGTTAGGTCTATGGAACAATTGAAGCATGGTCTCAAATGTCAGCATATGAAGAAGATAGGCAACACTGGATTGTGTTTGATAGTGTCTCAAATTTCAAAGTTGATGGTGGTGGCACTTTCAATGGCAATGGGAAAAAATGGTGGCAAAACTCCTGCAAATATTCCAACAATAACCTTGTAAGTAGTTTCTGTACCTTTTTTTTCCAATTTTCAGTTATTATATTTTCTTTTAAACTAAATTATGAAAAAATACTTGAGAGAGGAGTTATATTTTATTTGACTTCAACTTTTTCTATTAGATGAATTTTGACCTTAATTTATTTTCCCTCTTCTTGTTGATCACAGCCATGCAATGATGAACCAAGACCAACTGTAAGATCATATTCTTCAAACAATAAATTTCTACAACAAGTATTTATTTTCTAATTGATTCATACTTTAATGGAAAATAAATTTATGTAGGCGGTGACATTCTATGATTGCAAAAATTTGAAAGTAAAGAATCTAAGGTTCAAAGATGCACAACAAATGCATGTAGTATTTGAGAGATGCTTCAATGTGTTTGTTTCGAATTTGGTTGTGAGAGCCCCAGAGGACAGTCCCAACACCGATGGAATTCATGTTGCAGAAACACAAAATATTGACATAATAAACTGTGATATTGGGACAGGTATGTATAAGCCATGAACATCAAAAGAGAAAATATTTCAAATAAAAAACATTCAAAAAAGAAATTGGTTACTAAATAAAAAACATTCAATTGGATTTTAATTTTTATTTTACTTTCTTTTTTGTTGAAGGTGATGATTGTATTTCGATAGTTAGTGGATCCAAAAATGTTCGAGCTATAGATATCACCTGCGGACCCGGACATGGAATCAGGTTTCATTGTTATATTATATTAATCCTCATTTAATTCTTAGATAGAGTTTTGTTTTGATCAATTTTTAAGAGATTGATTAAAACTTTTTCTTTGGAGGGAAGATTGATTAAAACTTAAAAGTTGAGATTGGGAGAAGATTCTAGTCACTATAGACCTCAAAAATTAAGATGCAAAAGATAATTTCAACATATATTTTTTGAGGGAAATAATTTAACATATATGAAAAAGGGTAATGCTAACAAATGCCTCCGGAACACTAGTTAAGGAAGCCAAAAAAATAAATTTAAAATAAAAAAGGATATATTCGAAGTATTAATTACACAACTTTAAATGAAAATATTATTATATTTGACTTTTTAACCAGTGTCCCGAGGCACCGGTTAGCATGACCCTATAAAAAATTGTTATTCAAGAGTTCATAATTATTTTAAGACATTTTTTTATATTTCCTTTTCTGGACTACTTATAGAGAAGTACTCATTAATTTTGTGCAGTATTGGAAGCTTAGGAGCTGATAACTCAGAAGCTGAAGTTTCCAATGTAGTAGTGAACAGGGCTGCCTTAACAGGAACAACTAATGGAGTGAGAATAAAAACTTGGCAGGTAAAAGTTGGTCTTAAGATTTTGAAAATTAGTCTGTTAGGCACTCTAGAGCTAACTTTGTGAGTTGTGACAGATGAAATAATGAACTAATTAATAGAAGTCAAAAATAAACTTTCATAAAGTAGAATTTCATCTAATCATGTAAATCTTGTTGACTTTCTACAAGTTATTTGCCAACTTTTAGGTGCATAACCGATAAAACTAACATTGGAAAGTTGATGAAATTAGTGCAAACAACTTTGACAAATCTCCACTTTGTTGGTCCTTTTTTCATTGACCAACCGTCTAGTTCAAACTAACTAACAACCCATGTGACAAGTTTTATCCAATTAATAATTTCTTCTAAATGTCTCAATGATGACCTTTAATAACCATATGGCATCAGCAAGTATAATATATGGTTTTAATAACTATATGACCTTTAATAACCATATAACTAGAAATCAAAAGTTCAATATGCATGAATGTAAGAGACAGAGTCATCTCCGACAATTCGGAGGTCCAGTTGTAATCTTAAAGTATCGTAAAAAAATACTGCACCACTTAGAGTGACAACTATAACTTTTACCTATAGGCAAATAGACATTTACATACGGACGATGTATAATTGACAGTAAAATAGTTGAACTCTGAACTTTTGAGGCCCCTTTAAGTTTGAGACCTTGTGTCGAGGGCCTTGATGCTCTTGCACAGGGCCGGCCCTGGTAAGAATATATATGGTTTTTATTTCAATATATCTCTTATATTATGATTCCATATGACCACAGGGTGGTTCAGGATATGCAAGAAACATCAAATTTATGAACATAGAAATGCAAAATGTGACAAATCCTGTAATCATAGATCAATACTACTGTGACCAAACAGAGCCATGCCAAGAGCGGAACAAAGCCGTGCAATTAAGCCAAGTTTTGTACCAAAACATCAGAGGAACGAGTGCTTCAGAAATAGCGATCAAATTTAATTGCAGCCGAAGCGTTCCTTGCAGAGAAATCTACTTGCAGGATGTGATTTTAGAACCAGAAGGTGGTGGTGGAACTACTGCAACATGTGAGAATGTTAGATATGTAAACAGAGGAAAGTTTTATCCTCAATGCTCTCCACAATAGGCGATGAATAATGTCAATTTGAAATATTTATATACAAATATTTATCGAAAATGAAATGTTACAAAGAATCTTCCTACGCATACAGATTTTTAAAACTATGTCATCTTTGGCGATGAGATTATTAAATTTGGCAATGTTTTAATAATCTCTTTATATGTCATTTTTCATACTCTATAACTTTTTTGTAAACATTGCCAATTCTCGCGCATTAACGGTGATTTTTTTTTTAAAACCTTGTGTTCAGTCCAAAGATGGACTAATTCAAGATTTTCAATCTCATCGTCCACTTATGAAGCCCCATTTAAAGTCAGAGCATATTTCTGTATAGACTTAGCCCACCAAAATTGACACAAGAAAATCAAATTTGAGAACTTGAGAGAATCACCCTCCAAGGTCTCAAACCAACACCAATAAATCAACCCAAGTGAGATATTAATGGTGAATTTGATTTATAAAGATTCAACTATACAAGTTTAAATCAAAATGTGATCAATCTATTTTTTTCTTCTTTTTCAACAATTTGAAAATGACTGCAATTCAACAAGTTTAGTATATACCACAAGTCCACAACACTATACGTATATAGGTGGTTATTGACAACTACTAATTCACATCTATTTTTGGTACTTAAATTTTAACGATAGTTTTGCAATGAATGGAGGGGATTGACCATATGAGAGAAATTGAAAGCAATGTCCCATATTGTATTATCATATTGAAAGTGCAAAATATCTTTACACTAATCGTGTATGTATATTAAATCTATAACCAATTTAACACAATACTACAAAATATTTGGCACGCAAGTTAAAAAACAAACCAAATATGGAACATTCATACACTTGAAGTTGAAGTTGTAACACAACACAAATAACTTACAATTAGTGTTCAATCATTACTACTACTACAATAAAGCTTTGAAGAACTAAATATTTACCCACAAAATATAAAAACTAAAACGTAAAGCAGGACAACACAATTTAAGCAAATAAGATTACTACTACACCGTAACAGTTCCATCTGAAACCCCTCTAATAGAATCAGAATTCTGAGAAGGGAACAAAACATTGTCATAAAGAAGACCAGCAACAGCAGCACCAACCAAAGGACCAACCCAATAGACAGCTTGATTCCTGAATGTTCCAGCAATGGAAGCAGATCCAAAAGCACATGCAGGGTTGATTGACCCGCCAGAGAATGGACCTGCTGCTAACACACTTGCTCCTGCTATTAAACCAATTACAAGTATTCCGGTTGAACTTACTTGACCACGCCTAGTGTCCCTTGCAGCATAAATTGTGTACACTAACACAAATGTTAGTATACCCTCTAATATTGATGCTCCAAATCCTGTCATCTCTTCTGCAATTGAATATGTTGGCACATGCTGCAAAAAATATACAAGACTGTATGAGCCATTATTGCATAAGTACAAACTATGAAGCACGGACACTCCTTGGATTAGGCGTGTAATTACACTGAATTATGTGATATTTTCAAAATAATAGTTGTGTCGGCGTGTCAGTGTCCGTGTTCGTATCCGTGCTTCATAGGTACTAAGTACTATAGATACAATCACTAAAATATATAGATAAAATTGAAATAATGTGAACAGAAAAAAGTTCTTAGTGTTAACATTTTGTTAAATCTTTAACTTTTGATAAACTGTGTTTATGAAAGAACTAATGATAATTGAAAATTTTGATGTTGAGCATATAAAAGGGGTAAGGAAAATACCATGCCAACAACAATGACTTTGAGGAAAAGGCAAGCAATAACAGAGGCAATAAGTTGAGCAACCCAATAAAAGAGAGCAGTTGGCACACTAATATGTCCTCCCACAGCCATTGCAAAGGTCACAGCAGGATTGACATGTCCACCAGAGATGTCCCATGCAATGTACAAAACAGAAGACAGAGCAAAAGCACTTGCAATGGCACCCACAACCAAACTTGTTGGGTTCAATGAAGCATCCGGCATCAATTTCCCTGTCATTTTTCAATTTCCAATTAATCAAATCACAATATCATGTAGAGATTTATGTACTTCAATTCATGAAGTTGTTCCATTACGGATTTCTTGTTGAAAATAACATGTCAAATGATTTGTTTGGAAAAGAATATATCTATAATGAGTGTGACCGGAAAGTCTAATCATATAGTCGACGATCAATCGGTAAAAGAAACAAAAATCTCTTTGATAACCAATATGATGCACTCAATTAATTTAATACATGTTTTACCAAACAATAAGTAAATAAAGTACCCCTGCTTCATCAATACAAGAATTTACATAGTTCTTTCAATTACATCAAGTCATAAATGAACTTCTAGTTCTAGTTGAAAACTAAAACCCATTGAAAAAACTTAACATTGTCTGAGAAATTAAAATTGGTAACAACATGAACATTTCAACGGGATATATATTATGAAACGCATATATATTATGTAACGATTGTAATGTAAGAGTTACTTAAATTCATTATTAGATACATATACACACAAAAAAAAAACTACCAACAATCGATTTATAAATTTATGCAACTACTTTTTTCTTAGAAAAATAAAAATGTTTATTACGATTGTACACTACATTAAAAACAAGAAGAAAGGAGTCATGAAAGCAAAAACGTAACTTCTACATTGAGAAAACAAAATTTGAACCTACACCAATCGGTTAACAGCCGACCACCTAGTGAATAAATCAAGAATACAGAAACAAAAACAGCAATTGTACCAGAGAATGCGATTACATTATAAGGGCGCAATGGGTAGAAACTTACTTGAGGACATTCCAGAGCCAATAACAATTAGGACATAGAAGAAAGTGGAGATAAATTCAGCGAGATAAGAGCGAAGTGCATTTCTTGTGAAGGATTCATGAAAACGTGAAGTCACTGTGGAAGCCATTCTTTTGTTACAAAATGATGAAGTAGCAGTAAATAAAACAAAACAAATGAAAGAAATAAATATAAGCAGTTGGAGATGTTTCTTAAGGACAGACACACCGTTTCCAAACGAGGTAATGCAAATTTTTGAAAACAAAAACTACCTATAACCGCTAGCTATTAGTGGGAACTTGTTTTGTTTTGTTCAAGCAGTTAACAAAACTGCCATGTTATTAAAATGATTTAATATTAAAAAAGTAAAGGTTAATATTAACATTTTAAGTGTAACGGGAACTGGTTAAGGATATGAAAAAGAAAAAGGAAATTATATAGTAGTTAATGAATTGATATTGTGTAATTAATTTATAATAAAGTCAAAAACAGTTTCCTTTTATGATAATAATTCCCTTTTACGGTATACTTAATCAGTGTCCAGAGTACCGGTTAGCAGGACCTTTAAGTATTAGCAAAAAAATTAAGTTAATTATATATTCTAACCTTAAAAAACTTAGCCGGTGTCAATTGATCACAGTTCATAATGGTGACGGATCTAGGACCTAAGCATTAAATTGAATATATTACTACTTGTCGACATGTATAAATGTATTTTATATTAGATTTCAATAAATATTTGTAACCAAAAAAAAAAGATTTCAATAAATAGTTTTTTTTTTGTCAAATAGTTTAGTGGCTAGATTGAGATTCACACACATTATGTGTAGCGAAGTGAGGAATCTGGAGTTCGAACCTCGGTCCCTGCACAAATTATTCCAAGTAACTACCAACTATGCTACACTTAGGGGACAGATTTCAATAAGTACTACAATGATATTATTGAACAATTCAAATTAAAATCATTTTCAATATCACAAATCAAATTACATTCAGTCAAAAAAGAGTAAATAAGTACTAACTCCGTCCCTAAATATAAGATCATTTTGAGAAAAAAAAATTTGTTTCTTTTTATAAGACCCTTTTGAAATTTTCAAGTACATTAATTAATTCTTTACCAACACACCCCTATTTATTTTATATCTTTTTCTTCAATCAGCATTAAATATTACGTTGAAAACATACATTTACCCTCTCTCTTCAAGGATAAAATGGTAAAAACAATATCAATTACAAATAAATTTATTATCATTTTTAATTTTCTTAATTTGTGTTATTTTTCCACAAAGGCCATATGATTAGGGGTGTGCATGGTTAACCGAATGTGTGAACCAAACCATTTTATCAACTCCAATTCATAAACCAAACCATTTATCCAGTTAACCAGTAGAACAGTTACAAACAGGTTTAGATCAAGTTTCAAACCGATAGTTAATGCAAATCTCTTTTAAATTCTAACTCTTGACAACCGGCATTCATCCATCACCGCTTGAATTCACCCATCGCAAAATCTGAAACCACTGTCGAATCCGAACACGATTCCGACAAACTCCAAATCTGACAACTTCAATCAACTCCAAATTTGACCAGCACTATCAACTCTGACCGACGCCCATTTCACTGCAGCCACATCAACACCAGATCTGCGGATGGCGGATGAAGAAGCCTCGTTGCGTTTCTCTTTTTTTGTTCTTCGGATTTTACAGTTTTTTTTGCGTTTTTTTATAAAATAAGGTGTGCCATGTGGCAGCACCTGATTGGCTAATGGTAGGTGTAGTTGGCGTGCACAGAAGTGGGATCCAGCTTACCTATTAATGAATAGAAAGTGTGGGTAACCAATACGTTACCGGTTTTAATAATTAGTAAACCGAAACCTATTTTATTTTAAAAAATGGAACGGGTCTGTTTATAGCCCAAATAGATTGGGGTTTTTAAATGAGTGTTACTTTTTCCACCATATGTCTTTCGTCGCTGCCCTTTTTTTTTCAAAAATACCCCTAGTCTGGAATATATAATTCGAATACATTTCAAAAAAGAAATTCCAGACAAATTCGTGGATTTTGGCACTTAAACCACCCTGATGGATGTTGGTGTCAATGTTGAACGGCTTGATTCGAATTACATAATCCGAAAAGTTCTAACAATTTCCAGATTGTGTACTCCGAACAGCGTAAATCACCCGGTTGAAAGTCAACAAATGGGGTGGGAAATGTTGTTTCCGGATTACATATTCCGGAACATGTAAAAATACTCCGGAATGTATAATCCGAACTGCATCAGCACAGAGGCAGAAGCCAACTGTTTTGGATGAGCCTCTGTTTTAGAGCATGTAGTCCAACACTTTGGCCTTTGACCAATTGTTCAAATAGAAAATTCAACTTATAACATAACAACTAACGACACAATATAATTTTCAAACATTAATAAAACATAAAAATAAAAATTATCCAAGTGTTACATAATTAAAAATCATCCAAAATGTTCAAACATAAAATACAATACAATCAACCCCTTATCACTACACCGCCACCACCCCTGCCACCACCTCTGCCACCCTCAGTAGCTCCCCGACGACGGTAAATCTTCCCATCATGCACCTCTATCAACACATCCTCCAAATGTTGTCATTCCTCAGACCCTCGCGGAACCACACCACTTGACATCACAACATAGACATGGTCTCTGATGCGGCTCATCCTTCCGCTAAGCTGTAAGTACCCATGCTTTCCATCCTCCTGAGCAGCAAGCGCATCAAGGACCTCATGCTCCGGTGGCCTCGGCACCGGTACCGGGATATAAGGAAGAATCATGCGTGGATGAGAATGGAGATAAAACCACTCGATGTATCCATCTACTGCCTCCACGCCACGAACTGCACGCTGCCCCAATTGCTCAGGTGTCAGCGCATGATCAAGAGCATGTTGAAAGCGGAGTGAGATCTCCACCAAATTAGTCACAGGAGGTGCACTCTCAACGGGATGTCTCGGTATGGTCTGAACTCTCCCAAACTGACGAAGAACCCGCTCTGATAGATATCTCACCATGCGGTCTCCATATCTGAGCCATCCAGATATCAAACGGACGTGTCTGGCGGTGGTCTCCATATGGGGCCATGACAACGCCGCTCAGATCCAGCCTATTCGGATGGTTTCTGTAGTTGTCTGGTGTGCCCAAACCAGCCAATGGTACAAAAAGCATCGCGCGTGGATACCGCTCCTCTCGATATCTTGCCCAGACATCCTTGCTTCCCATACCTTGGAAGTGTTGATACACCCAAGCCTGCAACAATGACAACCACATATAAATATACAAACAATAAACTCTTAAATTTAAAAAAACAAAACATAATTTTTAATTTATACCTGCAACAAAGTCAGGTATCTTGACACCTGACCGCAGTTCCAATGTGCAACGTTGTTAAGCTCCCTATACAAATGAGCTAGTGCCGCAGCTCCCCATGAATAACCAGCAACAAGATCAAGGTCTCTAACGTACCTAAGGTAGACAACATCCACAACATTCTGGCTCTTGTCAGTGAAGAGCGTGACCCCACCAAGTATAGCAAATATATGCGGATAGCCTGGTCCCGCATCCTCTGCACCTCCTGAGTCACACCATGTTCGGTCTCCAACTCCAACTGATCCTTCATACGCTGCTTGAAAATCCTCTACAAGTAGCCAAATTGGCAATGTGCACCTTTGGTCTTCACCACCTCAACATGAGCTTCACCCGGATCAGACCCCAAGTGCGTCACCATCCACTCCACTGCGACGTCCCGTGTGATAGCCTCGTGGGACAGAAGCATGCCATCAATGGGGAGATGTAGCAAATAGGACAGATCATCAAGTGTCACTATCATCTCCCCAACACAGAAAGTGGAAACTCAAAGTCTCCTCGTGCCACCTCTCCACAAAGGCACAAATCAGACCGTGGTCAATCATGTTGTAGCTTGTATCCTGAAGCCAACCAAGACCGGTGCCCTGCAAACTGTCACGCCAGCAACGTGCAACCATTGTAGGGGTGGTTTCTTTTTCATGCATCACCTTTATCTTCTTTCCGTTGTTGATGCATTTTAAATTGCCACGCCACCACAAATAATAAAAAGCAATACCTAAACATAAGTTTACACTCATGGCTTCACAAACAGAGCAGTTCAACAATTTATTAAAGTAACATTAATGAACATCAGTTTCACGAATATAAACATCATTTTCACAAAGATTAAAAACATATTAAAGTAAGTTTAACATTAATAAACAACTTGCCATCAAACGCCTTCCTGGCCACGTGCACATGGTACCTCCACAGCAAGCTAGTGTCGTGTGGGCCACCGGGATAGTCATCAAGTGAGTCAGGGTACGCCTCACGCTTATTCCTCGTCCGCCTTCACTGCGGTTGCGCGTCTTCCATATCATTGTCCATTTTCTAAAGCTCCTCCTCAAGCTCCTCCTCCTCCAATTGCTGCACGTCCATCTCGTCATACTCTTGCTCATGCTGCTGCGGCTGATGCTCGACATCAGCACGGCGTCCTCTGGCACCCCGACGCCTCGGAGGAACAACACCTTCCTCCTCCATCCGTTGGGTACGCTATCTTCTACGGGAAGCATGCCCTGCCTCCCTTACGCGCCGAGTGAAGGATGAACCTTCTGTAACATGCACACAACATAATCAACACAAACACAGTACTTAGATGATGCATACAAATACTGGGTATTTTCGGAAATTTTTTTCCGGATTGCAACAATACAATCCAGAAAACGAAATTTGGATTGCATCAGTGCAGAAGAAGAAAAAAAAATCGTACAAATTACATGCATTCATAGAGAAATCGAACTAACCTTCCATGTGATGTTTATCAAGGGTTGAAATGCGATCCGTTTGAGCAAGATTGCACCGATTTTGGTTGGATTTTTTTGGTTCGGAATTTGGGATTAGAGGGAGAAAGAGTAAGTAAAAAGTGAAACTGTAAAAATGGGGGGTGAACTTCCTTTTATACTTCGAATCTGTCTGGAATATATAATCCAGACCCATCTTTGATTTTCCGGATTTTGTTTTCCGGAGGGCAATTTAGTAATTTTTACAGGGCGCGTGAGAAGGGCATAGGATGGAAAAAGTAACATTCTTTTTAAATTGGTTCACCAATTTTATGGATTGGTTTTGATAAACCAGTTTTATTGCACGCCCCTGCCTATAATTAGGGACGGAGATAGTAACTATTAAACATTTGAAAATACTTCTTTGTAAGGAAATTGGCACAATCACAATCAATATAATCAATACAATTGTAATAGGATTTCAAGCATCGACTTTCATCAAAACTGAGACAATCACAATCCACAAAATCAATGAATAAAATAGCATTAATATCAAAATTAGTGTAGTGATCATACCATTAATAAGTTATTATGGACGAAATCTGCATCACAATCAAAAAATTTAGGAGAAATCGAAGGAAAAAGGGGAAGAAAGGGATGAAAACCGTTGCATTCTGGGTTGAGATCGAAAGAATAAGGGAACCGTTCAATGTTCAATTATGTAAAGAAAGAAAAAAGGATTAATTGGTTTTTTAAAGAGGGCGTTTGGTTTGGATATAAGGTAGTGGAAGCAAAATTATATCATAAAAACTGCTATTGGCTTAGGGGTCAAAATGCTTACATGGAACCATAATTTTGTGGGTTTGAATCCTTGCAAAGATTTTTTTCATAAAGATTTTTTAAACCCTCAAAAAAGGCGGAATTAGGTTAATTTAACATTTATATATACTAAGATAAGATATATAAATAAAAATTCAAAAGAATATATAAATAAAATATTTTAATGATAAGTATAAAAAATATCAAGTTTTGTTGTATTAATTTTTCTTCGGTTGGTTCACAATTCGTTTTGCTATGTAATATAAGTTTGAGTGGCATGGCCGTCTCAAAGAAATTGGAGGTTCAGCTTAAATATTAAAATTTATTAACTACTAATTAATATAATATACCAGCAAAATTACTAATCCACCCTTTTCCATATGTAAACTTAAATTCATGTCCTTTTTTGATAATTAACAAAGTATGCCATTTGGTTAGTTACTAAACACTTTGTAAAATCTACTTTTAGATTTAATGTCATGGAAGTTAAAGCAAATTGAGCGGTTACAAAGAGAGATAGAAGTTATGATTCCTTATGCAACGAAAACCATTTCAAGACGTGCACATCAGTGTGTACGTTCTCTTTCTAAATCTCTTGTTTCTCTCATTGCATAGATATATATTTACCATAAAGTTATGGAACAGGATGATTTAACGAAAACTAAGAAAAGAGACTCGAGTTACGGATAACCAATTTGGTTTTATGTCTGTGAGGTTGATTATGGAAGCGATCTACTTACTTTGACGCGTGATGGAGTGATATCGGGCAGTTAAAAAAGAGTTACACTTAGTTTTCATTCATTTGGAGAAGGCGTATGATAGAGTACCTAGACAAATTTTGTGGAAAGCCCTGGAGAAGAAAGGGGTTAGGATTGCCTATATTGGAGCTATCAAGGATATGTATGAGAGAGTTTCGACTAGTGTGAGGACGCAGGATGGGGATACCGAAGATTTTCCCATAACAATAGGAATGCACCAAGGCTCAACCCTAAGTCCTTATCTTTTTACTTTAGTTTTTGATGTACTGACGGAACACATTCAAGAGTTAGCACCGAGGTGTATGCTTTTTGTAGATGATGTAGTCATGCTTGGTGAGTGGAGGGAGGAATTAAATGGGAGGCTAGAGACTTGGAGGCAAGTGTAACACCCAAGGATGACGAGGGCGGGGAGTGGTCACCGGTGCACAAGGCACAACAATGAGCGGCTCCCGACAGCTTCTAGACGAACTGAATCACACCGGAATGAGGGGGATCCTGAGGTCGTGCAGGTATAAGATTGCATGGTTGAAGAAAGGCTTATAAGAATTGTTTGGTACTACCTATATCAACAAGATGCATCTTTTTTTTGGCAGCCCATTCCATAAAAACTTCAAAGTGAAGCGAGCTTGACTTAGAGTAGTCTTTGGATGGCTGACCTACTGGAAGTTTCCTGGTAAGCGTGTGAGTGAGGACAAAACATGCTGAAAAGAATCGTGTTGGTTCGTAGGGTCAGTCGGCAATCCTAAAAGCAGACTGGGATGTTACAGCAAGCCTTAAAAGTGTACAATTTCTGCCTGATTAGAAGCAAGATGGAGTATATCGAATGTAACTTCAGCAAAAAGAGAAGTAGGTCTACCTTGGAGGTGAAAGTTGGAGATTGTATCATATCCCAAGTTACACGGTTTAAATATCTTGGGTCCATAGTACAAAATGACGGAGAAATAGAAGCATATGTAAATCATCGAATTCAAGCTAGGTTGTTGAAATGGAGAAGAGCCTCAGGTGTTTTGTGCAATAAGAAAGTAACACTTAAGTTGAAAGGAAAGTTTTATCGGACAACAGTCAGATCAACGATGTTGTATGGTATAGAATGTTGGGCAGTTAAGAGCCAACACAAGAATCTAGTAAGTGTAGCGGAGATGAGGATATTGCGCTGAATGAACAGTAAGACTAGACATGATAGGATTAGAAATGATACCATTAGAGAGAGTGGGGGTAGCACCTATAGTAGAAAAGTTGGTAGAAAATAGGCTTAGATGGTTTAGACATGTAGAGAGAAGACTCGTAGATGTCGTCGTAAGGAGAGTAGATCAAATGGAGGAAAGTCATGTTAAAAGAGGTAGAGGAAGACCTAGGAAAACTATTAGAGAAACAATTACAAAGGATTTAGAGATCAATGAGTTGGATCCAAATATGGTTTATGATAGAACACTATGACGTCATTTGATCCAGGTAGCCGACCCACTTAGTGGGATAAGGTTTGGTTGTTGTTGCCGCATGCTTTTGTGTTAAGTCGGTTCCTCTAATTCATAAACCATACAAGAAAAATAAATTGAACTTTCCTATTTTGCCTTCATTTCTTGTTTATTTGTTGTTTCTTTAATATTTCATTTTTCCTTTGGTTTCTTGTTTTGTTTCTAAAAATATTCCCCCAAATTCTTTAGTGATGGTTTTTAGCGTGGCAAAAAAAAAAGGAAGTGTGGCGCTAGTGTATTCCTCTTCAATCCGTTTTTGATTTATACTGATTTTTTTTTAATGATATGCTTTTTAATTACCATATCTCTCTCGTCTCTATTGTTCCCTGCTCAATTCATATTGTTAACAGCCATAGAAGAAACTTGAGAGTATATGGTCATAACTTATTGCTATCTGTAGCCTGGACTGGACTGTGGGTGTTCTGTCAATCAAAAGATGGGTTATGAAAGTTTGAAATCGAGAAATTAATAAACAATTTTCGTCTTTGGTGAATGAATACTGGTTAAAAAGGGGCTTGAGCAATCTCTTGAAAAGGAAAATAAATGCCCTTAACTATGTCAGAAATGTGATGATCTCCAAACACTGAACTCTACAAATGGAGAAAGTTTAGTTAAGTAATTTATATATTAGTCAACACAGCAATTAACCTCATAGTACACATGCAAGACTGAGACCTACATGTTTGGAAAGCTCAAGGCAAAGAATAAGTTGGTGAGTAAAAGTAGTGTTAATCCTGGGTAGCAATGCTGAAATTTACACGAGAAAAATTAAGAATAATCTTTATGTTCCACATTCTAAATTTCTGTAAATTTCCTTCCTTTTGAACAAACTGATGCCACGGTTGTATTAGTCACATTAATAATACATTTAACATTGGTTGTTGAGAACTTGGGTAGAGGTCAAAATTTCAAATCATAGAAATGGCATTCCATGTACCCTCCTCCCCCCAAAAATAAGTAAAAGGAAAAACAAAGAATATACAGAATTCAAAAGTACCATTTTGGTCTCATTTCCTGCTCTTTATCCGTTAATTCTGCATACTCGTACCACTCTGCCCCAGCCTTGCCTACTGGTAACGGTGGCCTCGTAAAAATCTCAACAGGTTTGGGGACATGTACGGCTAAAAGCAATTCCCCCGTGGTGTCTATTGCATTTTGTTGTGAGAATCTGTGTGACCTACCAACTGGCTCAACAGAAAGCCATCCTAGACCTGATATAGCAATATCACAAGCTGGCCTGCACAATGAGAAAGCAACAGATTTCATATTTATCTACTAATTATAATATTGGCATTCTCAGAAATGACTTGAGAATTAGGGGTGGCAAAATGGATGGTTTAGATGGATATGGATTTAGAAAAATATGTATTTGGATGGAAATGGATGTATCAAAAAACTCCATTAATCCATTACAATCCCCTAAATTTCTTTAAAATAATTCAATCCGATTCGTTAAAGATAAAATCCATCCATTATTATGGGAAAAGTTAACCGGTGCCCCGGGGCACTCGTTAAGGAATTATAAAAGGAAATATTTCTTTGGAAATTGTGTATTTAATTTTGGCTTAATAGCAGTTTTCGCCCCAACTTTCACGAAGTTGCGATTTTGCCCCCCTAAGAAAAAAAAACTACAAAACCGCCCCCTAAGTTTTGCAACTGTAGCAGTTTTGGCCCCCCAAGGCCAATTTTTGGTAAAAAAAATATAAAAAAATAACACGTAGCACCTCACTTAGGGTGCCACGTCAGCGTAGACCAAGTCAAAATTGGCCTTGGGGGCAAAAACTGCCACATATGCAAAACTTAGGGGGCGGTTTTGTAGTTTTTTTCTTAGGGGGCCAAAATCGCAACTTTAGGGGGCTAAAACTACTATTAAGCCTTTAATTTTTTAATAGTTAAAAAATTGCTCTTTTAAATACAAATTATATTTTTTGTTTCTACTAGTTTCTTAACCAGTGCCCCGTGCCCCGGGGCCACCGGTTAACAAGACCCTTAGATTATTAATGGATGGATGGATGGATATCCATCTGATCCATTTGGCTCACTGCCAACTGTCATAACAATTAGTAGTTCGAATTGGTTGTAATAAAGTGAGATAGCTAGAATCATAATAAGATGATCACACTAGTTATCCTAGTATAGAGCTAGTCTATAAATACGAATCATCTCAATTGTAACATTCACTCATTGAGAAATAATAGAATCACATTCACAATGCTCTCCATTTCTCTCCATTTCTCTCCCTGGTCCCTAGATAGAGCTTTCATTTTACTTTCTTAATAGAGACCTAATTTGGAGTTATACCTTTCAGCATCTTCAAATTGTATTTGCAATTTACGTTCTGAGTCAAGTCCTCTCCAGTTCTCAGCCTTCTCCCTTCCACTTGGTGGGGTTAGCAGAACTCCAAGTTCTTTCTGTGACAATAAACGGAAGCCGTCATTCAGTTTTCACAAGGAAATATCCTTACATGTGGTACAAATCCCTATTTTCGTTGACACTAGAGTGCAAAGGGTTAGAAAGTTATGTATGAATGACCAAATTAATAGATCAAATAGAAGCACCTTTACTTTTTCTAATAATGCTTAATTGCCCGTTGTGTAAGCTTTTTTTTCAAAAACGATTTTATGCTAATTAAATAGCTATTTGGATTATCTTTTGAATAAAATCTCTTTCAAACAATGAGTTCTTGAAATATCACACTCTTACCATTCAATAATTATGGATGGAGGTATCAAACTAAAAATGGGTAATATGTCCAGTCATCATTATTGAATATCAAAATCACTTTTTTTATCCATAACAATAGACCCTGAATTGGAAAACATGAAATACCTTATAACAGATTAAATATTAAGCAAACTAGAGCCATTTAGGCCAGCTTTAAGCAAAATACCAAGTAACTTATTGTTTCTCTAAACAGATTGATTCTCAATACCAACTTTAAACAAAACAGCAAGTAACTTATTGTTTCTCAAAACAGATTGATTCACAATACCTGATAAAATTCATCTGCTTTCTCCGTGGGCACCATATGAATTGGCATCCTCTTAGGCCCGTAAAATGTTAAACATGTTTCCGGTAGAGCCTAAAATCATCAAGACTAATAACTTCAAGGGAAATGGGATGAAATGAATTATAAATAAACTAGTCCTATGACATGAAATGAATTATATATATATATATGGGTAATGCTAATACACACCCACCTTAATTTTAGAAGGTGTGCATTAGCATTCTACACCTTTTTACTTTTGACAAAAAATACCTCTTTTCACTTTTTTAATTGTTATTTAATGCATGTCCTTTTAAATAAGTTCTCACCACACACATAGTTTCTTTCTCTTTTTCTCAATAAATCTTTCAAGTAAAAAAAAAAAAATACTTGGTTTTTAGAAACAGAAGGTGGATATTCATCATGGAAACCGACCGTAAGTCATGGAAACTGACTGAGTTCCAAACGTAATCCAGCAATCAACAAATGAAAAATCTTCATATTCTCCAATCAAAACAACATGGTCGGTCGTGGCGGTGTCGTCCAAAACTCTCACCCCACCCTCAACAAGCGTTGGAACATTGTCTTTCCGTGCTGGCATGCAGTTCCGACCTTCCATCCTTCGGTTCACACTCTCAGATAAAATATGACGGCGTAGAATTCCTTTGACCACACAATAGTTGGAGTTTGACATCGCAATACGGCAGCGCGTAGCTGGAGATTTGGGATTGCGGTTGGTGTTATTGTGCAATAAAGGAGTGGGCGTGTGGGGTGGATTTATTTTGAGAGAGAAACTGTGTGTGGTGAGAAATCACTTAAGAGAACATGCATTAAATAACAATTAAAAAAGTGAAAAGGGGTATTTTTTGTCAAAAG